>NPID01000447.1_pt1 | contig 305675 bp, 223 predicted proteins | sample 8637491 | NCBI WGS metagenome assembly NPID01 (sample SAMN07420843, study PRJNA396082) | bioreactor metagenome | isolation source: sample BA6 brine-fed electro-methanogenic bioreactor BA | place: Japan: Kochi | collected 2016-06-14 | reverse complement strand
ATAAATCGTTCCAGTCATTCTATGCAAATCCCTGGAGAGCATGTAAAAAAATCCCTCCTCTAAGATAAGGTGAATCAATCGCATTCATCTTCTCAATAATGATCAATCGTTATGACAGGTGCCCAAGCAGCCCCCTTTCAAATACCGATCATCAAATCGCTCAAGCCTTCCACGAAAAATCCTGAAGAAAGCGCAAGAAGACCCATATGAAAGTAGGAATCGCTGCTAAGTCTTTCAGGGATTAAAGTCCCACCAAATACACGTCAGTCCATCAGCAAAATTCCTTATATCCCAAGCATTTTTCCCCTTTACATCCTCCACTTGACAGAGTTTTTTATTGATATGGAAAACAAGGAGAAAACAGCAGCAAAAATCCTGCAAAACCCTAAAATCGAGCTTATAGAGCCTCTGGCAAGGGTTCCGCTTACCACATATAAGACTGATGTTACCGAAAAGATATGCCAATTTCTATCAATTATCTCCGGCAAGCTGACCATAATCGTCAATGACAGTACAAGACCGACACCCACCGCAAATATACTGAGGCTTATCTCAACCCCTCTCAGAGAATGGGAGAGTAAGGGCAACAACATCCTTTTCATAATAGCCACAGGCACCCACCGGGCCGCAAAAGAACAAGAGAGAAAAGCCATACTCGGTGATTTTTCCGATTGCAGGATAAAGTCACACAATTCCAATGATGAATCTGCACATTCATTCATCGGAAAAACACCTTTGGGAACTCCAGTATACATCGATAAGGATGTCCTCAGCTCCGACGCCATCATAGTCATAGGCTCAGTAGAACCTCACTATTTTGCTGGTTTTACAGGCGGCAGAAAGGCATTCCTGCCCGGCACAGCAGGATTCAGCACCATAGAGCAGAACCACAAAATGGCCATACTCCCCGACGCCGACCTGATGAAACTAGACGGCAACCCCGTTCATGAGGATATGGACAATGCACTTGATTTGCTACCCCAAATACCAATCTTTTCAATACAGGCAGTTGGAGATCAATCTCTATTTGCAGATGATATCAGGAATTCTTTCGAAGAAGCAGTGACCTTTGCAAGAAAGTATTTCACTGTTGAATACCCCGAACAGGCAGACCTCGTTATTGCCAGGGTCAATCCACCAATGGACATCAATCTCTATCAGACACACAAGGCGATGGAGCACGCAAAAATGGTGCTCAGCAATGGTGGCAGAATGATAGTTATCTCTCGTTGCCCTGAGGGAATTGGGCAGGATAGATTCTACAAAACTCTAGTAGAGAACTCCAGCAGTAATATGGATAAAATCGCCCAAAACTCCTATCATCTTGGTGACCACAAACCTCTGAAAATACGGGCTTTGCTGGAACGATTTTCGATATCGCTTGTCTCCAACCTGCCCGATGAAGTGCTGCTTAAAATCGGCATCAGCAGCTATGACAGCCTCGAACAGGCAATGTTAAATATATCAAGCAATAGCAGAGCCATCATCCTTGATAATGCAAGCATTTTTGTCCCAGTTGTGAAGAATTGACAAACTAAACTTTGAATGCGTATAATATTCTATATGTCAATAAATCTCAGTTACTTCCAGACATAAAATTCAGCATTTTTTTTGGCAATTTCCTTGTCAGTAGAGATTTTTCTATTTATATTAACTAAATATGTTTAGTCAAAGTAATCTTAAGGAGGGAGCCTTGAAAAGGACTGTAATTTTATTTCTGATCTTTGTACTGTCGGCATTTGCCGCAAAGACACCACTTCCATCGGGAACCAAGACCATTGAGCTTAGCCCGGATACAGAGACTCTAACCCAACTTCACAGAGCCAAGGAGGCTGGAGATATCGATGCCGCAAGAAGGCTGCAACAAAGAATAGACAGAGAGCATGGCCATTTTTCGCCGATGCCCGTCTCCGAGTCCGACAGCAGGCTGGAGCCCGTGCGCAGAAGCTCAGTAATGCATGAATCGACCAAGGAATTTTCATCCGATAGCTGGGTTTCTGGAGCCCTTGGACTGCAAGAAGCCCCGGATATTGCTTCCCACTCCGATGGTACACTATATTCGGCTTTCGAACACAACGATGCCTCGGTCTCAGAGCACACCTTCATACAGATCAAACGCTCTACAGATGGCGGTGACACCTGGACAGACTTCTTCAGGGTTACCAATCCCTCAACCAATCTAAATGAGCCTTCCATAGTTGTCGGCGAGGGGGATCAGGACTGGGTATTTATAGCCTATAATAAAGAAGACCCCAGCTATGTCGAGGTTGCAAGGATAGCTACCTCCGGTATGGGTGGAGAGATCAGAACATTGGAGACCCCATCCTTCACCACCTGTAAAAATGCAAGAATTGCCGTTGATGACCTTGGCTACTACTATGTCTACGTTGCCTATATTCGAAATGCAGTCCTTGATACAGATGTCCACTTTGCGCGCTCCACGGACTTCGGTCTGACATGGGAGGTTTCGGATATCACCTCAGAGGGCAAACACTACTGCGACATAGCCGTAGGACGTTGGGGCAAGGTCTATGTAGTTGCACAAAAGGGCGATATAGACGACAATGGAAAGATATACCTAAGGCTTTCCACCAACTATGGCTCTTCCTTTACATCAGAGCAGGATATATCGACTACTAATAAGGATAACTTCCCAAGAATTGCAACAATGCCCGGAACGAATACTGCAGTAATGACATATACCTATGCATATTCGAGCTCCGATCATGATCTCTACTATTCATACACTGAGGACGGCGGCTCAACCTGGACTACAAGCCGCTGGCTTAGAACAACAATCAGGGACGAGAAATATGCAGACATTGCAGCAATAGGCTCCGGCTTCTATGCTGCCTTCCATGAGATGGGCAAGGTCAGGATAACAAGTACAGCCAGCATTGGCGCAGGCTTCTCCTCAGTCGAAGATGTCTCCGACGAGGCTACAGCAATAGAGTATTTCCCTGCAATCACAGCCTCCTATGAAACCTCTTCGGGCTGTCCTGCCGTTGTCTGGAATCTAAGATACTCCGACACAGACTACGACATTCTCTTCGACAAGAACTGCTGCACTCCGGTCTCCGCTGATATCAGTGCCTCCGGAACAGGCGGCGACTATCCCTACACTGCAACTTTTACAGACAATTCCACTGGCGTCTTTGAGAGCAGAGAATGGACTGTTAACGGGGTTTCACAAGGTTCAGGGGAAACACTCGAGTATAACTTTGCAGAACCCGGAACACATACTGTCATACTGACAGTTTCCAATCATTGTTCCGAGAGCAGCGATACGATCACAGTCGAGGTGACATGCCCTGATATGGCTGCCTCATTCACCTTGGACCCGGAAACTGGCATTGCACCTCTGACGGTCAACTTCACAAATACCTCCACCGGGATATACACAAGGGAGAGCTGGACATTCGGAGATGGTGATTATACAGATGAATCATCACCTTCCCATGTATACGCTGAGCCGGGAACATATGAAATCAGGCTTACAATAGGTAATCTTTGTGGTGAAGAGAGCTTTGTAACCCAGACCATAACAGTATTCCCTGCAACCGAGCCTGATATTGAGCTTGTTCCTGCAGCCCTCGATTTCGGCGAGCAGGAGCTTGAGGGTTGTGGAGAGCTTTGGATAATGGTCGGTAATACAGGCGGAACTGATCTTACAGTCTCCTCACCCATCATAACAACGGGAGAATTTGATCTTGTAACTACACTGCCGATGACAGTTCCACCTCTCGGCGAGGACAGCATGCTTGTCCGGTTCTGCCCGGAAGACACCATCCTCTTTGAAGGCACCTTGACATTGAACACAAATGATCCAGATGCTCATATTCTCAATATACCTCTCTCAGGAAGGGGTGCAATCGGCGCAACACCGGGTCTTGTTTTCTCTCCCACCTCTGTAGTCTTTGACTCAGTGCCACAATTCGACAACGAAGCACAGAGAATAACAGTACGGAATACTTCTGACGAGCCCATACATATCAGCGGCATGTATCTGACATCGGGAACAGGCTCAGGTGCATTCTCCATCGCTGGAGGCGATACCTTCACCATCCTTTCAGACAGGTATAAGTACATAACAATCAATTTTAATCCCCACGAAGTTGCAGACTATGCCTGTACATTGCAGGTAATGACAGATGTCGGCATCAGAACGATTCCTATTTCCGGCTCAAGCTATTCCTCAATGTCCTGTCAGAGCTATGGTTCATATCAGATTTGCTCAAGTCATATCGAGGGTGACAGGGTTTATGGAAACATCGCCTTCCTCAACTCAGAAGGCGACACCATTGTTACCCTTGTCAGCCTTGGTGAAGTCGGTGCATTCATCGATCTGGACCTCGGCGCAGGTACCGGTCGGGCACGTTTCCACTACGAGGATGGCAGCAGACCGACGATTTTTGTCGGAGCTTTTGATCTCAATTCAGAGGGCTTCCGTTTCCGCTTCACAGGCACAACAGACATGCTCCCCGACTCGATTCGTGACTACATTGAGCCGGACTCACTTCTTGGTATGCCCTTTGAATACAAAGCAGGCATTGATCCTGTGGTCGTCAATGTCAACGAGGGCTGGTGGAAACTGCAGGGCAACCTTGAGCTCAAGAACGGCACAAGGGTTGTCAGCAATATAGATATTGCCAGAATAAGATATACGGACGACGAGACAGAATGGGACATCGCAGACTTCAATATCAGCCTTTTCGACGATGTCTTCCGCTTTGGTTTCAGCTCTGTTGATGTGGATGGCGACACAATAACAGCCAATAGAATAACACTCAAAGTCGACGAATCACTGCTGCCTTCAACAACATTCATCGACAGAGGGGCTTTTGAAATCAATGCCCGCTCTCTGATGATCATAGACGGCGAGCTTATAAATCTCGACCTTGACATGGAATTCCCAGATTTCGTGATTCCGGCAGGCGGCGGTCATGTTGCACTTCGCGACCCAAAACTGCGCCTTGTCTGGGAAGATGGGGAGATTCACAGAATCGCCGGAGGTGCAAGATTTGAGACTCCGGGTATCTCATCGAGCTTTGGTTCAAGATCCTATATCTCCTGCTATATTGACTTCATCAGAGGTGAGGGTCTGGATGGCGTTGAGCTATCCTTCAGGGGATGGAGCCCCGGAGTTCCACTGGGTACTACAGGCTTCTTCCTCACAGGTGTCTCAGGTGAGGTCCGCCATATCCAGACACCAGAAGAGCTTTTTGTTCAGATTGGCTGCCAGATGAAGGGCGGTCCATCTGTCCCTGTGCTCGGTAGCGTTGTCGAGATGGACCCTGAGATCACAATTGACTTCGGAGAGGGTATGTTCAACCTCGATGGAGCAGTTAGATTCCTTGAGCATCTTGCCCGTGGCAATGCAGGACTTACATACAGAACCCACGATGTCGGAGGAGCATGGGGTATAGAAGGCTATGCCAACCTCCGCGCAGGTGTTACAAGAAAGATATACATAGAGGGCGGAACAGACCTTCACATCTGGCAGGATACTGCAGGGGGCTTCCACCTTGCAGGCTATGGCTTTGTTGAAGGACACCTCGAGCACAATGCATTGATGTGGCTTGCTCCGACAAGGGATATCTCTGTCGGATGCAGAGCATGGTACGGAGAATTCCGAAACGGCGGCGACTCAGGAGGCCACTGGGGCGTTAAGGGTCAGGTTGATGTTGAGATATTCGGCTTGAGACCAGCATTTAGCTATATTGACGGTCACCTTGCAACAATGGAAGACGCCTGGAACTACACACCTGCCGATGAGTTCCGCCATCATTACATGAAGGCTGGCGAGGCATTTGTCCGTGAAGAGGTTGTATTCGACATCTCCTCAACCGATCTGAATGTCTTCCAGGTCCGTACTGACGACGATGTTTCTGTGGAGCTTTCCATAGAGCTACCAGACGGCAGAATCATGACACCCGACTCCTGCGTCACAGACGACGACACAGCACCCCGTTATTACTTCACACAGACCACAGATGATGGCTATACGTATACCGGATACGCAATACACGAGAATCTCCCCGGCGAGTGGACAGCCTATATCGATTCCATCCCTGCAGGTGATACAGACCATCCCATGCAGACAACCGGGCTTTACTACCCCCTTACAATAGACGGCACAGTAACCCCAACAGGCGATGGATTCAGCCTTGAAGGCGATCTGGCAAATGTCACAGATAGTGATGTTGTATTCGTTGATGTTTACCTTCTGAAGAACGGTTCCGATGGGGCAAGATATCCTGTGGCAGAGCTTGAGCTGAGCCATCCCTTCGAACTTTCCCTTGAAAAAACCTGGGAGGAAATCGGCGCAAAAGGTGGAGCGTACACCCTATCTATTTTCGCCGAGGATTCAAGAAATAGGATTGCCTATTTTGAGGACGCAACAATTCTCACTGCTCCGGCTGACGAGAGTGCACCATTCCCGCCGGTTTCACCTGTCGCAACATGGAGTGATTCAACGGTTAGGGTCATTTTTGGCCATTCAACCTCACCTGATATCGCAGGCTATAATCTCTACAAGGGCTTCGACAGAGAAGACGGAATATGGTGGTGGGAGCAGATTGACCTTACTATGGATCGTTCATACATCATCGGCAATACCGATGTGATGATCCCGGACACATGCGAGTTCGTTCTCGGTCTTTCGGCATATGATGCCTCGGGCAATGAGAGCGATATTATCGAGATCACTCCGACTGGCAGAGACCCCGAAGAAAGGGATACCGAAGCCCCTCTTGTCACCATAACCGGTGTTACAACAGATATCGATGAAAGGACTGCCACAATTGAGTGGGAGACAGAAGCTACAGATATTGCAGGCTATATTCTTCACATCGGAACCAATGAGGACGAATATGCCCGTACAATCTATTTCGAAACCACGGGCAATACATATGATCTCACACATCTGAGAAATGGCTCAAACTACTATCTCGCCCTGTCGGCATATGATGACTATCTCAATCAGGGGCCTGAGTCCTCACATGTTATGGCATTCTATGACGAGTTCGACATGGACGGAGATGGTCTGCCAGATTGGTGGGAGGAGTTCTACTTTGAGAGCATCAATCTCTATGGCAGAAACGATGACCCTGACGATGATTTAGTGACAAATATCAACGAATATCTCGCGGGTACAGATCCCAACAGCCCGGATACAGACGGCGACGGCGTCCCTGATCTGTCTGAAATCGCTTCAGGCGAGCTTGATCCAACATCCAATCATGACGACGATGGCGACAGGCTGCCGGACGACTGGGAGCATTATTTCTTCGGCACAGACACCATCACAGGACTTGCCGAGATGGATAACGATAATGACGATCTGACCAATCTTCAGGAACTGGAACACTTCACAGACCCCTTCAACCGCGACACCGACGAAGGTGGAGTCTATGACGGCTTTGAGGTTGTCTTTGCCAAAGATCCCCTTGATCCGGCAGATGACGACAATATGCCCGTCAACTACTTCCTCTCGAGGGGCTGGAATATGATAGGTGTACCATTTGCAATGATGGATTCATCCGTTGCAACCAATCTGCCAGAGGCGATTGCGGTTTATCGTTTCGCTGATGGTGCTTATGAGGAAGCAGAGTTTCTCTCCGCTGGTGAGGGTTATTTTGTTCTGATGGAGTCAGAGGGCTATCGAACAATTGAAGGTCTGCCGATTCTCGAAATCACCAGAGAACTGGATTACGGCTGGAATATGGTCGGAGCACCGATGTCTATCAATGGCATACCTATGGAGCTTGTGAACACAACACCTTCGGATGTAATACTTTACGAGTCGATATACACCTATTCAATGGGTGAATATGTCGGGGTAGATCTTGTCCTTGCCAATGGCTATGGTTACTGGATACTTGCCTCAGAGGATGCCGAACTGACAATGGGCGATGGCTCCCTTTACAGAGAGCTCCGCACAGTAGACCACGGCAGCCTTGAAGGGTCAGTTCCTCCGCCACCGCCACTCCACGAGCTGGAACCAATTAGTATTCCCGATAACTTTGTTCTCCACGGTGCATATCCAAATCCTTTCAACAGCGCAACAGAGATTTCCTTCAGCCTTTCCGAAGACTCCAAAGTCACATTGGATATCTTCGATGTTGACGGCAGAGCAATCGCAACAAAGACTGTGGGCGAACTTAAGGCTGGCAGAAATGCTCTGCGCTGGGATGGCAAGGATAATTCTGGGAATATCGTGTCAAGCGGTATGTATATGTATCGAATCCAGGCTGAAGATATCAAAGCAACGGGCAATGTTCTGTTCGTAAAATAGGGTGCTATATATAATGTAAAAGGGGGCTTTTAGCCCCCTTTTTTTTTCTTATAGAATGACTCTTTACATGGCTAGTATCATCCTGAGGAGTTTGCGAGATGCTTTGTTTGCCTCGCGGAGAACCTCGTCGTGGGATGCCTCGTGCATCAAACCAGCTATATTTGTCACCACAGCAAAGGAAAGCCAGGGAATGCCCATCTGCTTGAGGGCATGAATCTCGGGCGCGGTCGACATAGAGGCAAGGTCACCGCCGAGCTCCCTGATCATCTCAACCTCTGCATCGGTCTCATAATTTGGACCGAGCAGACCCATCAAAACACCCTTTCTTAGTGAAATATCGAATTCCCTTGCCTTGTCTGTCATGTCTTCGGTGTAGTGGATTATATTGCGTTTCTCCCTAAAGCCCTTGGCGGGTAATATAAACTGCATGTCTATGTAGTCAGTAACCTGAACAATGTCACCAACACGATACTGAGTATTTACTGATCCCGCACTGCATGTGAGAATGCCAAGTCGCGCTCCGAGTGCAACTGCAACCCGGTGGGCAAAAATCACCTCTTCCACCTCAGCACCCTCATATAGATGCTTGCGCCCCCTGTACATCAGAAAATTCGACTTGCCGGTTTCAACATAGGAAATCATACCCTTGTGGCCGGCTACTGTCAGCCTGGGAAATCCAGGGATCTCTTCAAAGGGTATATCTATTCTGTTCTGAACAAGCTCTGCAACCATGTCACCCAGTCCCGAACCGAGTACAACAAAAACGTCAGGTCGCAGCCCTTCCTTCTTCAAATATTCTACTGCTTTATCTATCATATTAACCTCCTCTTAAAAAAATAGGAAGTTATGGCTCTTTCGCCAAAGGTTTTATATATTGAATTATATGTGTTTACTTTTGAAGTGAGACTGCCGATAAATAAAATATTACTCACTCTATATTCAGTAGTGGACATATATTATTCTTGTCATATGCCCATTAGTTCTTATATTGAAAATCAGCATGTTTAGAGAATAAATAAAGGAGGATATATGAAAACATTGGAATTGGCAATCATAGGAGCCGGCCCTGCAGGTATCACAGCAGCTATCTATGCTAAGAGGGCTGGGCTTGATTTTGCTATCTACGATTTCGATCCTATTGGAGGACTAATCACCAATACTACAGACCTCGAGAACTATCCCGGCTTCCCAGAACCTCAGACGGGCACAGATCTGATGATGAAGTTTCAGGAGCAGCTCAAAAACTTAGGTCAAGTAATTGAGAATAAGCGAATAGTTTCCATAAAAAGGGTTGGCAAGCTTTTCAACCTTTCTGTGGGTGATGATACTGTTATAGCAAAAACTGTGATAATCGCCACAGGCTCTAAGACCAGACCGCTTGGGATAGATGACGAAGAAAAATATGTCGGAAGAGGTATCAGCTATTGTGCAACATGCGACGGTCCGCTTTTCCGAGGAAGAAGAATCGCCATTGTCGGCACAGGTAACTCTGGTATTCAGGAAGGGCTTTTCCTCCTCAAATTTGTTGAGCATATCACCTTTGTCGAGATGCTTCCCCACATGATAGCAGAGGACATACTCCAAAAGAGAATATCCAAATTCGATAATGTAGACTTCAGACTTGGTCACAAGATTACCGGGCTTTCAGGTGAGCCTTTCCTCCAGAAAATGGAGGTTGAAAATCTGGAAACAGGTGATAAGGAATGGATTGATGTTGACGGAATCTTTGTCTTCATCGGCTATGATCCGCATACCAAGTTCATCGAAGGGCTTGTGGAGATGGACAAAAAGGGCTTCATAAAGGCTGACGACAGAAATCTTTCGACAAATGTCCCCGGGCTGTTTGCGGCAGGAGATGTCAGGGATAAACTACTAAGACAAGTCACAACGGCTGTTGGAGACGGTGCACAAGCTGTACACTCTGTTCAGATGTATCTTGAGAATCTTGAATAATGAAGTAAGGGGGCTAAAGCCCCCTTTTTCATTTCATCTCGAATACTCTGTCAGCTAACTCTTCGAAGGGTATATCATACTGCTCGCCTGTCTTCATCCTTTTCAATCGGGCAATTTTCTGTGCTATCTCATCGGTACCTATGGTGACTACAAAGGGGATATCCTTTTTGTCCGCATAGGAGAACTGCTTCTTGAGCTTTTTGTCCTCAAGATATATCTCGCAGGAAATGCCCTTCTCGCGCAATGCACCTGAGAGTTCAATAACTTCTCCGAGGACATCATCTCCAAAATTGATAAAAAGCACATCGGTGAACGTCTCTTTGACGGAGATTAGGCCCTTCTCCTCAGCAGCTACGAGTATCCTGTCCAGCCCTATTGTTGTTCCGATTGCAGGGACATCCCTGCCGAGGAAAGTGCCTATCAAACCATCATAGCGACCACCACCTGTCAGGCTCCCGATATGGGGCAGATCATCTGCCTTTGACTCGAAGATAATGCCCGTGTAGTAATCCAGACCACGGGCCAGAGTCGGCGAAAATCTGATATGATCAATCGCGCCGGGGAATCTCTCTATCAAGCGGAAGAATTCCATCATCTCAGCATAACCCCTTGATATTCGCTGATTCTCGAAGGTCGCAAAGGATTCAAGATCGCCCTTTGTAAGCTCAAAGAGCCTGGTTACAGGCCCATCAGAAAAGCCCTTCTTGCCGAGTTCTTTCCTGACGCCATCCTCACCTATCTTATCCAGCTTATCGAGACTCTGACAGACGGAAATCTCTTCTTCAGCTGGAAAGCCGGCTTCTTCGACCATACCAAGCAATATGCCTCTGTGATTGACCTCAAGTGTGAACTTGTCGAAGCCAATCTCACTGAGAATATCCACAGTCATGGCGACAATCTCTGCATCTGAGAGCCTGCTGTCTGTGCCGACAATATCGACATCACACTGATAGAACTCACGAAACCTGCCCTGCCTTGGCTGAGCCCTCTCAGCACGCCAGACAGGCTGTATCTGGTAACGCTTAAAGGGTGTTGGCAAATCCCTCTCATTTAGCGCATAGAGCCTTGCAAGGGGCACTGTAAGGTCATATCTGAGGGCAAGACCATCATCGTGCACTATGTGATAGATCAGCTTCTGTGCCTCAGTGCCGTATTTGCTGCCCATCAGAACTTCAGTGTATTCTATGGCAGGTGTCTCAACAGGGACAAAGCCCCATCTTCTGAATGTCTTCTTTATATTGGCAAGAAGGAGCTCCCTGGGTATCATATCCTGTGGAAGGTAATCCCTCATGCCTTTGTAAAGCCTTGGTCTATTCATTCGTCCTCCAATTAAAAAGACTGCCGGCTTTTACCCCGGCAGTCCCTTTTATCTGATCGAGGCAAAAGCCCCAGATTATTTGAGCACTTTTTTCGGGAATTTCTTTTCCCAGTAGACAACAACCGGACTTACGATGTAAATCGACGAATATGTACCGACGACAACACCAATTGTCAGGGCAAGTGCGAACTCAAATATAGCAGGTCCTGCAAACAGAAGTACAGCCAGAACCACAATCAATGTTGTCAGTGATGTGACAACTGTCCTCGAGAAGACCTGATTGAGGCTGATATTCACCAGCTCTGTGAACTTCTTTCTGAATAGAACCTTCATATTCTCTCTGATCCTATCGGAAATAACGATTGTATCGTTGATCGAGTAACCGATGAGGGTCAGAAGTGCTGCGATAACTGCAAGACCAATCTCAATGTCGAAGATGACGAAGATAGCCAGCGTAACCGCTACGTCATGGATGAGGGCGATAATCGCCGCCACGCCAAAACGGAACTGGAAACGAATCCAGATATAGAGCAACATAAGTGCAAGTGCAAAGACAATAGACTTGACTGCCGTAGCCCTAAGCTCCGAACCAATCTTTGGTCCTACCATCTCTGTCCTTCTAAGTTCGACACCTTTGTCTGGGAAGGCCTCTTTGAGAGCTGTGATGATCTTTAGAGATAGATCCTCATTGCCCTCGTCGCTTTCCTGGAATCTGACGATTACCTCTTTCTTCTCTCTGCCAATGGTCTGTATGGAAGGTGAACCGATATTCAATCCCTCTACAACCTTCCTGACCTGACCGATCTCAATGGTTTCGTCAAAACCGATTTCAAGAATCGTTCCGCCTGTGAAATCTATATTGAAGTTGAAACCGCCATTGATAAAGAAGAAGACAACTCCGATCAGAATTACTATACCGGAAATAGCAAATGCTATCTTTTTCTTGCCGAGGAAGTCTATGTGTGTATTGCTGAAAAATTCCATGATCACCCCTTATATGCTGAGCTTTTTAGGCTGAGCTTTGACCGTGTATATGTCGAAGATCAGACGTGTTACGAATATGGCGGTGAACATACTTGCTGCAATACCTATCATCAGGGTCAGCGCAAAGCCCTTGATCGGCCCGGAACCGAATACATAGAGCACCAGCGCGGTGATGAAAGTCGTAAGGTTGGCATCGAAAATTGTCAGGAATGCCCTTGAATAGCCGGCATCTATGGCCGCCATAACGGTTTTACCCTGTGCAAGCTCTTCCCTGATCCTTGAGAAGATCAGAACATTTGCATCAAGAGCCATACCGACAGTCAGGATAAGACCTGCGATACCCGGTAATGTCAATGTGAAGCGGAAGATTGTCATTACCGCCAGAACAAAGATCATATTCAATAGTATTGCAAAGTCTGCAATCGCACCGGATGCGCCATAGTAAACTATCATGAAGATTAGAACTACTGCCAGACCAATGATCATTGCAGTGATACCTTTGTTAACAGAGTCCTGTCCAAGTGACGGACCGACTGCCCTTTCCTGCCTGATGGCAAGGGGGGCCGGCAGTGCACCTGCACGAAGGACGATGGCGATATTCTTTGCCTCTTCGATGTCCTGAATACCGGATATCTGTGCGCTTGGTCTGGATATCTTCTCGGTTACCCTCGGTGCTGTGTAGACAAGGCCGCTGAGAACAATTGCCAGACGCTTGCCGACATTTGCCTCTGTAACGCGGGAGAATCTCTTTGCGCCGTCACTGTTGAATTCAAGATTGACAACAGGCTTTCCGGCATTCTGAATATCTGCACTTGACCCTATTGAGACATCTGCTGTCTCAAGTGCGTCACCTGTCAACTCTGCACGTGAGCTGAGCAGGAAAAGTGGCTTGTAGATATATCCGTCCTGAAATCTGTCCATCTCCCTTGTGCCCCAGACAAGCTCTGTCCCCTTCTGGAGAACGGCCTCAACCTCGGGCATATTGATCAGGCGATCGACCATATCAACATCATTGAGGGCAACATATATAGTATTATCGCCGTCATCGGTTTTGACGAGCATAGTGAATGCGTATTTCTCCTCGTCCATCTCCTCGGTGACGAATTCATCCTTGGTCTCGGTGGAGTCGCCGAAGATGTCCGCTGCTGTGACCTCAGAACCTTCAGGCTTTTCCTCTGTAACCTCTGATTCGACAACCTCTTCGGCCTCTGTCATGTCCTGAGCTGCGGCAGTATCGTCAACGGCCTCTGTGATCTGCTCAGTAACCTCTTCCATAACCTCTTCAGTGGATTCGGTCATGTCGATCTCGTCTGAGATTGCTTCTTCGGACTCCTGTTTTGGTGCTTCCATTTCAGCCATTTTGAGAAGCTCGGGTTTCTGTGCAAGCAGTCTGTCGATCTTGCTGATAGCTGACTTTACCTCATCCTCGGAGCGTACGAGCTGGAAATTCAGCTGTGCTGTCTCCTGGATGAGCTGCTTTGCTGTTTCGATGTCGGAGATACCTGGCAGATCGACAATAAGTCTCTCTTCTCCGTATCTCTGAATTGTTGGTTCGGAAACTCCGAACTGATCGACACGGCTTCTGACTACCGCCTCGACTTCGTCCAATGAAGGCTTCTGCCTTCCGGGATCGAGTTCTGTTGTGTCAATTTCCATCACAAGATGGAGACCGCCCTGAATGTCAAGACCGAGCTTGAAGGATCTCTCCCTCAGTTTTGATGCGAGAGAAGGATTTTCTGCCTTCTGTTCAGCTGACATTGAATGATAGCGGATAGAGAACTGAAGATACCATGCAGCGACCAAAACGAGGGCCACAACAACCAATACCTTCCAGAGTTGTGCTCCTTTCATCCATTCCTCCAGATCTATGTTATTCTTATTTACTCTCTTCTTTAGGACAGACAGCACATTTTGGCGTATTCACCAAGCGGCTGCCCCCTCAAACAAACCAAATCTTGTAATTGCATCCACAAGGGCATACAAGTTCTAAAATTTATCCTGTTTGCCTTGAATTGCCAAGTACAATTTTCTTTGGAAAAATCTATTTTTTTAGTGAACGGACAAAAAGCCTGGAAATCTCTTCTGCTCTCTTTGACCACAGATGCCCCGACGATGGCACGACCCTCTTAAAATCTACCATTCTATTAAGATTGCCGAGTATTGCCTCTGGACTTTTCTTTGAAATGACACCCCTGCCATCAATTATACCCAAAATGGGCGATATAGGCGAAGCACAGGCAACAATTGGCAAGCCCGTGGAAAGAAAGTCCCACACTTTACTGGGAATCTTTGCGGAATTACCCCTTCTCCCGTCGAGATATAGAAAGTGCAGATCGGACTCTGCAAGCTCCTGCCTGACCCTGTCATAGGGTACAGAGCCGGTTATCGTTGTCCGATTCTGAATGGAAAGAGATTCTATTTTCTCCTCAAGCGCACCTTCGGAAGGCCCAATGAATCTGACTTTGTACCTTTGATCCTCGGAAATGGCATCGAGAATAACTTCAGGATTATTGAGATATCTGAAAAATCTACCTGTAAGGGATATGGTCTTTATGTCTCCATCACAGGTATGCGGTGATATGGGATCATAGCCATTCGGTATGTATCTCACAGGCTTCTCGTGATATGTCAGCACTTGCATCTCGGTCTTGACAATGGGATTGACGGTTATGACAGCATTTGCCCTTTCCATGACCATTTTCGAGAGTCGTTCCCGTCGTTTTCGGTGAAACTCCGGCAGATGCCCTGTATTGGGGTCATTGAGAAAGCTGTCACGCATATCGAGGACAAATGGGACATCAAAATGATTGGCAGTCTTCATCCCTGCTACTGCCGCCGAGAAAGGAGGAGAAGTCGCTATAATGACATCAGGTCTGCCGAGTGTGTTTGCTGCCTTGACTGCCCTTTCTATCCACCAGAACCTGCTGTCCGGCAGGAATATGTATTTGGAGGATGGTGCGGAAAGCCCCTTTCGTCTGCCCTTAACCATGCTCCATAAACCCGGTGTGGGTGTTCGAACAATATCGCACTTCCCATCGATAATTTCGAGCAGTCCCATATCAGATATGGCATTGGGGTCGGGCTGGGGTGCAATGACCGTGATGTCGTGCTCCTGCCCAAGCTCGCGGATCAGATGCGCCCATCTTATGGAACCTGCACCGCCCTGAGGAGGAAAATAGTATGAAAAGAGTAAGATTCTCAAATATCGACCTTTTATTATACTTGACCATACACTTGGATTTATTTTATGTATAGACAGCAGAAATCACAACATGAATTTCGATGGGGAGTGTTCCATGAAGACCTTTTGCAATCTTTTCGTCTTTTTTGCTATCATCATCAGCACATTATTCTTCACAGGCTGCGAAGGCCCGGAAGGGCCAAAAGGGGCAGACGGGCAGGACGGCGAGGACGGGCTGACAGTCCCGGCAATCAACACCATAGTGGCCAATCCGCCCATGCTCATCACAGGTGACTCAACGACCATTTCCGTTGGCTATTCATATACAGGTACAGATACCCTCGAATTTGTATGGCAGGCCGAGCACGGCAGCATATCAGGCGGAGGCAGCTCCATAATATGGACTGCGCCGGAAGAGGCTGGCAGCTATGTTGTAGAGCTTGGCATAACAGCGGGTGAAGATACTGCAAGAGGCGGTGTGTCCCTTGTTGTTACAGCGGACGACAGCGAGGTATATCAATGGATGGGCATGGTCTATGATGCCGAAGAAAATATCGTTGATGCTGCCACTGTCTGGGAATCGGAGACCAACTTCACGACAACAATGTCCGGCTCAGGATATGAACTCTATTCCGAGAACATGAAAGGCACACTCACAGCCCACAAGACAGAATATGAAGCGACAACAATAACGGGCTTTAACACATCACCGGATTTCGAGCTTCGCGATTTCGAGGTGGAGAAAAAGGATTCATATGTGGTTGTAGTGAATATGTCGGCTTTTTGGGAGCATGAGACTTGGTATGAGGATACATTTGTAACCTATCGTATTCAGTCGAATATTTGCGACTCCAAAGTCACCAAAAAAATTAGATGGTATTCAGACACATTCGCATATACGGATTCAATAATCGTCCCGGAAGGGCGACAGAGAATATATTGTATTGCCAATGATGAAAGAGATGCGTATTTCGGAGAAGAGCTTGTGGATGTCAATTCAGATATGGAAATCGATGTAATACTATATACAACCTATAGGCAAAAGCCCATAAGAACAATCCTACAAATGCCCGATGTTGGAATAGAGAAGTTCTGGGTTGAGGCCTGGGTCGATTCAACACAAAATTATTATCTAGGAATAGGAGAGTGTATTGGCAGGATTTCCATACAATGGAATAACCATATACATTATTCTCGATCCACATTAGACTCTATCATGATAATGGATATCAATATCGATAATACCCCAATAGTTTTGATGAGTAATAATCTTACTCTCCACGTCATCGATAGAAATGGAAATCATGCAACTAAGACCATAAGAGATGTCAGCTGGAGTACATACTGGGTCAATATCAGCATTGAGGGGGAAATCCCTGTCATCAATACAGTTAATATGGAAGGTGGAGCTGTGACATTCGAGTATGACGGCATATCAGATGTGTATGTCCTCGAGGTATTCGAGAACACCGCCTCAGGCTATAATAGAATATGGCGGGGCATCACAGATCAGAGGTCAATCACAATGCCGACTCTGCCTACAGGCACAAGCCTTATCGAGACCAGCGGCGATTACAGCTATCGAATATCAGCGGCAACAGATCCATATTACTCCATAGATGACCCCTTCACCATCGACATGACAGAATGGATGGAGTCCGACTTCCACGAGCTTGAGATAGACACAGAATGGCCATAATGTAAACTGACAGCGTCCAAGAATAGAGAAAAATCAGGACTATAATTTCTCAGGATTATTTCTCTTCTCCAAACTCTGCCTTGACCGTCAACACTCTGCATAATATCTTGTGTATGTCGATGGAAAAATTTGTATGATATAGAAATTTGAAAGGGGTAGAGATGAAGAGGATTTTCTTTCTTATGCTGGCACTTGCAGTGTTCTTCATGGCATGCGAAGGCCCTGAAGGGCCCGAGGGGCCGGAAGGACCGGAAGGTCCCGGTGGACAGGACGGCGTTACAATACCGGCTATTAACACCATTACAGCCAATCCGCCTGTGCTTGCGACAGGAGAGGCAACAGCCATTTCCATACACTATGCCTATACAGGCGAAGACTCCGTTACGGTGGAATGGACAACTGAGCACGGCAGTGTATCTGGCGAAGGCACAGAGATCACGTGGACAGCGCCGGAAGAGGCAGGCAGCTATCTGGTTACTGTCACACTCACAGCAGGCGAGAATGTCACAATGGGTGCGGTCTCTGTTCTGGTCACAGATGAGGGCGCAGAGGTCAGCCACTGGACTGGCATGGTCTATGATGAAGACGAAGACATGATAGACGCAGTCACAGTCTGGGAGTCGGCGACAAACTTCACGACGACAATGCCCGGCTCAGGATATGAGCTCTATTCCGAGAACATGACAGGCACACTCACAGCCCACAAAACAGGCTATGAGGCGACAACAATCAAGGGATTCTCAAACTCGCCTGATTTCATACTCAGGGATATGGAATATGAGAGGCCGGATTCGTATAAGGTGGTTGTGAATTTCCACGCTCTCTGGGAAGCCCCACCACCAGAAATAGGGGACACCCTTCCAGTCTATCGACTTTCATCAAGTATTGGTGGGACTACTGGAAGAAAATCATTCAGGTGGATGGAAGGACGATTCGAGCATACTGATTCGATCTGGGTCAGAGGGGGCGAGCAGAGAATTTATGTAGTAGCAAACAACCTACTGGATGGATTTTTTGGAGAGGAATATATCGATGTTTCTAGTGATACTGAAATAGATATAGCCCTTTACACAGCAAAAACAATGCAGGTCAGAACCATCCTTACAATGCCAACATCGGGTCTTGAAATGTTCTGGGTTGAGGCATGGATGGATTCCACAATACAGACAAATGTTGGGGATTTCGATGTCTATGGTCGCATCTCATTCCAGTGGAATAACTATCATAATCGCTCAAATAGAGATTCTATTATGCTCACGGACATCAATATTGACGAAACCCCTGTCGATCTGATGGACTATCACATAACTCTTCATGTCCTCGATAGAAACGGTAACTATGCGATGAAAGACCTGCGCAATGTAAGTTGGGGCACATACTGGGTATCGATTGATATGGGCGGCGATATGCCTGTCATCAATACCACAGTTGATGGACTGAGCCTTTCTTTCTCCTATGATGGTCTTGGAGATATGCATATGCTACAGCTATTCAAGGAAACTGCATTTGGCTATGAAAGGGTATGGAGGGGCATCACTGACCAGAAATCGATAGTACTGCCTGTAATGCCAACCGGTGATGAATTCATCGAACTTGGAGGTGCATATAAGTACAATATGATTTCCATTGTCGATCCTCATTTCACTATAGATGACCCATATGTATTTAGGACTTTTGAAAGTGTTATAGGAGCAACATTTGATGTCTTTGAACCAGACACAATGCGAAATATTATGCAGTCCATCACTTTCTGACTTACATCCAAAAGCTGAATTATGAGCCACCTTCGGGTGGCTCTTTTTTCTCAAGTTGTTTTCATATTTATAAAATATTAAGCTGCATAAGCTGTTTTTTTGTGGATTTTTAGATTGTTTATTGTTAATATGTAGAAAGTGGGGTGTGATGGGGTTAAGAGTGGTTATCATATTGACGAATAATCACCTATACAAGAGCACACAATAGAGAGGGAGAGATATGAAACAGGGGTTTTGGGCGATCGTCGTTTTTCTTATTTCCACAGTATACGCAGTAATACCAACGGGAGCGGATTATCTCATCATCTGCCCTGACGAGTTTGTAGACGATGTTCAACCCCTTGCCGACTGGAAGACCAAAAAAGGTATGCTGGCAAAGATAGCTACCCTCTCAGAGACCGGCTCATCCTCCTCGGATATCAAGGCATATATTACGGCAGCTCAGGGCTGGACGCCAGCCCCTAAATTTATCCTTTTGGTAGGTGATCCCAGCATAATCCCCATGGTCGCAGATGGTTCAACCTCATATGGAACCTATTATTGCGACCACTACTATGAAGACCTTGATGGCGACCTCTACAGGGATGTCTTCGCAGGACGCTTCCCTGCAAACGAAAGCCAGCAGATTCAGGTTATGGTGGCAAAGACTTTGCGATATGAGAAGGATCCCCCAGGAGGAGGATGGCTTGATAAAGGATGCACAATAATCAATGAGGACGGAGATGAATCGGACTCTGTATATCATGCCAACACAGATTCAATTGTAGAGGCAATGACCGATGTTGGATATACCCTTATCGAACAACTGGTCGATACAGATGGCGATAACAAAGATGATATTGAAGCCGCTATCACAAATGGCTGTGGGGTTGTTTCCTATAGAGGTCAGGCTGTTAACAACTGGTACACACCTTTCGCAGTCACAACAACGGACATGCACAATGGCTTTATGACACCTGTGATTTTCTCGATAACCTGCTATACAATACGATCGACAGCAGGTGGTTCACGACAGCTTGGTGATGTTATAATGGCAAATGGCACTGTTGATGAACCAAACAGAGCTGTGGCATATCTAGGAACAACAAGCGCAATATCCGGCGGTGCGCACCTGAGAGGAGAGGTTCTTGAGGGGATTGCACCTGTTTTCTACGGGGACACATGCAATCACCTTGCTGTAGCCTGCGAGGCTGGCAGACTCAATACATTGAATGTATATTCTGACACTGCACAATATGACAGTCACGTTCTTCTCGGTGATCCCGACCTGCCATGCAGGCGCATGACCCCAGCTGCCCTCACGGCATCCCACCCGTCGGAGGCCTATACGGGTGAGACAAATACATTCAGAGTGGATGTCCTAAGCGGCGGTGCATCCTTTGCCGGTGCTTTTGTCTGTCTGTATTCGGATGGAGATATATACCAAACCGGAACAACCAATATGTTTGGACGTGTCACTTTCAGCTTCAATCCGGCAGAAATCGGAACCCTCTGGGTTACCGCCACGGCAAAGGATCATACACCTTATGAAGGGCATGCAATAGTAATGCACAACGGGCCGAATATCGCATATTTCTCCAATGAAATTGACGATTCTCACGGTGGTGACCTTGACGGACTTCCCAATCCCGGCGAGAATATCGATATGGTTGTAGCCCTTACCAATGATGGACTTGAGGGAGCGACAGGGGTTTCTGCAACCCTGACTACAACAGACCCCCTTGTCACTATTGAAAGAGCAAATTCAGACTATGGAAGCATCGCTGTTGGCGCTATTGTTGAGCCTTCGAGCCCTTTCCGCTTTTCCATTTCTGAACATGCTGAAAATGGGCATGTAATTGACTTTGATATACTTGTTTCTGACGACGATGGCAATAGCTGGACAGTTCCACAGCCTGACATAACCGTGGATGCCGCCGAGATACAGTTCGTTTCTCTGACTGTTGACGACTACAGCCCCCTGGGAAATAACAACTCGACACTCGAGCAGGATGAGACCGGAATGCTGGAGTTCAGTCTTGAGAATGTCGCGATGGACAATCTCGCAAATGTAAACATGGTTCTCAAGGCGAGAATTTCCGGCATCGCAGTCGAGGATTCCACCAGCAACATTGACAGCTGGGGCGGTGGGGTAACCATTACAACATCACCCGACCATTTCCTCGCCTCTCTCCCACCCTGGATGCCGGCTGCCACAGATATTCCAATGTGGCTGATCATTTCCGGCAATGGAAATACCTATGACTATCTCGATACACTGGAGATTACTATACCTGCCGGCGGCGATATTACATTTACAGGCCCCGATGGATATGGATATTTCGCCTACTCAGACGAGGACGTTACAACCGGACGCGCACCGACCTATGACTGGTATGATATCTCTTCGGTTGGAACAAGGCTGGTCGAGATTACAAATGTAGATGATGGCATACACACCTATTCACTCCCATTTACTTTCAAGTTCTACGGTGTTGACTACAATCAGGTCAGCATATGTTCCAATGGTTTTGCCTCTCTTGGCGTTGAGAGCTGGACAGGAAGCGGTTCTTCAGACCACGAAAGACCGATACCGACAGTGGGTCAGGCATCCGGTTTCCTTGCCGGATTCTGGGATAACCTCAACACTGCCATAGGCTCAGGCATTACCTATGCATACAACGATGCATCAAATCACAGATATATTATCGAGTTCGAGGCTGTTCCCCACGATGGATATGCAAGCTATTACGAAACTTTCCAGATGATTTTCTATGATCCTGCATATCACGAGACTGTTACAGGCGATGGTGAGATGATTGTCCTATATGACCATCTTGCATATACTGCTGGAAATACCGTTGGCATCGAGAGTCACGACGAGATCAATGGACTTGAATATGTATATCACAACAGCTATGCAGAGAATGCCGAAGAGCTTGTGGAGGGCAGAGCAATCAAGTTCACGACAAACCCGCCAACTGCCGTTGAGCCCTGGATTGTTGTTGTTGACGCTGAGATCTCTGAGGTATATCCCGACGGTAACGGCAACTACTTTGCAGAGGACGGAGAGAGGGTAACCCTCTTTGTAACACTGAAGAATCAGGGCACGGTAACTGCTTATAATGTCAATGCTACAATCTCTGAATCAGACCCGGCTATCTATCTTGAGAGCAGCACAGCGTCATTTGGAAATCTAAATGTAGATGCACAGGCCGAAAATACCATTTCGCCCTATATTTTCACAATCTCAGGACTCAGCTCTGACAGATTCATTGATTTTGATCTGACAATTACCGCAAATTCAGGTGGATATACAAGGAATACAGTTGTCAGCATTCCTGTCTATATTGACCTGAGCACAGGCGATTCATATCTGCCTAAGAACAGCAAACTGTCATTTGCCCATCCAAATCCCTTCAACAGCCGAACAGAGATATATACGGACATGGAAGGAGAGCTTTCGGTATCCATACACGACATAAAGGGTAACGAAATCAGCAGGTTCTCCTCAAAAGGTGGAAATATACCTGTTTCCTTCAAGAATCAAAAAACAGGGATTTATCTGTACACACTTGAAAATAGTGAAGGCAGGACCGAGAAGGGCAAAATGGTCTACATAAAATAACTTGCATATGATGTTAATTGACTTATACTGTTAATGTAAGATAACCCTTTCGATGGGACCTGCCGTGAAAAAAAATATATCAATAATCCTATTTTTGATGCTTGCATCATTTGTCTATGCCTCGCCCAGGCTTCTGATTGTCACCTCTGAATCCTTTGAGCCCTATATCCATCACCTGATTGAATGGAAGATGAAGATGGGATGGCCTCCAAGACTGATCGTTGTACCCGACGGCTCAGACAGAATGACAGTTAAATCAGCAATAACTGATTCCCTGGGAGTTTGGGATTTTACTCCAGAATGCATTCTCATAGTCGGTGGAGACAGCTGGGTCAATTACAGCTACTCCTATGGCGCAGGCACGGATACAGAATATGGAGATCTGGACGGTGAAATCGGCAGCGAGATATACACCGGCAGACTTCCAATAGAAGACCCCGAACATCTTCCCGACATTGTTAATAAGATCATCAACTATGAAAGGTATCCTTTCGATATATCAGACGACTGGATGATAAAAGGCAGCCTTGTCATAAATCCTGATCACAGTGCAGGGGACTCAATATACTGGAATACTCTCCACCATGTAGCAGCTCTGATGGACGACGCCGGCTGGTCAACAATAGACACAGTCTCATCCGATTACTACACAGGCACTGACCTCAGGGGCATGATTCACGAAGGCCGAGGATATGTAATATACAGAGGACAGGGTGTCGAGAGCTGGTGGGGTTTCTCTGACTTGAACCCCTCCTCCCTGACAAATAGCGGAATGTATCCCGTAGTTTCAGGAACAACGTGTCGGACCATTCAGGTCTACGGTCCAAGCTGGTTAAACAATATCGCCGGGGGTGCAATTCTATATCTTGGTACCTTGACAGTTGGCGGTGGACGCATTCTTTCCCAGCAAAGAAGCGCTATGGCCATTGGCTTTGCAGAGGGGCTTTTCGATGGCATGTATGCCGGTGAAGCTGCAGAGCTTGGCCGCGAATACGTTCTTGACATCGATGATGGCAGTTCTGAAAGAGAATATGCATCATGCGTTCTTCTGGGTGATCCGACACTGAGAATGTGGACCAGAACACCGGAACTTCTTTCTGTGGATCATCCAATGTACTATGCCCCCGGTGAATCAGAGATTACAGTCCTGGTTGAAGATGCCTTTTCAGAGCCTGTAGAAAGTGCCACGGTTGCTATAGTCCTTGGCGATGAGCTGTGCGAGTATGGGTTCACCAATGAATCAGGTCTTGTCACAATACCCTATTCGATCGAATCACCAGACCCTTTCGACACAATGTCTGTCTGCGTAAATGCAACAAACCATCTATTCTATGAGGGCTTCCTGATAGGTCTATCACCGGATCCTCTTCCTATTGTAACGGGCATCTGGTTCAATGACACCATACTTGGCAATGCCGATGGTAAATTATCCAGAACAGAAAGGGTGAAGCTGGGTATTGAGATCACCAATCTTGGTCGTATGCCAACTGAGCCGTACTCTGTCTCGGTAAGATCAAGCTCGCCCTATATCACATTGCCTGCAACCAGCACCGAAATCCCTTCACTGGACTCCCTTGAGAGTATATCCCTCAACAATGCTTTCATACTCGATGTTTCGATTGATGCAGAGAAAGATCATATCTACCCTGTTACAATAACTCTTTTCGACAGCGGATATACCCTTACCTATACACGCAGACTACCCCCAATAGCTGCTGCATCACCTGAAATTGTTGGAATTGAGATCACAGATGGGGGTCCTGGTGGCAATGACGATGGAATATTCGAATGGTCCGAATCAATAATACTGAACAGTATCCTAAAGAACAATGGAACAGCAGCAATAGAAGACATATCCGTTGATCTATCAAGGTCAATTCTTGTTTATATCTCACCGGATGATCTCACAGTAGAGACTGTCTATCCATACGATAGTCTTGATCTACCCCCTGTTTCACTCTCGCTCAGGCCTGAATCTCTGGGCTTTCTTGTTGTCTCTATACCCCTTGAAATAGAATACACCGAGGGTCTTGACCAGCGTTACACAACCTACGATACAATATTCTTTGATGCTTACAGCCCGTCAGGCGACATATACTTTGACGAATGGCTTGTTGCATCAGATTTCCAAGCACATGAAACCTATCCTGATGACGGTATCTTTTCTGGTGGCGACTTCATAGACATTGACCTTCAGGTAAAGAATCTCGGCTTTGAGACATCTGAAGACGTGAGGGTGCTTATAAGACCAAATCTGGAGTTTTTCGATGTCGTCTCTATAGATTCAATGAGGAATATTGGCGACCTTTTTGCCGGACATGTATGGTCAACAGAGAGCCCGTTCAGAATCTATCTTGAAGAAATACCCTTTGATGCTTTGCTTCCAATTGAGATATGGCTTGTAAACGGTGACTTTTCATATTACAATGTGATCACCAGCTACCTCCCAGTTCAGGAAGGCTCGGCAATCGAAGAAATTCCTGTACCGCTCGAACAGACTTTGGCAGTATACCCCAATCCATTCAACAAAGCGGTTTCGATAGTGCTCAATGAGCCTGCAGACATAGAGATTATGGATATCAAGGGTAGAATTGTGTATCAGAAAGAAGATGCAAAGTCTCTGATATGGCGTCCTCAAGAGCTGCCAAGCGGGAACTACATCATTCGAAAAGGTGATGGTGCAACGGTAAATCTTCTCTATCTGAAATAGCTCTGTTCCTTTCTTTAGAGCCCAAGTGACAAAAGATTAAATTTTTGTTAAGAATTGACTTTTTAGTGATAATATTATACATTAAGTGTGGCAAAAGATACTGTTAACTTGGGCGGATTATATATGCCTTTAAGGAGGATGTATGAGATCAAAACTCATCGTTTTGGCGAGTCTTATTCTGGCTGGGCTCATCATGGCTCAACCTTCAATCACAACAATTACACCGTCATCAGGATACCAGGGGGACATTGTTGCAACAATGGTATCCGGTGCGGGCTTTACAGGACCATCACCAGAGCCGACCGCTGATTTTGGGGCAGGAATCACGGTTGAAGAGGTGACATACATACTTTCAACCCTCGTTCAGGTAAGACTGAATATTGATATTTTAGCCACACCCGGCCCCAGAAATGTCATAATGACCAATGCAGACGGTCGTGCTGATACTCTCTACGGTGGATTTACAGTTATAAATTCGGATACAATCCCACCAGATGTTTCTCTGGTCAGCCCTTTATGCGGCGATACAATCGCATGTGCGGACTCAGCTATTGTCTTTGACATCGATGATGTGCACGGTTTTATACACCCCTCCATAGAGCTCGAGGTTAACGGAACAACCTATAGAATCTCAGACCCTGAACTGACAGTTGTCAACGATACCCTCATTGTCTGGGATCCGACAGGACCTCTCCCTGATACATGCTGCTTTACCTTTGTCAATATCTTCGATTCCCTTGGCTCAGGTCATGACGACCCTCCCCTTGAGTGCTGTTTCTACGTAGATACACTGGGTCCTTATATCGATGAGATGTGGCCCCCTCCCTTTGGACATACAAGGGAATTCGAGCCGACAATTTCAATGGAGCTCCACGATGACTTTGCAGGATTTGATACTAGCTCACTGCTTTTAGAGATCAATGGCATTGAGTATTCATGGGGCGATGTTTCCCTCGAATTTGATCACGACACCCTCTTGTGGAATGCCAGTGATGCCGGTGTTACATTCTACGAAGGTGACACTGTCTTTGTCTGTGTACGTAGACTCGATGACATGGTTAGCGGATGTGGCGGCCCCAATCCTCTACAGGGCGATTCGCTTTGCTGGTTCTTCAGGATTATTGTTCCACCACCTCTGGAGATTTCGATCAGAATTGGAAGTATAAATTCAGAGCAATTCCCATATATAAAGGCACTTTGTGAGGTTTATGACGAAGAAGGCAGAACAATAGAGCATCTTACAAGAAATAACTTCATGGTATGGGAAAGAGACGGCTCTTTCACGAGAGAATATCCAATTATCGTACAGGATCTCGGCGGTGGAGGAATTGCGGATATTTGCTTTGTTATAGATGATACCGGATCAATGGGCGGACTTATTACAGCCGTAAGAGCAGGTGTTGCTGCTTTCACCGATTCCCTTACAAGATCTGATATCAACTACAGGCTGGGACTTGTCACATTCAAGGACGATGTGGAATTTGATATGGGGTACGATCTTACAGGCGATGTCGCTGTATTTCTTGCTGCCATCGATGCTATTGGTGTATCAGGCGGTGGAGACGGTCCGGAGCTATCTCTTGATGCCATATACGATGCTCTAGATTCGCTGCACTGGCGTGCAGGAACAAGAATTGTAATCATCATGGTTACCGATAACAGTCCCCATTACAGAGGCGATGGTACTGCCTATTCCGATGTTCTTCCATCAGAGGTAATTGACCACCTTCTTGATTTCGATGCTCTGTGCTTCTGCGCCCATGTGTCAAGCTGGATGGATGTCGACACCAACTTCATTCACATAGCAGAAGCGACAGGAGCAGCATGGTATGACTCCTCAAACTTCGCCGTTATCCTCAGCCAGATTGTGGAGGAGATTCGAGGGGGCTATTTCGTCAGTTGGACATCCCACGACCCAATCGCTGACTGTAGGGTCAGGGATACCCGAATACTCGCTGCGTATCCTAATGTTCATGACACAGATGACCCTGGCTATATCGATGACTTCGATGTCCTGGACTACCATAGTCCATGCAGCCCCGAAGCACTTATAATTGAACCATTGCCCGACAAATACACGAGCTGCAGCCATCAACCGGTCATCATGTCCTTCGAAGAGCTGGAAGATGGTATTGATCCGGCAAGCATACAGTTTGTTGTAGAAAACAATGTCTTCAACTACGACACACCGGGTATGACATGGGATGACCCTTATCTCAGATACGATCCTGCAGACGAAGATTCATTCACACATAGAAGTGAGATACTGGTCAATCTTGCAAGGGTCATGGATCTTCAGGGACATATGCCCTATCATGGTCCTGTAGCCTGGAAATTCAAGGTCGATCTTGTAGGTCCTATAGCCTATGATCCAGAACCTCCCATCGATGCTGTTATCGATGACTTCCAACCTACAATTTCATTCGATATTTCCGACGATTATGCAGGTGTATGGGTCAGCTCTATTATTGTCTCAATCGATAATAATGAGATAAGAAGCTCCTTCCCCCCTGAGCTCATCATGATCGATTCTTCAAGCACAGGTGTACATTGGGATGGACGCACATTCCGATTCGAGACCTCTGAAGCAGGTATAACCTTCCAGCAGAACGATACAGTATGTGTGAATATCATCCGTGCTGTTGATAAAATAGACTACTGCGAACCCAATCCGCTCCAGGAAGACGGACTGGTCCGTTGGTGCTTCCGAATACCGGATGATGATACACTCTGTCCTGAATTCGATATGTTCAGACCACTTCCGGACGACAGAATGGATGCTGGAGTGCCCTTCCATCTCGAATGTGAGATAACCGATCCATCTGGTGTGTATGACGATGAGACTGGCTCTGAGGGGCAGGGTGTCTATGTTATCTGGGATGACGATGGTGATCTTGAGGACGGCACATATAATGAGACTCTGATGGAAAACATCGGCGGAGATACATATAGAACCTCCGAAATGATACCAGGGCAGTCGGAAAATGCCGAGTTTGTATGGTCGGTATGGGCTTTTGACAATGACTTTGAGCTTGAGGAACCATCCGACAGAACAGGCTGCTTCTCGGAAGTTCAGAGACTGATCTTCGGTATCGGTCCAATTCAGACCATTGTCGAACCACTTCCCCTTGATCTTTCCACTTCAACTGTACCTGATCAACCGATAAAAATTCTCCTTGAGGACGATGAATCACCAATAGATGAAGCATCAATCATACTTGAGGTCAGGGGAACTGAATATACTATCGCAGATCCTGAGATGACCTTTATAGGCGATACACTTATTTTCCGCCCGACTGGTGAATGGCCGGACGGAGATTCGGTCTACTATAGCCTAATCGCAGCAGACGACATACATGGTCTGCCGGTTCAGAATCCACATGGTTCAAGGTTCTTCCCAGATCTATCAGGACCATATGTTGTCGATGGCAGCATATCGCCTGTTGAGGGTGCAATAACCATGGACTTTGAAGAACCCATTACAATGATCATTGAAGACGAGCTCAGAGAGGTGGATGAGGAGACCTTCCGTCTGGTGATACTCGGTGATACCATCACATGGGGAGATGCAGGGCTATATTGGGATGAGGACGACAATATTCTTTCCTATATCCCCGGGGATGCAGGAGCTGTATGGCCCAATGGTGATACCGTATGTGTCCATGTCATAAATGTCAATGACAATGAGCCTGACTACGGAACTCCGAATGGTCTTGAGGATGATGTATTCAGCTGGTGCTTCACTGTCTCTGTGACATCATGCGGTCATTCACCCTCCATCTTCACACCAAATGGCGATGGATATAATGACTATGTTGTCTTCACTTATCCAAATCAGGCTTTTGGTGAAGGTGTTATAAAAATATTTGATACCTCCTTCAACAGAATTTGGTATTCGGAAAGGGGTGAGACTATCTGGAGAGGCAGAGATGATACTGGTGACCCCGCGGCCGGCGGACTATACATCTACAGTATAGAGATTGACGGTGAGTCAATCTGTAATGGCTCTGTGACCCTTCTGAGATAGACATAGCCTTTTTTGAAAGCATTTCAGATATTGCCCGTTTCCGGCGGGCAATATCTTTTGATATAACTTAAGTTTGAAGGGATTGTCACATCAAAAGTTGACATGACCTTTAACTGCACCGATTGCAAAACAGAGGTTTTATGAATAGTCCTGTCTTCGGTAAAATTCGAAAAGCAACTATAGCTCTATCAATACTTTTTATAACTCTTTTCAGCGGATGTGCCGGTGTCTTCAACCAGTCCGAGACTCAGGAGGAGGCAATCCTTCAGTTCTCCGAGGCGCAGGGGGCATATATGAGCGGCGCAGTCCACAATCTGCACCGGGAATGGGATGATGCAATAAAGGACTTTGATCGGGCACTAACAATACTTTCCAGAATTGATATAAACAGCCAGGAAAGACCTCTGCAGGAGAAGATAGACGGACTTTTCCGCGAGATATCATATGACTACAAGATCGCTCTTTCGAATACAGATGGCATGGGAAGTGCAGATGCACCTGCCATCATATCAATGGCACTTGAAGACGGACTCTATTCTGAGGAAACAAGAAGGGAGCTATCCGGTCTTCTCGATCAACTACCAGTCGCCAAGAGCGAGGGCTACGACTATCCGATAGTCTGGAATGAGGTTGTGAAAGAGAAGATCATACTCTTCCAATCAGATTCATACAAAGACAAAGTAAACCTCTGGCTTTCAAGATCCTCCAAGTATATGCCAATGATCAAGAGAATTTTCCGTGAAGAAGAGGTACCACTTGATATCGGATATCTTCCGCTTGTCGAATCAGGCTATAACGCCAAGGCCAATTCCTGGGCAGGGGCTTCAGGGGTTTGGCAATTCATACGCGCAACCGGCAAAAGATATGGGCTCGATTCCGACTGGTGGATTGACGAGAGACGCGATCCTGAAAAGGCTACAAGGGCTGCTGCAAAGTACCTTAAAACACTCTACGGAATGTTCGGGGACTGGGAGCTAGCCCTTGCAAGCTATAACTGCGGAGAAAACAGGGTGAAAAGACTTCTGAGGGAGCGAAATGCAACAACCTTCTGGGAGATAAGGGATGCACTGCCAAAGGAGACAAGAAACTATGTTCCCCTCTTCAATGCCGCACTGATCATTGCCAAAAATCCCAGAAAATACGGATTCAATCCTGAATATCAAAGTCCGGTAGCATATGACATAGTAAAGGTTTCAGAGCCTGTCAACCTGGATCTCGTCGCAGAGATCACAGGTACAGAAGAATCTGTTATACAGGAGCTAAATGCAGAGCTGCTCCGCTGGTGTACCCCACCGGGCAGCTATAGTCTGAAGGTTCCTGCCGGCACAGGGGCAGGTTTCCACACAAAATATGCGAGAATCCCTGAATCCCGCAAAACAGTATGGCAAAAGCACCAGGTTAGAAAGGGAGAATCCCTCTCTTTGATTGCCGCCAGATACGGAACTTCCATATCTGCTCTTGTTAAGGCAAATAACCTAACCAACAGACATAAACTTTCAATAGGTCAACAGCTCCTCGTACCTGTTGCCGGCTCTCACGAATATACAGGAGCATCGACGAATGTTACCACACAATCCCCGTCGAAAAACTATGCAAGGGCTGAGCAAAATCATACAGTACAAAGGGGCGATACCCCATCGGAGATTGCAGACAGATATGATATTCCTCTTTCAGAGCTCTATGCCGCCAATAATCTCAACAGGAGATCTGTCATCAAGGTTGGGCAGGTTCTTAAGATACCCGGCAATGAGAGCGATAATCTGGAAGGCATCAAAAAGACCGAGACAAAGACATACAGCTATACCGTCAAACAGGGGGACACCCCGCTTCACATAGCCATTGAACACGGAATGACCCTAAATCAATTCCTTGAACTCAACGGTATGAGCAAGAATTCTGTCATCTATCCCGGCCAGACACTCAAGGTCGCTGCTGAATCAGGTACCTCGACAAAATCACGTTTCACCCACACTGTCAACTCAGGGGAATCCCTCTGGTCAATAGCCAGAAAATATGATGTTTCGGTTTCCGATCTTGTATATTGGAACGGATATTCCTCGAGCAATAAAACCCTGCATCCCGGCGATAAGGTTACCATCATTCGCAATGGCAGCGGAAGCACCGTTAGTTCAGAATCATTGTCCAAGATAGTTCACACTGTGCGGAGCGGGGAATCGCTCTACAAAATAGCAAATCAATACGATGTTTCAATCGAAAAAATCAGAGAATGGAACAACAAAAAAGGGTCAGCACTTGCAATTGGAGAAAAATTAACTATATATGTAAGTGGGGCAGAAAAACCGAAGCCATCGCCAACTACTGGAAGACAGGTCATCCATAAGATAAGAAAGGGCGATACCCTGTGGGATATTGCACAGAAATATAATGTAACAACCCACGATATTCTGGCCCAAAATGGTATTTCAGACCCGGAAAAGCTGAGAGTAGGCGACGAGCTGAAAATTTTTATCGAATAGGAGAGCAATGAAAAAGGGACTAACTTTTGTTTTACTTGTAATGGTGATATCTATCTTTTCTGAGCCGCTGCTCTGGAAGATAGAGGGCGATAATCCTTCGTATATTTTCGGAACGATCCACTATCCGGACCCAAGGGTTACCCCACTTCCGGAGACCGTAACATCAAAACTTGATGAGGTTGATGTATATGTTATGGAGGCAGTCATGGACGAGAGTGCCATGGGTGTTATAATGCAGTATGTTCTCCTTGACTCCCTGACCCTTGAGGATATACTGCCGGAAGAACTCTATGAGAGATGCGACTCCCTCCTTGGAACTATGGGTCAGAGCATAACCATGTACAATTCCATGAAACCGTGGATGCTCAACCTCACATTCTCAATGCCCCCACAAAAGGAAGAATTACCGGGCGAGCCAATGGATCTTTTCCTCATGGGTGCTGCAGCAGAACGAGACATGGAAATCGAAGGTCTGGAGACAATCGAGGATCAGATCAAGCTGTTCGACGAGCAATCCTTTGAAGAACAGGTGAAAAGCCTTGAAAAGACCCTTTCTGAATATACTAATTATCAGAAAATGCTCGATGAGATAATCGATATCTATGCAAACGGCGATGTCGAAGCCCTCCACGACAATATCAACTTCTACAATACGGAAGAAGATGAGAGGGAATTCATCGAAAAAATTCTCTATAAAAGAAATGAAACAATGTTCGAAGGAATCACCGCTCGCCTTAATGAGGGTGAAAAGACCTATTTCTTTGCAGTTGGTGCAGGTCACCTGGGCGGAGAAAAGGGTCTGCTAAGAATGCTGGAAAAAGAAGGACTTGAACTAAAACGCGTAAAATGATCAGACAAGCCGCAACTGAGCCTGTTCTCATTTGTGGACAAGTTGAAAGGAGAACAATATGGCAAGGAACACAGACGGAATCACAGAATTCATCTTTGGACTTCTCTTAGGTGGAGCTCTTGGCGCAGGAACAGCACTTTTGATGGCCCCTGCAAAAGGCAAGGACACAAGAGACCTCATCAATCAAAAGCTGCACAGCGCGCTGGATGAGGGCAAAGAAGAGCTGGAAACAATACAGGACATAGTACGTCAGGAGATTGTAAAGGTTGCTGCTCACAAGGATGCCTTCCGTAAGGCTATTGACGAGGGCGTGAAGGCATACAAAGAAGAAAAAGACAACCTTGCACAAGAAGAGGCCTGATAGTACATGCCAATTGAGACAACAGCACTCCTTTTCGGAACAGTTGTATCTGTAGTTTTTGTTGCTGTATCCGTTTTTTTTGTGATCCTTCTTGTAAGGCTTTCCCGTCTTTCTAAGGAAGCCGAAGGAACGCTGAAAATAGTTAACGGTAAGCTGCCCGATACACTCGATAACATTGACCAACTGGTTGACCACGCCGAAGAATCCCTTGAAGAACTGGACGTAACCCTGAAATCCATTCAGGAACCCCTTGAGAAAATCACCTCAATTACCAATATCGGCAAGGGCGTACTGACCGGTGCAGCCGGTCTGTCCGGAGCAGGCGGAGCTGGCAGACTTATTGGCCAGCAACTGGGGCTCAAGATAGCAGGCGGGCTTTCTCAGCATATGGGCAAGCTGGCCATAGGCGCACTTACCGGTGGTCTTCTGACTCTTCTGAAAAGGCTTTTTACGAAGAAAAGCAAACAATGTCAAAAATAGCTCTCATCTATGGAGGCACATCCAGCGAGAGAGAGGTTTCTCTTAATACAGGGGCCGCAGTCATTAAAGGCTTGCGGTCCCTTGGCATGGATGTCAGGGCATTCGATATCCCTGAAAAAGATTTAATTCAGATTCTGCCCGAGCTTCATAAGGCAGATATCGTCTATATCGGCTATCACGGTGGCTTTGGTGAAGATGGCAGAGTTCAGGCTCTTCTGGAAATGGCAGGTATTCCATACACCGGCTCCGATTCAATTTCATCGCGCCTGGCAATGGAAAAGAGACTCGCAAAGATACTCTTTGAAAAGAACTCCATTCCCACACCCAAATGGATTGCAGTTAGAGGTAGATACGATAGAAATGACATTATGTCTCAGGCAAAACCCCTCGGGCTGCCACTTGCCGTAAAACCTGCCGAAGAAGGTTCAACATTCGGATTCACTAAGGTTACAGACCTTGATTCTTTGCCCGATGCAATAGATAAAGCCCAGAATTACGATGATGAAGTGCTCATTGAGTCATTTATAGAGGGACAGGAACTGACAGTTTCATTTCTTGCAGGAGAAGCGCTGCCACCTGTTCTGATCCAGCCTAAGGATGGTCTCTATGACTACGAACACAAGTATACAAAGGGTACAACCGAGTACATCTGCCCTGCACCCTTGCCCAAGCCTCTCACCGACGAGATGATGGCTCTGGCAAAGCAGGCATTCAATGCACTTGGATGCAGAAATTACGGTAGGGTCGATTTCAGGGTGGATAATCAGCTGAGACCATTCTGTCTCGAGGTGAACACGCTGCCCGGGATGACAGCCCTTTCACTCGTTCCAATGGCAGCCAAGGCAAGGGGCTACGACTTTCCTGAACTCATAAAAAGAATTCTCCTTGACGCCCATACATATTTCAAGTAGTTTATGTTTTTAAGAAATTAGGAGGAGCATGGTAAATAAGGTAACACTGATTGGGAGAATCGGTCAGGATCCAGATTTTCGAGCTACACCATCTGGAACCAATATCGCTCGTTTAAGTGTCGCAACGAACAGAAGATGGCGTGGTAATGACGGACAATGGCAGGAAGAGACAGAATGGCATAGGGTAGTTACTTTTGGCAAAAGAGCTGAGTCAGTACGCAACTATATGTCAAAAGGCCGACTTGTCTATGTCGAAGGACGCATTCATTACGACAGCTATACCGACAAGGACGGAGTCAAGAAATACTCAACGGACATCATTGCAGATTATATAAGACTACTTGATAAAAGCGAAGGCGGCGGCTCTCAATCCGCAAGCTACAGCAATCAGGGACCAAGCTACTCCAATCAGAATAACGAGAGCTTTGTCGATGATACAGAGGACGACGTTCCGTTTTAGTTAATGATCCACTTTGATATTGAAAAGCCGACCTTTGGGTCGGCTTTTTTTATATCTGCTGGCCATCAGGGTTCCCAGATTTCCCCTTCATCGTATTCGATGAGTTCAGCGTGGATCTTGCCAATCATAATCTCTGTCTCCATCTTGACTGGCATCTTGATCTTATCATCGGTTACCCAGATCTTGATTCTGCCCTTCTGGTCGAAAAGACCAGGTGTCTTTAAAATTGGCTCGACAATAAGACAGTCAAAAGTACCGGCCGGAACTGTAACCCTCTCCCTTTCATGGGTAATCACAAGAATGGGGTAATTCCTGCCATCTGTATGATTAGGAAGAGGTATCGAGTCGCCAACGCCAAGGTTGAGCGTCCTTGCATAGTAGAAGGAGGACAGAACATCCTGAACACGTGGATAGGTTTCGAGGTCATATTTATCTGTGATCGCCCTGTGATTCTTCTGATCGAATTTCGTCCATCTATTGGCGCGATACTTGCCTTCGGAAAGGTGCTTTTCTGTTCTATAGGAATAGAGACTCTCAGCATCCCAGATGCTAGTGAACATGTCCTTCACGGGAAAAATTATATCAAAGGCCCTGTTTGTCCATGCCCGTGACTGAATGAGATAGCATAGTCTTTCCTCGTATTCAATGATTGTCGGTATTGAGAGCTCACCGTATCCGGCACTAACAAGACCATATCCAACCTCGAAGAGCAGACGCTCGCCAAGTCGCACAGCCTCTCTATTGGCTGGGCCGGGAACCTCGATATCGTCAAAGGCCTTAAGAGCCTTCTCCCTGACCTCAGGTGGTGCTGGCTTCGATAGAATGCCAAGGACAAGGATGAGTATTATCATGGATCTTTTCTTCATATCAATCACCGGCAAGAATGCCGACTATCCTTTCGATATGTGTGTGAATCTCCCCACCTGTCCGGCGATAATATGCCAGAGATTGACCAATTGGATCGTCTATACCTCTGCCCCCCTTCAATTCGGGATATTCGGTGAGGAGAAAAACATTATCCCGAGGACCAAAGGTCGTATATATATAATGTCTGTGTTTCTCCTCCATTGCAAGAACAATGTCCGCTTTTTCGAGGATATATTTGTCCAGATGTCTGGATATATGTGCTGATATATCTGTCCCGAACTCTCTCGCCACCAGAGCAGAAAATTCCGATGCCGGGCCTGGTTCAAGTCTCAATGTTCCTGCGGAAGACACTCTATATTCTGACAGTCCTTGCCTTTTCAGCTCTGCCCTCATAAGACCTTCTGCAAGAGGACTTCTGCAGATATTTCCGCTACAGACGAAAAGAATCTCAGGCATATTCCACCTTTAACCCGGGAAAAACCCTGTCCAGATGCCTGAGATCTGATGCACCGGCTCTCAGAATTCTGATTTTATCAGGAAAACTTGTGGCATCGATCATAGTGGAAGCAGGAGCAAGCCTTACACCGGAATACGGTCTGTCACGTCTGTCATGCACTATAAGATCAACTTCCTCCTGAAATGCCTCCTTAAGTTCCTTTTCGAAAAGCAGAGGGCTTCTCCCTGTTTGATTTGCAGATGTGGATGTTATTGGCTGCCCAAGGTAATCGAGCACTCTGTTAACAAATGGATGTGGACTCACGCGAAAGCAGATATGCTCAGAATCAAAAGGATTCTCAAGTCTCGATGGAATGACTATAGAATATGGTCCCGGCCAAAGTGCCTCGACAAAGTCAATATATCTTCCTCTTATCCATTTCTCCACCCACTCAAATTTGATGAGTACTATCTGTGGCTGTTTCTCTGGCCTGCCCTTTATTCGATTGATTCTGTATACGCTTTCATTCAGTAGAGATGAAAGCCCATATTGTGTCTCAGTAGGGATAACAGCAACTCCGGCATTATCGATGATATCTGCCGTTAGTCGGGCCGTGGGGGATAGATTTCTTTCCGTAAGCTCGATATATCTCATCTGACAGATCAGTCTCTATCAAGGAAGATGCGATCAGGCACAGTCCAGGCATTTCCAAAACCCTGACCTCTGAGATCGGAAAGTAGGTCCTGTGCATCATTTTCGTCCTCAAAATTGCCGACACGTAACTTGTAGAAGGGAGCTTCGTATGACTTGTATACCTTCATGTCCAGCTCATCGCTCCAAACCTTTGCAAGGGAGTCCGCCTGTTGCCTATCCCTTGTTGTCAAAAGCTGAATTCGGTATCCCTGTACTATCTTTCTTGCTGCTTTGGTGGATGTCTGTGTCTCGATGGTCAGCTTGGGGCTGTCATTGCCGCCTAGTTCAGGATCACGTCTTTCTACAAGCATTTCCGGCATGTCCTTAGCTGCCTGCTCTACGATGACATAGTCTTCGCCCGATTGATCCGGAGAAACCTTGTTTCCTCCTGTCAGAGCTGTACAACCTGTCAAAAGAATAAGGAGAGACAGGGACATGATTTTCTTACATATATTGATCAAGATTACCATCCTCCTTGAGACTGCGGAGCATCTTTGCAGTATTCGGCGCTTCGGACTTTGACAGCACAAGAACAACATCTTCGGTTCTTACAACAATCGCATCAGTCAGACCAAAGGTCACCACAGGTTCATCAGTTGTGTTGAAGACTATAGTCTCAATTGAGTTTCTGCTCTCGACATTCCCAATTCTGATATTGCCATAGTTATCCGGCTGAAAAACCCTGGGCAGAGCCAGAAAGCTGCCCATGTCGTCCCAGACAAAGTTTGCCCTTACAACGGCAACCCCGTTTGCTCTTTCCATAACGCCTTTATCAATACTTATCGAAGGTACTTTCTCAAAGGTCTCCTCGATATATTTCTCGCGCATCGGATCCTTGTATTTTGTGAGTAGCTCGTTGAAAGGACCATAGACATCCGGTATATGCTGTCTGGCTTCCTTCATAATAGACGAAGCCTTCCAGATGAACATGCCGCTGTTCCAAAGATGAACCGAATCAATATAGTATTTGTCTGCCATCTGGATATCAGGCTTTTCTTTGAAACTTCTCACCGGATATACTTCCCTTTCAGAATACTCAGACATGGGATTATCGAGATCTACCTCAATATATCCATAGCCAGTCTCCGGTCTTGAGGGTTCAATACCAAGGAGTACCAGCCTGTCGCTGTCAGCAACCTGACCTGCAAGTCTGAGTGATTCTATGAATCTGTCCCTTGGCTTGATGAAATGATCGGAAGTCAGAACAAACATCTTGCCGTCGCCATGTTCGGCTATAATATGGGTAGCCGCATAGAGTATTGCAGAGGCTGTATTTCGTCGTCTCGGCTCTACAAGAAAATTATTGTCACCAATTTCCGGGTGTTCCTTCTGTATCAGCTCCTTCATATCATTGCTGGTTACAATAAGAACATTTTCCCTTGGAATGAGAGGCTCTATCCTGCTGAGTGTCTCTTCGAACATTGTATGGTCAGAATATAGCTTAAGAAATTGCTTTGGTCGAGAACTTCGCGAAAGTGGCCAAAGCCTCTCGCCTATTCCCCCCGCCATTATTACTGCAAACTGTTTCATTGCTTTATTGCCTTCTTTATATCGAGCCAGACCTTGACGACCTTCGCTCTGAATTCATGGAGGTTACCGCTGTTCTTGATATTGTAGTTGATATGTGGATAGAAGTTTTCGTATAGGTTCTCGAGAACATCAATCCGCTGCTCTGCATCATCCGGCAGCATATCTCTATTTTCAACAAGTCGATTTATTCTTTGCCACCTTGGTGCCTCAACAAGAACGATGAAATCAAACTGCTTGAACAGCTTGGTCCATCGCGGAAGAAGAGCTGCATCAACGATGACAACACCGGGGAAACCATCCTCTTTTATCTCGTATATCTTAGCCTGCAGCTTTGTGATCAGGGGCTTCTCCGTTATCCGGGTCAGCTTATCCAGTGCCTTTTTATCGGAGAAGACTATCTCGGCCAGAATGGAACGAATTATATTCCCCTCATCATCGAGTATCTCATCTCCGAAGGACTCTATGATCTGCTCTTTGATCTCAGGTATGTTATATAAGGTATGACCCAGTTTATCGGCATCAATTACCTTTGCTCCAATTTCCCGAAACACATCTGCAAATGTCGATTTGCCAGAACCTGTCTGGCCTGTAACGCCAACGAGTATCATCAATTCCTCCTCAATACTGCTTGCCAAACAAAGAGAATATCATCTATCGACCTCTCAAAGTCAAGAAAAATGCTCTATTTGAAAGAGTGAAGGGCTTATGACCAAAGACTGTCCTTGTTCAAAGCAAGAAAAAAGCTATTATATATAGGTCTACAAAAAGGGGGTTTTACCTATGAAAAAAGTACTATTTTTTCTCTTTATCTCAATTGCCTGGGCATATCCGAATATGCTCGATGTTCCCGATACAACAATAACAGAGGGAGATACCCTTCTGATTCAGGTTTCAGGGCTGAGTTGGCAGCACAATGGTCTTACATTCAGCGTATCGGAATGTCCAATTGCCGATACGCTCTGGGATGTCGGCAGAACAGGAGGATGTACATGCTCTGAAACAAGGTGGTCTGCATTTTTCAGAGTGACAACAGATATCACCTCCTCAGGCAGCTATAGCTTCGTATTCACCTGTACAGATACGGCAGGGCGCACAGACTCCGACACGATGCAGCTTTTTGTGGAAAACCTGCCCTTCCCCCCGGAGATTTCCGGATTCCCCGACACAGTTCTGTATGAGCACGATACATTACTGATCGATCTGGATGCCTATGTCTCCGACCCCGATCATCCGGACAGCCTTCTCAGTTGGGATACTGTCGAATCAGCTATGCTCTTTATTGACATAGTTGAGAGGCAGGCAAAGATATTTCTTTTGAGCGATTTCTTTGGCATGGATACGGTAATCCTAAGAGTCACAGACCCCGACGGCGACAGCGACCTTGATACCTTCATTGTCGAGACGATTAATGTCAATGACCCACCTGTTATAGCGGAGATGCCAGAATCACTCCTCACTGATGGCGGTGCTTTCACCATAATTCTTGACAACTTCGTCACAGACCCGGAGGACGATCCTGAAACCATGTCCTGGAGCCATTTCGGCAACAGAATAGTATCCGTATCAATTTCACCGGATAGAATAGCCACGATCGCAGCCACATGCCCACTCCCATTCGCTATTGACACTGTCTTCTTCATTGCCGAGGACCCGGGAGGCATTGCAGACACTGCCATGATGGAGGTTTTTCTACTTCCTTCCGCGATAAAGGAGAGCGAACCATCCAGGCTGACAATTGGTAATGTCATACCAAATCCTTTCAATTCAACGATGACAATCGACATCCCCGAGACGGGCTTGACACAAGTTAAGGTTTTTGATCAATCGGGAAAGATTGTCTATGACGGTATCCACTCTGTGACCTTCCAATGGGACTTTTCACCACTACCTTCCGGCATCTACATGATCTCCATCCAGAACGATGGCAATATTCAAACAAGAAGGGCAGTATACCTCAAATGAAAAAGACATTTTTCCTGATGATTCTCGCCACAGTCCTTCTATCACAGTCGAAACCCAGCTTCGAACTCCCTGAAATGAACGACAAGAAGATCCACCGCTCTGCAGATATTTGGCGATCTGATGTATCAGTTATAGTATTCTGGAACACCCACTGCAACGAGTGCATAGATGCCCTCAAGGAACTGTATCAACTTCAGAATGACTTCAGAAAAGCACAAATACCGGTCATAACTGTCAATTTCGATCTAAGAGAAGACCTGGACTATGCCCGGGAAGTAGCAGAGGAATCTCCATACCTGGTTCTCCGGGATGATGGCAGCGAAATAGCAAAGCAATGGGGAGCACACATCTACTCCTTCTCAGCATATGTCCTCGGCAGAGATGGTGAAGTATTTGAACAGTTCCTCGAATCAAAGGAAGGCGTAGCAGCAGAGATCCTCGAGTCAGCCCTAACATATAAAGAGAGAAAACCAAACTTTCCCAAGATGCCCTCCTTCCCCAAAATTCCGGTTCCAGAAAACAGCAGAATCACCATTTTCGGTATGGGCAGGGCAAGATATCAAAGAGTAATAACAGATGAGCCTGAGTTTCACGGTCCCTACGGAGAACCACTGACCAAGGGTGGTGATCTAAAATACTACTTCACACCACGCCTCGAAATCGATGTTACAGATAATTCCAATGTCGGGATCATGTTCAGGGCCAGCAATATTCCTTCATCCAGCATACTCGGCGCGCCGGACTACTTCACCAACTACTATATGTCCCCATATATCAACTACACAAAGGGCATCACCTCATTTACTGCAGGCTTCTACAGAACCAATATATCACCCTTTGTATTCTACAGATGGTCAGAAAAAGACAATCCGCCCGGCTCAGGTGGCTCAGAAGGTGGCTGCCGTGTCTGCGACGGACTCCCCGGAGGCATATCCGCAGACAACCTCGAAGACCTCACTCCCGACATCGGTCTCGAAGGCTTCCAGCTCAGGCTCAACCCGGAAAACTATCCCCAGAATCTATTCTATGCAAGAACCCTTAATCCCGACGGCTATTGCACTCGATACAGACAACACATCCTCGGTCTTTCTTCAACCGCAGATATCTGGAATACGAAACTCAGTGCAAACGCTCTTGCAATCATAGAGGACGTAGGCAACTGCGATCGCTATATGGGCGGTGCAGGAGAATACAGACAAAATCTTACCCTGGGTCTATCATCTGAAACAGAGCTTCTGCACTGGCTAAAGCTTAACGCCGAATACGCCCATGCCTACAACGAATACCTCATACCCGACACCCTTGCTCCCCCAAAGAGATTCAAAAACGGAGACGCAGTTGAAGCAGGTATCTTTGCAGATCTCGAGTTAAAAGGTCTTCAACTCAAACCCGATCTCGCCTATCTATACCTAACAGACAACTTTGACAATCCCTACAAAGCACTCTCCTACAGAACAGGCTATAAGGGCATAAGGGCAAGGGGCGAATTCATATGGCAGGAAAGAATAGGAGCTCTACTTTTCTATAAATCTCTCACGCCTGTCGAGAGCACAGACACCCTCTCAAGCGATATAACATCAATAGGCTCAGGCCTTTATATCGACTGCAAAAAATACCCCATCTTCCTCGGGCTCTACTATTCACTCGACAAGACAGCCGAAGAAAGAGACGTATATACCATAGACATTTCCTATAAACCCGAAAAAACACTCTTTCTCTCGCTGAATATTCAACACATACAGACCAGGATCGACGGCAAAACAGAAAAAGGTCTATCCGCCAGCGTCACAACAGGCATAGACTTCTAAGGAGTAAAATGGCGAAAAAGATAGTCAAAGTCGAATCCGATCAGGACTTCATCAAGATCTACAATAATATCAAAGACGACATCGCTAAAACCCTCACTGCCTTCCAAGAAGTCTATACAAAAGCCGACAACAACGAGGTCTTCTTCGAACTCGCCTTCTGTCTCTTCACACCCCAGTCCAAGGCAAAGTCATGCTGGGCAGCAGTCAATATGCTGGTTGACAACAATCTAATCTTCGAAGGAAACAAAGATCAAATAGCCCAAAAGATCAATACAGTCCGCTTCCGCAACAATAAGGCAGGCTACCTAATAGAAGCCAGACAAAGATTCATTGAGTCCAATACCTCCATCAAAGAAACCCTGAACTCACTCCAAACCCCAGAAATGATGCGCCTGTGGTTCCGCAAAAACATCAAAGGCATGGGCATGAAAGAAGCCAGCCACTTCCTCCGAAATATTGGCTTCGGTGAAGACATAGCCATACTCGACCGTCATATACTCCGCAACCTCCAAGCCGCAAACATTATCCCCGAAATCCCCAAATCCATCTCCGATAAAAAATACATCGAAATAGAAGATAAAATGCGAAATTATGCCAAAAAACTCGGTATGCCCCTCGCCCATCTCGACATAGTTATGTGGTACAAAGAGACCGGAGAAATATTCAAGTAACCCTATTTTAACATCCATAACTCATTACAATAAAGACATATAACCTCTCAAAACACCAAGTGCTCCAATGTGCCTTCCACCAAACTTTTCCCATTTTTCCCTTGACAATTACAAATTTGTGATTACTTTCAGTTTGTAATCATTCCAAACTTGAAATGGTTGCAAAGTGGGCGGCACAGTAAGTTCAAAAGGGAACATATTGCAGGAGTAAAAGACCCAAAACTTTGACAAACTTGAATAGTTACAAAGTGGGTGGCACAGTAAGTTGAAAAGGGAATGCATAGCACAAGTAAAAGAACCAGAAGTTTAGCATACTTGAATGGCTGCAAAGTGAGTGGCACGATAAGTTGAAAAGGGAAAATATTGCAGGAGTTAAAGACCCAAAACTTTGGCAAACTTGAATAGTTAAAAAAAGTGGGCGTCGGACGTGAAAAAAGGACGACCTTTGATAAGAATGACATTGCAATGGGTGCAAATGGGCGGTCCCAGAGTTGAAAAGGATTTTTGTTTCTGCAGTTATTGACCCAGGACTTTGCTATATCTGGAAGGAATGTCATCAGGCGGATACGGCTTCTTCCTGAATTAGAGAAGATCTATAAATCCCTTGTTTTGAAATAGAGAGTTAAACAAAAAGACAAAGCTGAGACATATGGAAAAGATAAAAGACTTAATGACACAGCACGGCATAAGGCCAACTTATCAAAGGCTTGTCATATATAGATATCTCAACGAGATGCGAAATCATCCCGATGTCGATAGCATTTATCTAAATATAATCGATGATGTGCCGACAATATCCAGAACTACAGTGTATAATACAGTTCATCTTTTCGTTAAAAAGGGTCTTGTAAAGGAGATTTCGGTCCCCGGCTCCCAGTCCCATTATGACATCATTGAAAGGCCACACCATCACTTCATCTGCAAGAAATGCGGACGAATTTTCGATCTCCCCGGTGAATGCTGTTTCCACTCAACCGGTTTTGTCAATGGTCACAAGATTGAGGAGATGGAAGGCTATTTCATGGGCATATGCGAGAAATGTCTGAAAAAAGGAGAATGATGGATCTCAGGATAACATGGAAAATTCAGTATGGAATGTTCATTATTTCATCGGAATATGACGGAAAGAAGAACGGACAGATAGCCAACACCTTCTTTCAGGTGACAGCGGATCCGCCAAGATTCGGCGTTTCGATAAATAAATTGAACTTTACACATGACTTGATAGATAAAAAGCAGGCCTTCTCAGTTTCAATATTGAATGAAGATGCCCCTATGACCTTCATGGGAAAGTTCGGTTTCAAATCCGGGCGGGATATTGATAAATTTGAGGACACTGACTATCTTGAAGGCAAAACAGGTGTCCCCATAGTTCGGGACTACACCCTCGGCTACATCGAATGCGAGGTCATTGACAAGATTGACGCCGGCACCCACACCCTTTTCATCGGCGAAATGCTAGAAGGAGAGATATGGGACGAAGGTGCAAATCCCATGACCTATGCGTTCTACCACCTCGTCAAGAACGGGAAAACGCCAAAAACAGCAACACATTTTATTCCAGATACTAAGGAAACTGTAAAGAAAGCATCCCAAAAAACGGAGGCAAAAATGGACAAGTATGTCTGCACAGTATGCGGATATGTCTATGACCCCGAAGTCGGCGATCCCGACGGCGGAATCGAACCAGGCACATCATTTGAAGACATCCCGGATGACTGGACATGTCCGGTCTGCGGAGTCGGCAAAGAAGATTTCGAAAAAGAGTAAAAAAGGAGAGAAGCATGTCAAACCAAGTGAAAGTCTATTCGACACCAACATGTCCCTATTGCACGATGGCAAAGAACTACCTCAAAGAAAAGAATGTACAGTTCACAGACTTTGATGTATCTCAGGACAGACAGGCAGCAGAAGAAATGGTTCGCAAATCAGGTCAGATGGGCGTTCCGGTACTCGATATAAATGGCCAGATCATAATCGGCTTTGACAAGCCCAGAATCGACGGCGCACTGAGCTGAGATCAGTAATAGCTATTTACTGATCTATTAAAAAGTTATCCAGTTCACGGTATCCGAAGACGGCAGTCTTGCCTTTCGGATGCCTTAGTTGACAGGATAGAGAAAATTTTCACTTGGCTTGATACGCTTGATATAAAGTAATTGGAGGAGTTATGATACCAAAAGAAATTAGAAAAGACATATTCTGGGTCGGATCCATACACTGGGAGAGAAGGCTCTTCGACGAGTTGATTCCACTTCCCGACGGAACAAGCTACAATGCCTATTTCGTAAAGGGTGAGAATGCCAATGCCCTTATCGACACAGTTGACCCTGAAAAAAGCTATGAACTCTTCCAGCACTTTGCAGTCCTTGAAGTTGAGAAACTCGACTATATTGTCATAAATCACGCAGAACAGGATCATTCCGGCACACTTCCCGATCTCGTTGAAATGTATCCTGAGGCAACTGTTGTCACGAATAAGAAATGTGCAGGATTGCTTGAGACACATCATCACATCCCTGGAAGCAGGATTAAAATCATTGAGGACAGGGAAAAGCTTGATCTCGGCGGCAAGGTTCTCGAATTCATCCTCACACCTTGGGTACACTGGCCTGAGACAATGAGTACATATCTCCACAACGAGAATATTCTCTTTTCATGCGATTTCTTCGGATCACACATGGCCACAAGCAGCCTATGGGTGGAGGAAGAGTTCAAGGTTCTCGAAGATGCAAAAAGATATTATGCTGAGATTATGATGCCCTTCAGAACCCATATTCAGAAGAATCTCAATGCACTGGCCGACTTTGAAATTGACGTAATTGCACCAAGTCACGGTCCACTCTGGCAAGATCCAAGCATCATCATGGATGCCTATTGCCGCTGGACCGACGAGGACGAAATAGAAAAGCATGTACTGATACCCTATGTTTCAATGCACGATTCCACAAGATATATGGTGGAGCTCCTCGTCGATGCCCTCATGATACGCGGCATAAAGGTAACACCCTATGACCTGACAAAGTCCGATCTCGGCGAAATAGCCATGCACGCTGTAGATGCCTCGGCAATCATTGTCGGCACACCCACAGTACTCGCAGGCCCACACCCCTCTGTTGTCCACGCAGTATACGTTATCGGCGCACTCCGGCCGAAGACAAAGTATATGGGCATCATCGGATCATTCGGTTGGGGTGGAAAGACCGTCGATATTCTCGCAGAACTGCTCAAAAATGTCAAGGCAGAGATTCTGGAACCCCTTCTCATAAAAGGCTTCCCAACAGAGGATGATGTCGAAAAGATCGAAGAATTCGCAGATCTTATACGTGACAAAGTAATGGAATAACAGTATTTTAAGAATTAACATACATTACGGTTTAAAAGTATTTTAACAACGATATAAAAGGCCAACTGGATAGTCTCTCAGTTTACGTAAAAGTTATATAAAAAAAGGAGGTAGAGATGAATATGCCACTACTTGGTGACAAATTCCCGGAGATGAAAGTCATCACAACTCACGGCAAGATGAACCTTCCCAAAGACATGAAGGGTAAGTGGTTTGTGCTTTTCAGCCATCCGGCGGATTTCACGCCTGTGTGCACAACTGAATTTGTTGCCTTTCAGAAGAGAATGGATCAGTTTAGAGAGCTGGACACAGAGCTTATCGGAATGTCGGTCGATCAGGTATTCTCACACATCAAATGGATACAGTGGATAAAGGAGAATCTCGATATCAAAATCGATTTCCCAGTCATTGCCGACGACACAGGCAAGGTATCGGCAGAGCTTGGCCTTATCCATCCGGGAAAGGGTACAAACACAGTACGTGCTGTCTTCATTGTAGACCCTGAGAGTACAATAAGGGCCATACTCTACTATCCGCAGGAAGTCGGAAGAAATATGGACGAGATTGTCAGAATGATCAAGGCCTTCCAGACCTCCGACAAGGAAAAGGTTGCCATGCCTGCCAACTGGCCTGAGAATGAGCTTATTAAGGATCGCGTCATAGTCCCCCCTGCCATGACCGAAAAGGACGCCGAAGAGCGTATGGAGAAGTACGAATGCTACGACTGGTGGCTATGCCATAAAAAGATAGGAGACTGATTGAGACTGCTATTTCTTACAATACTGATGTTCGCCATATCTATCTTTGCAGAGACGGACTCTGTCAAGGTGCAGACAAAGTGCCCTGTGTCTGGTGAAGATATTGACAAGGCAGTATACCTCGATGCAGCGGGAAGAAGGATATACTTTGCAGATACCCTCACCCGCGAGACCTTCAAGTCAGAGGCACAGGAAAGATTGCCCGAAATCATCAAATCAGATGTGGAATACGAAAAGCTCAATGTCCATTCGACATTCAATCGCCCAGCCTGTGAAAAAAAGGCTACCGATGAAACCGATAAGAATAAAGACAAAAAACACGACTATCATTCCACAACTCCTGCCTGTGGTGCAGCATCCCACAAAGGTTGTGGTGCTGCAACCCACAAAGGCTGTGGAAAGTAAGGAGAAAATATGCCAGCAAGGAAAGAAGTATACAAGTGCGAAATCTGTGGTAATATCGTTGAGATCCTCGAAGGTGCAAAGGGCAAGCTATTCTGCTGCGGACAGCAAATGAAGCACATGGAGCCACAGACTGAGGACTGGAAAAACGAAAAGCACGTGCCCATTGCCGAAGAGCACAAGGGCGGAACACTTGTTACAGTAGGTTCAACACTTCACCCAATGACAGATGAACACTATATCATGTGGATCGAAGTTATAAACGGCGACTATGTAAACCGCAAATATCTGAAGCCCGGAGACGAGCCAAAGGCAGCCTTCTATGTTCCATTCAAGGAAGATCTGCACATAAGGGAATACTGCAATATCCACGGTCTCTGGGAAAATAAAAAGTAAAGGAGCCAAAATGATAAAAGAAAAGATGGAAAAGGCACTGAACGATCAGATTCAGGAGGAGCTTTTCAGCGCATACCTCTATATGTCCATGTCAGCAAATTTTGCAGCACAAAATCTTGAGGGATTCGCTTCATGGATGTGTGTGCAGGCAATGGAAGAGTTCACACATGCACAGCGTTTCTACAATCACATACTTGAGCGCGGCGGCACAATAGAGCTGAAGCAAATCGACAAGCCACAGCAGAAATGGGAAAAGCCCTTGGATGCTTTTGAAGCAGCATTCGAACACGAGAAGCACATAACAAGCTGCATACACAAGCTCTATAAGCTCTCCCGCGAAATAGACGACTATGAATCAGAGTCCATGCTCCAGTGGTTCATAGACGAGCAGGTTGAGGAAGAGGACACAGCCTCAGGCACAGTCGAAAAGCTCAAACTCATCGGCGATCATGGACAGGGCATACTCATGCTCGACAAGGAACTCGGCGCACGAACATTCACACCACCGGCTGGTGTAAAGTTCTATGGCGTCTGAGAGGCGACAGCTTCTGAGGGTGGCTGACCTCATAGACATCGCCATTGCCATGGAACAGGCAGGCGAGAGATTCTATCTGAGGGCAGCCAAACTCACCGATGATCCTAGGACAAAGAAGACCTTTGAGTTTCTGGCCAATGAAGAGAGCCATCACAAGGAACTTTTCGAGATGAAATTCGAGAGGGAGAAAAAGCTGGAATTACACAAGGAGCTTCCCAAAGGCTATTTTGAATATCTGAACGTCCTCGGTTCAACGCTGCTCTTCTCCGATGATGAGCTGGAAAAGCTCATGGATGGTGTAACAACTTGCAAACAAGCCATTGAGTTCGCCATTGCAAGGGAAAAGGACTCCATGCTTTTTTACTATGAGCTGGCACAGTTCATTCCCCTAAGCGAGCAGGAAACAATCGATGCAATAATCGCTGAAGAGAGAAAACACTTTGAAATCCTCACCAATATGAAGAGTGTATTTATCTAAGGGAGGTAATGATGGGATGCGCAAGAAAGACCGATACACAGGCTGAGGAGAAGGCCATACGCGATGCCCTTGAAAGCGCAGGCGAACCTCTGCGCACAGGAGACATAGTAGAAAAAACAGGCCTTCCAAAGGACAAGACATCCAAGGTACTGACAAAGATGAAAAAAGATGGCACAATCATCTCTCCTAAGAGATGCTTCTACTCACTGCCCAAATAAAGGAGTCAATATGAAATCAGTCAAAGGAACAAAGACAGAGCATAATCTTCTCGCAGCATTTGCAGGCGAATCACAGGCAAGAAATCGCTATACATATTTCGCACAGAAGGCACAGGAAGAGGGCTATGAGCAGATTGCAGCCATCTTTTTAGAGACAGCAGAGAATGAGAGAGAACATGCAAAGAGATTCTTCAGCTTCCTCGAGGGTGGAGCTGTTGAGATCCACGCCATGTATCCTGCGGGTGTTATAGGCACAACAATGGAGAATCTAAAGGCATCGGCAATGGGCGAGAACGAAGAGCATACAAAGCTCTATCCAGAGGCAGCACAGGTAGCAGCAGAAGAGGGCTTCCCGCAGGTTGCTGCACTTTTCAAGAATATCGCCAAGGTCGAGGTAGAACACGAGAAAAGATATCAGAAGCTCATCGAGAACATCGAGAATGAAAAGGTTTTCGCAAAGGAAGAGCCGGTTCGCTGGAAATGCCGCAACTGTGGCTATGTTCATGTTGGCAATGAAGCACCGAAAAAGTGCCCTACATGCCTATTTGATCAGGCTCATTTCGAGCTGAAAGAGAACAATTACTGATTCCAGTTACTATATCGAAGAGAAGGGGGCTCTGCCCCCTTTTTTCATGACTTGACCAGCCTCATCACAGCTACCATTCGCCCAACTCCATTGCCTTCCCGCCTATAAGAAGTCAGCGTATTGTCGCTGAAAGTCGAGACAGGGAAATACGCAATACTCTCCGGGTCAAGACCCAGCTTCTCCAGACGGGAAACGATCTCGCCGGGGATGTCTAGGAAGATATTGCCATTGTTGCGAATGATATTGGTAACATCAAAGTGATGGGCTATTTCATCGCCAATCTCGTAGTCGTCGTGGAGTATTGTAGGCCCTATAAATGCTGTCAAGTCCTCAGGTTTGACCCCATAGAATTTATCCAGCAGCTTGATAGCCTTCTCAATAATATTCTTTGATATAGGCTTCCATCCACAGTGAAGAAGGCCGATGGCCCTTGACTCTTTGTCTGCAAGGTAGACAGGGGCGCAATCTGCTATTGATATGGAAATCGGTATATCAGTATCGGTGATGATGCCATCACCCTGCAAAGTCCTTGTCGGCTTCTCGTCGATCTTTATAATACGGTTTCCGTGAACCTGCTTTATCTCCACTGGATTAGGCCATTTCATATCTGTATTATCAGCAAAGGTGAGTATCTCCTGCGATGGCTGTCTCTCCAGAAAGAAGGCATGTTCAATTGTCTGTATATTTTTCAAAATTGGAAATTCGATCGGATACATAGTTCTCCTTTTGTTCGCCCAAATATTATGTCAGTGTCCTGCTTTGGCAAGGGGAATAATCTTGACCTTTATCTTGAAGGTGGTAATATTCACTTTCTATGAAGGATTTGAATCACATAGAGATAATCACACAGGACTTCTTCCCGATTGAGGGCGGCATAACCACATGGGTACACGAAATAGCCATGAATATCTTCAGGGAGAGGCAAAGCGTCGGGGTTACATGTAAAGGAAGACTCGACAAGCCCTGGGACGACGACCTCATCGCATATCCTGTCACAAGGCTGCCCGACAAAAGATGGCGGAACAAAAAATATTCATATATCGCCAAGAGACTTAGAGAGCTTGATCCCGAAACAATGATCATTGCAGCAAGCTGGAAAATAGCCCTTGGAATAGCTCGCTACAATATATTGCACAAGCCTTTTCCGTATATCGTGCATGTTCATGGCAAGGAGGCCAGAGAGCAAAGATTTTTTAACAGACTGCTGAAAAACTTCGCATTGAAGAAGTCCATGCTTATCACAACAGGGGCTGAAAATGTCAAGAAAATAATTCAAAAGGACATCTCACACCCTATTGAAATTGTCCATCCCGGCGTTGACATAGAAAGACACAGGCCAATGGATGTTCCGGATCAATTCTTTCGCAAATACGGCATACCAAAGGGCAGCCCCATACTCCTTTCCTTTGGCAGACTTGTCGAGCGCAAGGGCTTCGATATGGTTCTGAGAGCTATGCCCAAAATTTTGGAAAAGCACTCTGATCTGATCTATGTGATTGCAGGCAGGGGCCCACAGGAAGAGGAGCTGGGCAGGCTGACAATGGAGCTTGATCTCGCACAACAAATTGTTTTCACAGGTTTTGTAGGCGAAGAAGACACAGCCCTTCTCTACAATGCCTGTGATGTCTATATCATGCCATCAAGGCGCATCAAGAACGACATTGAGGGCTTCGGCATAACATATATTGAGGCCAATGCCTGTGGCAAGCCTGTTATAGGCGGTGATTCCGGCGGTGTCCCCGATGCAGTGGAGCACGGAAAGAGCGGTCTGCTCGTTGACCCGGAATCCATTGACTCCATAGCACATTCAGTTATTGATATGTTTTCAAAACCCCAAATGAGGCATGAGATGGGCGAATATGGCAGACAGAGGGCAATTCAATCATTTCAGTGGAAGGATGTGGCCAATAGATATATGGAGCTTTTCAGGGAGGGGCTTTCGGTCTGATGGGGCTTCTCAAGAACATAGAACGCAGTGCAAGGAAAAAGATACCCTCCATACTCGGTTTCTTTCTGAAAAATCCAAAGCCCCCATTAGAGAGGGATAGAATTGAAAGAATTCTCGTCATCAGGCAGGACGAAAGAATAGGCAATATGCTCTTGACCACTCCAGCCATCAGTATTCTCAGAGATAGATTTCCAAATTCACAAATCGATGCGCTTATATCGGAGAAATTCGCTCGATTCTGGCAGATCCCGAGGATAATCGATAACTTCTTCTATATCAATAAGAAATCCTTCATTAAAAATCCATTCGCACTTTTCGGTCTTCTCAATAGATTAAAAAAAAGAGCATATGACCTTGTTATAGACCTTTCCTCTGCAGACTCAATCTCGATCAACAGCATGATATATACATATTTCTCAGGTGGAAGATGGAGGCTGGGCTATAAAAGAAAAGGCTCCGAAACCTTCCTTAACATAGAGGTAAAAAAGGAATCCAACGATTTACACGAAACAGAGATTCTCGCTGGGCTACTAAGGCCTGTTTGTAATTGGGACAACTTGCCGGATATGACCTTCACTCCCACGAACTCTGAAAAGAAATCTGCAGATGACTACAAAATATTGGAGAAAACAATAGGAATAAATCTCGGTGGCAGAGGCAGAAAGAGGTGGCCACACTTTGTCGAACTCGGAGAAAGACTGGCAGAGAGATGGCCTGTCATTCTCTTCGGAGGCCCGGCTGAACACAGAGAGCTTTGGGATTACACACCTCCTGACAATATGCGGATATTCCCCCTTTCCAGGCTTGGGGAAACAGGCGCAGCAATAGCGCAGCTCTCGCTTTTCGTGACTGCCGACACAGGACTTTTGCACCTTGCATCTGCATGCAAAACTTCGACCATTGCCATCTTTCAGATAGAGAATCACAGACGATATAACCCGATTGGTCAGAAGTATTTCTATCCTGCACCTTCATTAGATGAACTCCATGAGTACATAAAAGAATATATGAGAGAAGAGACATGAAGACCTTTGCCTTTATAAATGCCATACGTCCTCCACACTGGGGTGGTCTTGAAAACTGGATGGTCAACTCGGCTGCATTGCTCGCAAAGAGAGGACATAGAACGCTGATCATTGGCAATCCGGGAAGCATTTTCCTCCAGCGCGCAGAAGCAATGGGCGTTGAGACAAAAGAGATCAAATTCCGCAGCGACTTCGATCCGGTCACAATTGCCCAACTCACAAAGCTGTTCAAGAGAGAGAAAATTGATCTTCTTTGCGTAAACATGAACAAAGACCTCCGTCTTGGTGGCATAGCAGCAAGGCTTGCAGGAAATATCCCTGTCATTTCTCGCAAGGGAATGATATGGCTGAAGGACAAAATTCACTTCAAGCTGACATATAGACACCTCATCGATGGCATCATAGTACCCTCACAATCCCTCAAAGAACAGCTGCAGATGCACACATGGCTGCAAAATGAGATCAATGTCATACCTGTTGGTCTCGACCCTCTGGAGTTCAGACCCAATTACAATGAGTATAGGCAATACATACTTAGTAGATATAATTTGGACAAAGACACCTTCATCATAGGCACAGCGTCACGTCTGGCAGAGCATAAGGGTCATCAGGATCTTTTGCCGGCAATGGCGAATATATTCAGGGATTATCCGAAAACCAAATTACTCATGGTCGGAACAGGCGTTGACAAGGCCATGATCGAAGAAGTGGGTAGAAGACACAATATCCTCGACAGGATTATATTTGCCGGATACATAGGCGACAGACAGGAAATCATAAGGCACATGGGGGCATATGACATCTTTGTTCTTCCCTCACATAAGGAACCATTCGGGCAGGTGTTGATAGAGACCATGAGCCTTGAGAGACCTATTGTTGCCTGCGGAGTCGATGGTATTCCCGGCGTTGTCGAAGACGGGGTGACAGCCGATCTTGTACCGCCCCACAGCCCACAGGCTCTGGATAAGGCGATACGCTCCTTCATTGAAAGCCCCCAAAAAAGAGAACAGTATGGCAAAGCAGGCCGAAAACGTGTGGAAGAACACTTTACAATAGACAGAATGATTGACAGAATTGAGAAATATTTCCTGAAAAAGATAGCTCAAAAACGAGGGCATTGATGCGTGTTCTGCATATAATCGATGTCCCCTGGTACAATGCCTGCGCCCACTATGGCCTTCAGATATGTCGTGCCCTTGCGAATAAAGGAATAGAGGTCATAATTGCAGCAAATCCGGGCACACCTATACTCGACAGGGCAAATGACATAGAAACTGTATCGCACATTGATTTCAGCAGTCCTTTTCATCACATATCCAACTATAGAAAGCTCAAGGAATTCATCAAGGATAGAAGTATAGATATTGTCAACGGACACAGGGGAGAGAGCAATGTGCCAGCAGGACTGGCTGCAAAGGCTGTGGGTATTCCTTTTGTAAGAACAAGGGGCGATATCAGACCTCCCCGAAACACAATATTCACAAAATTGCAGCTTAAAGGCTGGACAGATGGCATAATAACCACAATTTCCTCACATATTGCCGACTACCAACAGATAATGCCCAGTCTTCCTGTAGCCTATATCCCCCTTGGAATAGAGATTCCGCCACCTATCTCTGCTGACGACAAGCAATCCCTGAGAGCAGAGTGGAATATATCGAATGACGATTTCCTGGTAATTTTTGTAGCACGATTCTCCGAGATAAAAGGCCATGACACGCTCTTTCGGGCCCTTAAAAAAATGGATTCAAGCAATCTTCACATCCTTCTCATTGGATATGAGCAGGGCATTTCACGAAGTAAACTCGAAGGGACAATACCCCAAAATTTCAGGGACAATGTTCACATCATTGATAGAAAAATAGACAATATATCCGACTTGATGCAGGCCTCAGACGCAGGACTGATACTTTCCAAAGGCTCGGAGGCCATATCCCGCACGCTCATGGAATATTTCGCAGCAGGACTCCCAATCATAGCCACAGAGGTCGGCCAAATCCCTGAAATTTTAGGCAACACCGGCATACTCATCCCCCACTCCAACCCTGAAGAGACAAAAAAGGCAATAGAAACCGTTCTATCTAACCAACAGTTGAGAAACAGCTTCTCAATAAAATCCTTAGAAAAAGCAAAGCAGAATAGCCTAAATACCTTCGCAGACCAGACAATTGATTTCTACAACTCACTGAATACGCCCTAATTCTTCTATTGCAAAATATATTTTACAATCTATCTTTATACTACTTGCCACCAACTAATAATGAGGGGGGGCGTTCAGTGGGTTGAATAACGTGCGGTGTTACTTGAGTAAGATTTGTCAAAGGTTGGATGATATTTGAGATCCAATCTTGAACAGGTAGCTTTGGTTGGATAAGAACTTTCGAGTATCGAGTCAGGTATCAAGTGATACAATCAAAAGACTCCAAAAGATATGTGTCTAAAATTAAACAATTTATAACAATAGATAGAACAAAAAAATCAAAGGAGAGCTTGTGAAAGCCAGGATTATTTTCCTTTTGCTGACAGGTCTTCTTCTCGCAGATGCTGTGAAGCTCCACGACGAGAGCATCATAACAGGCGATGCCATCAAGTTTGAGAATGGCAGCTTCATGGCAGATGGCCAGAAGATCGAAAGAGAACAGGTCAAGAAAATCCTCTATACAGACACAGAAAAGGCAAGTACAGAGGTTGATCCACAGTACAAGATGACCGAGGATAAGATATCGGAATACAGGGCATCTGTGGAAAAAATGGAAAAAATGTGGCCGGATGCAAATGGCTATGTCCTCCACAGCTATGACAGACAGCAACTGACTTCGGATGGCAGAGAGGTCTCAGAAACCCAGTACGCTGTCTATATCAAGACACAGGACGCCAAGGGCTGGGCCAATCTTTCCTTCTATATCGACGAGGGCATAAACAGAATTCACATACTCTATGCCCGTTCCATAGGCCCCGACGGAACAGTCACAGACTATTCACCGGATGACATCACCTATTCGGAGCCATCGAGGGAGGCTGTCTTCTTTGGTAAGGGCGAGATAATGTCCCTTACCATACCCGGTGTTGATGTCGGCTCCATTGTCGATATCGGCTATATTCAAGAGACATATGCACCTGAAGACCCCGAGCTTTTCATGGCACAGAACGGTTTCCAGTTCGGTGAACCCATGGACAAGACTATCTTTGATGTCGAGATTCCCAAGGACAGAGAGCTTTACTACACTTCGCAATACATGGACGACTTCTTCAAAGAAAACTGGGTCTCCAATATACCGGGGATGGAATTCCCAGACAATGAATTCCAGCCATCAACCAGACCTGAGATCATTGAGACAGATACGTCCACGATCTATCGCTGGCAAAAGGAAGAGATCGAGCCCCTCATCGCAGAACCGAATATGCCACCTTATATGAATGTAGTGCCCCTTGTCTTCGCGGGTCTGTACCCTGACTACGAATACTATCACAAGAGATTCGGCAACTTGCATTCGGAACATATGAAGATCACCCCCACTCTCGATTCCCTTGCCAAGGCTATTGTCGGCGAGGCCCAGACAGACAGCGCAAAGGTGGCAAGGATCTATCACTGGGTGCAGAGAAATATTCGCTATATCAGTGTCAAGGGCGCCCTGGCCTCACGCTTCGGTGGTCACTATGCCCAGATCACCTATGACAACAAATACGGCGACTGCTCGGACAAGGCTGTATTCTTCGCTACACTATGCAAGGCAGTTGACATAGAGGCATATCCAATTATCGTAATGACCAATGATGCAGGCTTCATACACCGTGACCGTTTTCCATTCTGGGGCGGCAATCACGCCATCAACGAGGTCTGGATAGATGGCGAAAAATATGTGCTCGATGCAACAAACAATAACCACCGTTTCCCCTACTATTCATCCGGCGATTGCGATCTGTGGTACTGCAACTATGTTCGCGGTGATGTCGTCTATAATCCGCCGATGCCATCCGGGAACAATGCCATGCGTTCACAGACACATGTCAAGGTCGGCGAAGAAGGCTCGGCCTATGTAACCGATTCTATGTACTTCTCAGGAGATTTCGAGGCAGGCTATCGCGGATGGTTCGAACATACCCCTGAAAAACAGCATGAGCAGATAATGGAGAACTTCGCCTCAGGCAGAAATCCCGGCTCTATTCTCGAAGACTTCTCGATATATAATATCTCTGACATTGAGAAACCCTTTACCTTCCGCTTCTCATACGAAGTACCGGAATTTCTCGTTAAAGCAGGCGACTATCAACTACTGGAGGTTCCTGCTCTGAGATATACCTTCCCGGAAATTGCGCTGACAGACAGACATTATGACATCAAGCTCGACTACCCCTTCCAGAGAAGGCATAATGTCACATTCGAGATACCCGACAATTACGAGATTGAATTTGTGCCGGAGGAGTTCAAGGTGGAGAACGAATATATCGAATATTCAGCCCGCTATGAGCGCGAAGGCAACACAATTCGATTCATCGATGAATACAATATCAAGAAGATACGCATACCCAAGGAAGACTACGACAAATACAAGGAAGACGCAGAGAGCATAATGGCTTTCGTCAAGGAAAAGGTATTTCTCAGGGAGAAAGGTTAAGATGAAAAAATACGGAATACTCCTTCTCATACTCCCACTGATAATCTTTGCCCGTCACAAGGATGTTCTATATCTCATGGACGGAAGCGAGTTCACAGGGGAGCTTACGAAAATAGACGATTCGAAGATAACCATGGAGACACCCGATGGCGAGATGACCTTCGCCAAGGACTCTGTGCGGGCAATAGACCTCGGCACATGGAGGCCGGGCGATGACTGGGACACGAAGAGCGACATAGATGATCAGATTCTCCTTGATGCATTGGAGGCAACTGACATGCGCTCCGGCATAAGGACAAAATACCCCACTGCCGGTTTCATCACAGTCTATGTGAAAAAGTCCATCGAGATAGACAAGGATCTTTCGGCAAAGGAAACCATAAGAAAGATCGTCTATATCACAAATGAGCGCGGCAAAAATGAAGCAAATAACAGCTTCAACTACTACGAGGATGTTGAGGATGTAACAGTCGATTTTGCCCGTGCAGTCGGCAGGGACAGAAAGGTCTCCACAATTCGTGACAATGCCATAGAAGACGGCTCGCCTTATAATTATCTCGCCGAATATCAGAGACTTCGCAGGAAGAAATTCGCCATGACAGGTGCGGAGATAGGCTCTATCATCGACTATCAGGTAACGAGAACAGTCGATTCATATAATGACTTTCTCTATCCCGATTGGTCTATGGATTTCTACGACACAGAGCCAATACTCCATGCCGAATTTGAGATCAAATATCATTCCGATCTCGAACCTGTTGTCACAGAGATAGAGATGCCGGAGAAAATGGAAAAGGACAAGGACGGCGACTATCGCATCATGCGTTGGACTGTTAAGGATATTGAACCATACGTTGAGGAGACAATGCTTCCCCACCTCGATAAGGTACTGCCCAATGTAAAGGTATCCCTCCCTCAGGAAATGGCCTTTGTCTCAGCCAATTTCCACAAGAAGTATATGGAAGCCTATGACGACGAGGCTCAGGTCAAATCAATCATTTCGGAAAAAATAGGTGCAAATCCGACCATAGAAGACATATATAATTATGTATCCGAGAACTATTCGACAAATGGCATCGGCCTTTGGAGCTACTATCCATATCCCAAGCCGTTGTCTCAGTTGCTTGGCATGGCACAGGTAGCAGGTCACGAAAAGGCCTTCATACTCTGGGCCTTCCTCAGGGCAGCTGGTAAGGATCCGCAAATTGTACTTTATGGCCCCTCACTTGGCTCACCAGTTGAGCCGGAGGCCTTCAATGTGCGCTCCTTCAGCAGCATCGATATACGTGTGAAAGACGGCGACAATATACTATATCTGTTCCCAAATGAATACAGACGCTATGATCATCAGACTCCACCGTCGAATATATGGGTTCTGCCTGTGATGGCAGAGGGATCAGAACTGGAGAAACACGAGATACTTCCTGCAGACTATACATGGTCTAAACCTGTTTATGAAGGCAAGATGGAGATTGATGGCACACTTTCCCTCAATTATCATCAGGAATATTTCGGTCCTACAGGGGCAGACAGCTATAGACGCTACAAATACTCCAAACCACGTGAAATCGACAACAGCTTCCAGGAAATGGCCAAGGAAATCGACCAAATGGCCAATTTAACCGACTATACTCTGGAGGGCTATAAATCCCTTTCGGATAAGGTCAAGACATCCTATTCCGTTGAGATACCAGCATATGCTGTCAGAGCCGGCGAAGAGATACTCGCCTTTAAGCTGCCGACAGTCAATATCAGCGCATGGGATGTTGGAGCACAGGAGAGAACATTGCCCTTTGAGCAGGCCGGCAATAGCTACTCAGAGAAGACAATATCCTTTGACCTGCCAGCTGGCTACGAGGTCGAATATCTTCCCGAGTCAATTGATGAGTCCATTGGATATCACAGCTTCAAGGGCGAGCTTTCAGTTGTCGATGGCAAGCTGATCTATCATCAGGTTGTCAAGACCGAGCATGAACCAATCATAGATGCGAAGGACTATCCTGAATACAAGGAACACATCGAAAAACTATCCCGCTGGGCTGATAACTGGATATTGATCAGGAAAAAAGGCTAAACCCCTCCATATATTAGAAAAGCCCGCCAATGGCGGGCTTTTTTATGTCTATATGTACCCAATCATCGTTCAGGTGGTATGGAATATATGCCCTTTTTCCATTCCTTCTGATAGTCATTCCTGTTTGAAGGCACATCCGAGAGTGCTGGTCTGTCAGCTATCCTTGCCATAGCAATCCAGTCTATGACAGTGCCGGGTATAAAGGGTCTCACCTCAACTGTGAAGCCTTCTGAGGATTTCTCACCAACTATGACATCCACGTCAAAGGAATTGGCTGTGAGATTTATGACAGGAGTATTGCCGTTCATCAGAACCCTGAAATCCTCGGAAAACTCAACCCTTGCCTGTTCAGAAGTTATCTCAATAGAACCAAAGTCAGAGATATTCCTAAGCCTCTGTTCATGTTCTTTAACAATAGGCACGAGATAGACGGGAAGCATATTATATGCTATGGAATTTGGTGTGCCGTCCTGTGCATAGTTGACCAGTGGATAAAGCCCTATGGAATCCAGCTCCTCGGCAATAAAGCCGATATTCCTGTCGTGACCTGTCTTACAAATATATTGCTTCGGCTCAAGATCAAGAAGTCTCTTGAAATCAGCGGAAAAGGGTTCGATATCTTCCTTATATTTCCTTGAAGATGACTGATAATAAAGATGATCATAGCTTTCGATGACTGTCTCACCAGAGCTTCTGCTCGAAAGTGATACATAAATCTCATCACAGTCAATATCGTCGCAGCTTATATCGCCTGAGTAGCCGAGGTCAAGAGAGGCTGCGGAAAGACCACCATAAAAATCACCGTCATCTGCATAGACTATGTCCCATCTATTGGAGCTTGTTCCAAGTGTTGCTGTGCCGTAGGGAACAACATCGTCCCCCGAACCTACCGGTCTGAGATATGAGCCCCCATCATACCAATAGGAATCACCGCTACCGGATGGCAGGTCTTGCCACTCAGGATATCCCGAGCCATCTGTACCAAGAACCTTATTAGAAGATGCATATCCATCGATATAGATTTTTCCGTCAATATAGAGATCCTGCCATGAATAGGAGGATGAGCCCAGGTCATAGGAATTGTTTGAGCCCGGGTATAGATCATCGCCAACTGTAACGTAGCTTGCGCCATCCGGCTCAATATCATCAACATAGATTGTGCTGACATTCAAGATATCATTACCGCTCATATCAATGTCATATATTCCGGCATAGTTGCCGATTGCAAGGGTCTGTTGAAGATTTTGCGTGGCTGAGGGCAAAGGGGCGGGTGCCCATCTCGTTCCGTTCCACATAAGGACATTGCCCTCCATTGCATATTGCCATGCGATCATAAGAGGATCTTCATATGTGCCTGTACCTGAGAGTGTAACATCGGATATGACAACATCTGAACCCCAGTCATCTCCGGGTAAATCCCCCGTAAACTCGATATCAATGCTGTTATCAAGGGTTGTGACAGTGATGCCTTCACCGCCTGTTATTGTAATCTCACCCGTCAATGCATTCAATGACATTACGCCGGTACCACCTGGTATACTGTCGGCAATGGCCGCTCTCATGGCATATGCGCTTGTTGTGAATGGCATATATGGCAACATTGGGTCTCCATCTACTACGATTTCCAGCTGATACTCACTATCAAAGGGAAGCTCAAGGGGAGTTATCTCACCAAGAATAACGCTAAAAAGCCCCTTCTCAACATTGACATCTGTAATCGTTTCAGTCCAGATAACACTACCGCCATCACCACGTATATTGAAGGTAATGTCCATAACTCCATTTATTGCCACACCCCTGCTGGTTGTCAGTTTACCCTGATAGGTAAGTTTGGCAGGTACTGCTGCAAACAGCATGCATGCAGTAAGAATTAGAGTAATTTTTTTCATAGCCCTCCCTGGGTCACATAAAATATTTAATATGAATTTAACAATTTATGGTGAGAAAATCAAGATTCAAAAACAGAGGAGCCCGTCGATGTACTTTGCCCCCTCATAAAGCTCCAAGTGACTTCCTATTCCATGTTCACCGGGGGTCAGATGCAGGCTATCCTTTATGCCAAGTTGCTGGAGTTTATCGTGAAAAATTTCATTGTGCTGCCTATTCCAGTCCTCTTCACGGGTGATAATGTAGTAGATCTGCTCACTGGACAATCTTGGATCCAGACCTGTAACGAGACCGAGATGTGCACAGGATGTAATTGCACCTGCAATCAGATCCGGATTTCTAAGAGCTGTGCCAAGAGCCTGTGCCCCCTGTCCGCTGAAGCCCCAGAGATATATGTGTTCTTCATCAACTGAAGGGTATTGATGTAGTCGCGATATAAGAGTCAGGATGTCGAATTCATTAAGACGTGGATCTCTGTGATTCCGCGAGGGACCTGAAACAGCAATTGCCCAGCGCAGACTGTCTCTTACTGCTGCAACAGAGTCGATATACTCTGGCTTTCCGCCGGTGCATGACAGATAGACAAGACAGGGTACAGCTCGAACAGCCGAGGGAATTGCATAGAAATTGCTGTCTTCATCCATAACAAATGCAGGCAGGTCTTCAGCACAAATAGAAAGGGCTGTCAGAAGGACAGCCCATGTGAAAATTATGATCTTCAATCTATTCTGCCAATCTCTCTGGATCGATGATATCGTTCAGTCTGCCCCTGACCTCCTGAGCCTTTTCGGGATTATCCTCCAGCCAGGATTGAATCTTCATTCCCCTTGCAATGAGCTTCTTCTGCATAGGATCTAGCCATACCGCCCTCTCAAACATTGTCATGGAGTCGTCAATTCTATCACGATAAAGAGCGATTGTTCCTGCCAGTCCCCAGAGTGTAGGGTCCTTGGGCTGCCTGTTCACAGCCTCGCGTATATCCCCGGCAGCCTCTTCATACTCTCCATTTACGAATCTGGCACTTGCCCTGTAGAACCAGCCATCAACATAGGAGGGGTCACGCTTGATAATCTCAGAATAGTCAGCTATGGCTTTATCCAGCTCACCCATCTCCTGATATATGGCTCCACGGGAAACGTATGCGTCAAGTGTGTCCGGTGCATTTGCAATAGCCTTATCGTGATCCTCAAGTGCTCCCTCGATATCCCCCATCCTCAGCTTAAGTCTGCCTCGAGTGACGAGGGCCTTGGCATTGCCGGGTTCCATATCAAGCAGTCTGTCGATGTCATCCATGGCATCGTCCCAGCGTTGCATGCTGTAGTAAAGAACGCTTCTTCTCTGGAGTGCTTCATAGTTGTCTGCATCTGTAGAAAGAACGATGTTCAAATCTTCCAGGGCTTTGTCATATTCGCCCATGCCTTCGTAAAGAAGACTTCTCGTGAGAAAAGCATCATCTGTACCGCCATTGAGTTCGATGGACTTGTCGAGATCTGTGAGGGCTTTTTCCGTTTGCCCCATCTCAATCTTTATTGCGGCTCTTATCAGCAAGGCCTCAGGATTGTCGGGGTTTGCTTCGAGTGCCGCAGTTACTGCATAGAAGGCTTTTTCGTGTTCGCCCTTCTGCCACATAGCCAGTCCTCGGTATGCAAGGGCATTGGAGTGTTCTTTTTCTTCCTGAAGAACCTTGTCAAACTCAGATATTGCGGATACAAAATCTCTCTTTGCAATATAGATTTTGCCCAGGAGAATCCTTGCATCATGGTTTTCATGGTTGGAATCAAGTACATTTTCAAGAATTGCCTTTGCGCCATCGAGATCGCCTGAATTATAGAGTGCTTCTGCCTTCTGGACATCGCTCCCCGAACAGGCGGCGACAAACAACAAAGCGAGGAAGAGTAGTCTTTTCATGGATAAACCTTTCTACTTAATATACATCAATCTTTGTGACTCTGCTGTTCCAAGGGCTCTTACAAAGTAGATACCACTGTTCCCCTCCGGTTTCCAGATCACGCTTGTTGTAACCTCGCCGAAGTCAATGACCTTTCGCCCTTCGATATCAAATATAACGACTTGTGAGGTTTTGGGCACAAAAATCTCAACAGCCGAATTGAAGGGATTGGGAACAACTTTTAGCTCCAAATCCACTGGTTTGTTCTCATCTATTCCATCCGGGAAATTGACCCTGAATATGCATGTATCAGAGAGCAGACCATCTGAGGCAATAACCCAGAACTCCGTGTCAACCATGCCACAACCTGCCTCAAGTAGATATTCTGTGTCGGGTTGTGCAGGATTCAAGGCCGTTACAGGCATACCGTTTCCATAGATGTTATATTCAAGAGAATCACCTTCGTCATCCTCTGCATGGAAGCTGAATGTCATACTTGTCCCAAGCTCGAGGGATGTATCCGCCGGACAATCGGTGAAATATGGTGCTGTATTGAGTCTCGGCAGGACACGCAGCTCAAAATCACATGTATCACACTGCCCGCTAGTATTGCACGCCCAAATTGAAAAGGAATAGGAGGTAATCCCAGGGGTCGTTGGCACAAAAACAAGCATACTGTCTCCATACATGGCACAGCCACAGGGTGCGCCAAAAGAATAGCTCAGCTCCCTGTCCTCTGGATCTTCTGCACGGAAAAGGGCAATCATGGTATCGCCGAGATGGACAGTGGAAAGCTCCGGACAGATCGTGAAATAAGGGGGATCTGAAAGCTCTTCAAGGGTTCCGTTCAGATTGGTTCTGACCATATAGACATCCATACTCCCTGTATTCGCATAGCCGGTCATAATATAGCCATCAGAAATTCTTTCAATATCACTGAAACTGGAAGCTGTGCCAGATGCATAAGTATGCATCCACTCCGGAGCAAAGCCACTGCTCAGTCTGGCAATATAGGGGGCATTTCCAGATGCGCCGAGACTGGTATTCCCGCTGACAACAAAGCCACCCGTATCAGATTCGCAAATTCCGGTTATGTAACAGCTTGTTCCGTCACCTTCAGCTAAGTATGTCGCACCACCGAGGGAGTCGCCGGAAGGTGAAAACTCCAGAAAGATTCCGGAATACAGGTAGGACATGAAATCCAGCCTGTAGACATAGCTGCCTGCAACCACAATTTGTGAGTCACTGGTCGTTATGAGCTCATTCAACTCTATGCTGTTGTCTGTATCTATGATCCTGGACCAAAGGCTGTCACCGGTACTATCTGTTCTGATTATCCAACCGTCAGAATAGTCATATCTTCCGCTCATGGCAAAACCGCCATCTGGAAGTTGTGTAAGTGCAAGTGCTTCTTCAGTACTCTCGCCGGAAACACCATATATATGTTCCCAGATAGTTTCGCCGTCATCATCAATCTTCAGGAGCCAGAAATCACCGCCAACAAGGCTCATATAGCCCATATACTTACCCTTGAAGCCAGCAAGAGCATAGCCGTCGTCCAGTTTTGCTATGCAGTTAATCTGATCGTGATCTCCTCCTCCATATGTCCTCACCCATAGAGTGTCACCCAGACTATTTGTCCTTATTACCAGTCCATTGGAAACGGTCTCTGAAGTGCTGCCCACCATCAGGAAGCCACCATCGTCTGTTTCAACAATATCCATTCCACGGTCATCCCAGCTATGGGAATATTCGCACAACCATTCCTCTTCGCCTGTTGCACTTACCTTCACAGCGAGAAAGTCAATCTCCCGCTCGTACATGCCCCAGACAGAATCAGACTGACCAAGGGCAATGAAACAACCATCTGAGCACGGGTAAACATCATAAGCCTGATCGGAAGACCCGGAAAAACCGAATGTCCCTTGCCAGCCGGCAAACACAATGAATGGAATAAGCAAAAGTATCTCCCTGAGCTTCATATCTCCTCCTTAATGTAATATGATATAAAGGTAAGCAGTGGCAGAGGTCAATACAACTGATTTTTAGGAATCATCGCTCATGTAGATATTCCTTCTAGTGCAATCTGTTTATGGTTTTAGTGCTTTTGCTAAAATGATATGGAACATCCCGATATCTATCAGCTATGTCTCAGGTCGATCTCTTATCTATCAAATCCCAAGGGAAGGGCTGGAAGAATCTCTGCTCTGAAAGATATTTATTCTCGAAACGTATGATCCACGACTGCATTACTTCCATAGGTACAGATAGAGGCTTTCTTCCATTTCGGTAGCCGTCGAGAAGCTCAAGAAAGAAGTCCTTCTCTGATTTGGAAAGCTCATCCTTGAAATATCCCATACAGTGTTCGAGAACATTTATATTGGCGGTCACCCGTGCGGCTCTGGCAAAAAGTCTTACCATCTGCTTCTCATATTCAGGGATAACTTCATCGAAGGATAGCCTGCCATGATTTGCAACAATCTTACCCATCTGCCGCATCGCCGATTGATTATAGGCCATGAAAAGATATTTATTAACAGAGTGAAATCTGACCAGCTCCGCCATCCTGCCGGAATCCTTGACGCCCCTGAACTGAGCCCAGGTGAAAACACGCACATAGAAATTATATCTGATATCGAAATCCTTGAGTCTGCCCTCGTCTTCGGTTGGTATACTGGGGAAATGCTCCATGACCATGCCGCCAAAAAGCCCGGTACCATGATCAAAGGATGACTTCTCCTCCATTGATGGATAGTATTTAACTGCCTTTATACCACATGAAGGCGATCGATTCTTCAGCACAAAGCCATCGATATCGCCGATTTCATTGAAAAAAGCAAGGGTATGATTCTTCATCTCATCGGTAACATCCCTACCTGTTGCAGGCTGCATTAAACGCTTTTCTTCGCCATTTATGACAACCCTTATTGATTTCCGGGGAACTCCCAGCCCTATCTCTATCTCAGGACAATCTGTGATAACATCCTGGCAAAGTGTTTTCAGGGCGTTGACAGCATCCGACCGAATGGTAAGTGCATTATATCTGCAAGCCTCGAAGCCGAGACAGCGGCTGAAGACTATCCTTGGGAGTGGGTACTGGTATCTTTTCATCTTTACTCCTATCCGTGTCTTATGGCCTCAAGTGGGTCGAGAGATGCTGCTCTTCGAGCAGGATAGACCGCTGATAGAACAGAAATCGCAAAGGAAAGCGTCGCAACAAGAACAACATCCAAAGCCCTGACCTGCATGGGCAACTTGCTTATATTGTAGAGTTCTGAAGGAAGGGATATTATACCGTAATGCTGCTGAATCAGAGAAAGGGTTATACCCGTTGCTGCACCGAGAAAGGTTCCGGCAAATCCGACAATTGTGCCCTGAAGCATGAACACACGAACTATGCTCTTTCGGGAAACACCCATAGCTCTTAAAATACCGATTTGATCCGTTCTTTCCAGGACAACCATAATCAGTGTAGAGGCTATGTTAAAGGCTGCAACAGCGATAATTATCGAAAGAACAAGCCCCAGCCCCCATTTCTCAAGGGTCATCCAGCTGTATAGATTTTCGTTCTGTTCCGCCCATGATACAAAGTAATGGGGAAAGCCTACACGCGAATCAAGCTCCTCCGAGAGCTTCCTCGCTCTGTAAAAATCCTCTATTCTTATGGTAAGACCTGTTATCTTGTCCCCCATACCGAAAAAATCAGCTGCAACATCCAGAGGAATGTATGCAAGCTGAGAATCGAAGTCATAGAGACCAGTCTCGAATATACCTGAAACCATGAACCTTTTGGGCTTTGGTGTTAATCCGCCGAGTCCGCCCTTTTTGATGGTATACATTACAACAGTATCGCCTGGGACAACCCTCATACTTGTTGCAAGTGCACTGCCCAGGGTCACTGGCGGAAGACCCTCATCATAGCCCTTACCCCAGAAGCTGCCGGATGTTACAAGGTCCATGACATCTGAGACATCACCTTCAAGATCAGTCTGAATACCTCTGATCATTATGCCAACAGTGTTATGAGTATTTGCAAGAACCGTCTGGGATGCTATAAATGGTGCAGCATGGAGAACCTCATAGGATGCGCCTTCAACCCTGTCCTTGAGCTTCTGCCAGTCGTGGAGGCCGCCTTTTTCAAAAGAGTACATAGTAATGTGGGCATTGGCACCTATCAAACGGGAGCGAATCTCCTCTTCAAAACCATTCATAAGGGACAGGGACACGATAAGTGCTGCAACTCCAAGAAAGACGCTGCCGAGTGAAAAGAATGTAACGAGAAGAACAAAGCTGGATGGCTTTTTGGGGAAGAGATACCTCATCCCCAGCCACAGCTCAAATTTTCTATTGGTCATTTTTGTCCATTTTGGGTTTCACGAGGGGGAACAGAAGGACATCCCTCAGGGAGTATGAATCTGTGAGTATCATCACAAGCCTGTCAATACCTATGCCCATACCACCAGTTGGGGGCATTCCGTGCTCCATTGCCTCGATAAAGTCTTCGTCAAGAACCTGTGCCTCCGGGTCGCCCTTTGCCTTGAACTCCATCTGCTCTTCAAAACGTTGCCTCTGGTCAATTGGATCATTGAGCTCTGTGAAGGCATTGGCAAGCTCCATTCCATACCAGAAAAGTTCAAACCTCTCGACAAGTGCCGGGTCTTCAGGTTTTCTCTTGGCAAGGGGCGAAAGCTCGACGGGATAGTCAACAATGAAAGTAGGTTCCTGAAGATTAGGCTCAACAAAATGCGAGAACAGAGCATCGAGAACCTGGGCCCTCGTTTCCTTGCCCTTGACAGATACCCCTTCGGATTTCAAAGCGAATTTGAGCTGATCGAGAGTTGCGTACCTTGCATCAATCTCAGAATATTTCTCAATTGCATCGAAAAATGGAATCCTTGGAAAGGGCATTTGTACCTTTGTTTCTGTGCCCTGATATGTATGTGTCGATGAGTCGAAAAGTTCTGTGACAAGCTGCATCAGAAGCCTCTCAGCAATCTCCATCATCGTGTTGTAGTCAGCATATGCCTCATATAGCTCAAGCATAGTGAACTCCGGATTGTGCAGCCTGTCCACACCTTCGTTCCTGAAATTCCTGCCTATCTCAAAGACCTTGTCCATACCTCCAACAATCAACCTTTTGAGATATAGCTCAAGGGCAATACGCATATACATATCCATATCATAGGCATTATGATGGGTCTTGAATGGTCTTGCGGATGCGCCACCATAGAGGGGTTGAAGAACAGGGGTCTCCACCTCAACATAACCCCTTTCCTCAAGGAAACGTCTGGTCATGCTTATCACATCTGCCCTGAGCCTGAAACGCTCTATCACGCCATCATCCATTATTGAGTCAAGATAGCGATAGCGAACCTTGAGATCCTCGTCCTGCAAGCCATGCCATTTCTCAGGCAGGGGACGCAGTGATTTCGAGAGAACTGTGAAAGATTTTACGCCAAGAGTCTTCTCGCCTGTTCTTGTTACAAATAGTGTTCCCATTACACCGATGAAATCACCAATATCAAGCAGCTTCAGAATCTTGTAGTTATCAGGACCCACAATATTCTTTTTAAAATAGAGCTGTATCTGTCCGGATGAATCCTTGATATTGGCAAAACTTGACCCACCATGGGAACGGAAGGAAAGCATCCTGCCTGCAAGTTCAATCTCGCGTTCCTGTTCATGGTATTCGTCAAAATTATCAAGTGCTTGGGATATCTCAAATTCCCTTGTGCAATGGGGTGGATAAGGATTTATTTCCAGTTCTCTTATTCCTTGCAGCTTCTCAAGCCTGTTTTCTCTCTCGCCCATATTTTTACCCCTTTATGTTTCATTTTATATTCGATGTAATATATTCGATTGACCTTTTGTGGTAAAGGTTTTCCTCAATTTCTGCCCCCTTCAGTCAATTATTCTTTTGTCAATCCTGCTGATGGCAGTATCTTTGGGATTATGAACACACGAAGGGTAGCAACAATTTTACTTTTCAGTATTCTCGCAATTGGGACTGTGATAGATATCTCAGGAGAGAAAAAGGATATTGATCTTTATACAGAGGACGGTATTGAATACATCACAACCGATCAGCTTTCCGAGTTTTCCATAGTCAAGGGAAGATTCTTCAGCCCTGTTAAGAATAAAGAGACACAGAAGTGGAATGACCTGACCTTAGTCTTCACCCCCTTTTCCCCATTTCTCGTAATAGATAAGGAAGCATACAGCATGGGTGTCGCGACAAAGGTGGACACACGAGGACACTTTGTCCCGCTCTGGGGACTGATGCGCGTAGTATCCAAGGTCACAGACATATCCTTTGACATCGATTATGCAGATTCTCAAGCCGAATCCCCAGTGATACCGGACACAGATACGCAGATGATATCACCGCCAGATCAAGGCTGGGATAGAGAATTTGAAGCACCGGAGATTTGGACTGTTGTCGTTGATCCGGGTCATGGAGGGAAAGACCCCGGCGCAATTGGCAAAGGTGGCACCTATGAAAAGGACATTGTACTCGCCATAGCAAAAAAGATTCAGGATCTTTCGGATACTGACAGATATGAAAAGCTCGATATTGCATTGACGAGAGATACGGACATATTTCTACCCTTGAACAAACGAGGAGAGATAGCAGCCCAGAAGGGTGGACATATCTTTGTCTCTGTTCACTGCAATGCTTCGGACAGAGAGGCCCCCCACGGGGTAGAGACCTTTTTCCTCAGCCCGGCAAAGACATCGGGGGAAAGGGCGACAGAAATACTCGAGAACAGCGCAGCACTCCTTGAGGATGATTCAGAACAGATATACGAGGAAACCTCGGATTTCATCTTTGCTGATTTTCTCCAAAATGAATTCATAAGGGAAAGCAGCAGGCTCTCTGATTTCATCCAGGCACAGATTTCAGAGGATTCCGGAATACATTCCAGGGGTAAATCTAAGGCGGCCTTCTATGTTCTCAAGGACGTCGTGATGCCGGCTGTACTGGTTGAGGTTGCCTTTATATCTAATCCCGAAGAGGAAAACCTACTTAAAACTGAGGATTTCCAGAAAAAGGTCGCAACCTCGATATTGGATGGTATCCTCAGCTTTACCAATGAGTTTGATGAATAACCTACACCTTTTTTTCATATAAGCTAAGTCAAATCAAACATTCTTTGGTTTTTAGACTTGACAATTATCTTGAGATAATCTATACTATCTAAAAGCGATTTCGGAGGTTATAGAGATGGCATCTTCCTTTCTCAGCACGAGCCTCTCAGGGGCGAAGAAAGTACTTATCGGTATGGACATAGGTTCATCCTACATAAAAGGTGTAGCCCTCGAGCAGAATAAGAAGGAGCTGAGCCTGATCAAGATAGCTCAAAAAGAGCTGCCAAAGAATGCGATCACGGACAAGGACGTAACAGATCAGGAGTCGGTCATCTTCACAATTCAGAACCTCATGGAGGAACTCGATCCCAAGGCTCAGGATATTGTGATTGCCGTATCGGGAAATAAGGTGTTCTCGGACAAGGTTACCGTTAAGAAGCAGAACAAACCGGCAGCCCAGAGGGAACAGGTCATGATTCAAGCTGAAGAGAGAATCCCAATGGGCACAGATGGCGTATCCATAGGTTTCTTCCCGATAACTGATAATGAGCAGGGAAAACCGATTGATGTCGAGCTTATTGCAGCGAGAACAGACTTCATAAGAAGCTATGTAGAGCTGGTTCACGATGCCGGCTACACAGTCACAGCAGTAGATGTCGATGGTCTCGCACTCTTTAACTCATTTGAGCACAACTACGAAATCAGTCCTGATGCAGTTCTCTGCCTTATGAATATAGGTCACTCGATAACGAATCTTGTCTTTGTCATAAACGGCCATTTCTTCTCCATGAGGGATATTTCAGTAGGTATGCAGACAATATGGGAGACCATTCAGGGCGAGCTGGCATTCGGAACAGACGATATGGCCAATCTTTACAAGGGATTTTACGAAGCAGTGGATCCGACAAGATTGAATGATGCTGTGGAAACAGCAACAGCAGATCTTAAGGTCAGTCTGGATACGGCATTCACCTATCTGGAAACAATTACACAGGGACAGACCGTAGATAAGATTTACATCTCAGGTGGAGGAGCCCTGGTGCCGAATTTGCCGGAAGCTATATCACTTCAGATGAATCTGGACTGTGAAGTTGTCAATCCATTTACCAATATAGTTTTTGACCCGACCCTCTTTGTCGAGAAACCGCCTGAAGAGGTCGGGGCTATATACACAGTTGCCACAGGTTTGGCACTCAGGGCGGAGTAGAGGAATATCGCAATGATAAAAGTAAACCTGCTACCACCGGATCTGCGAAAAAAGAAGAAAGTAGCCTTTCTCGACAAGGTACTTATCTACGTTATACTCGCTTTGATCCTCGAGATAGCAGGGCTTTTCTTCGTCGACTGGCAACAGAAGAATGAGATCGAAAATCTCATCAGAGACATCAGCCTCACAAGGCAGGAAATACAGAAATATCAGCCTATACTTGAGGCCATCAATGAAGCGGAGAAGCTTCGCGACAATATTCAGACCAGAATGGCTGCCATTCAGTCCCTTGAGACACAGAGACCGCTTTGGGTAAAAACACTTGAAGAGCTTGCAAATGTTCTCTCCGATCAGTTGTGGTACGACGAAATTGTATACAACGGTCAGAACAGCAAGATATCCATACAAGCCAACAGCTATTCCCTCAACGATATAGCCAAATTTATGATAAATCTTATGGGATCAGCATATTTCAGAGAGGTCAGCCTGGGTGAAGTATCGAAGGAAGGTAAAGAATCCAATGCCTATGAGTTCTCAACTTCAATGACCCTTGTCAAGGATCAGACAAAGGCGACAGAGGGCGAGTTCAAAATCAAGAGAAAGAAGAAGGAATATGACAAGGCAAAGGACATGAAACCTCTGGATCTCGAAGCAAAGGGAAGAGATGCCCTCGGAGTGGATAAAGACAAGGCAAGAAAGGCCATGGAAGGGCTTGCTCCATAAAGCATAGAAAGGGTTTTCGTGGATTTTAAAAGTCCGACAGTACAAAAGGTTGCAGTGGGTCTGCTCATAGCAATTGCGCTGGGTGCCCTCTGGTATTATCAAATGTATAAACCCAATCTGGAGGAGATAACCACCCACCAGAATGAGCTGGATGGACTCAGGCAGGAACTGAACAAGGCCAAGATGAAGGCACAAAAATATGATCAGCTGATGGAAGAAATAGACTCTCTATATACCAAATATAAACTACTTGAAACACTCATGCCGGATCAGCAGGATGTACCAGATTTCATAAATAAGCTCAATATCTCCGCTGCAAACAACGGCATTCTCATCAAAAAGTTCAACCCCCAACAACCCAGGGAACAGGACTTCTTCATGGCTGATCCATATGCCCTTGAGATCTCGACCGACTATCACAAACTCGGCTTCTTCCTCAGCGAGGTTGCGAATTTCCCATTCACTACAACCTCGGACAGGTTGAGCATTAAATCCACAAATAATCAGGATAAGAGTATGGAGATAGAACTGTCACTTATCACTTATCACATAAACGAAGGCGATAGACTACCAAAGCCATCCCTCAAAAAGCCCGGAGGGAAATGAGAACAATAATTATTATACTTATACTGGTTACGCAACTTTCAGCTGCCTATAATCTTGTTGAGTTCAGCATTTCAAGCAAGGAAGACTTGACAACAGTTAAGATATTCACCGATGGCAGACCGGATGCCACGGACAGCGTACTCACAAACCCCGACAGACTGGTTGTCAGCTTCAAAGGCGGCATTGATCAGTTCAAAACCGATGAGTTCAACAGCCTTCCAGCCGGGCTTGTCATTTCATTCAGATCAACTCAGGTGAGTGAAGGACCCGGCAGAGTTGCAAGGGTAGTTATGGATATTGCAGATACACCCGGTAAATATACAACGGAGACCGTTGGCGATGGTTTCGTTATCAAGGTTCCAACTCCGGGATATCCCAGAATAGAAGATTTCAAAAGTGGGAGAAAGACCGAAATTCCCAAAGCCCCCAGCGAGATGATCGTCAGGGAAGAGCCACCCGTCGAAACACGGGAAGATACCCTGGAGAAAATAGCTGAAAGCCAGCAACAGATCAAAACGCCAACAACACCGGCGGAAACAACAGCAACCCCGGACGGAACCCCGCCGACCGAAACAAATACGCAACCCGCAGAACCTGTAGACGAACAAGAGGATCACTCGGGTAAAGATCTGCCCGATGACTTTGTTCCCCCATCTGAAATGGAGGGAGAACTTGTAGCGGACACCCTTGAGGATGCGTATTTTATAAGAGAGAGAATAGTTTACGAGAAGAAAATAGACCGCGATCCATTCGTTCAGGTCAGCAATGCACCCGAGGTAACCATTGGTAAGCCCTCCAATCCAAGCATAGAGAATATCTCCCTTGTTGGTATAGTAGGCAGCTTTGGAGACTATACAGCCCTTTTGCAGGACACCAAAGGTTTCGGATATATGGTGGAAATCGGTGACTCCGTTATAAACGGTCTTGTAACCGAGGTCTCAGATTCATCTGTGACATTCAAGATAAACGAATATGGCTATATCAGAGACGTAACAATGCCCTTGAAAAGGACGTTAAAATGATCGAGAAAATCAATAAAAGAAAGACACTCATTTTTTCACTTCTGTTTTTGTGCATTACCTTTTTTCAGCTTTATACCCTCAATGCACAGATGGACAAAAGATACGAGCATCTTGTTTTTCAGGATGCAGACATAAAAGCAATATTCCAGTTCCTTGCTAACGAATCTGGCATCAACATCGTTGTGAACCCGGATGTTACAGCAACGGTCACACTTGACCTCAGGAATATTACTCTCCAGAGGGTGATCGATATACTTCTTGAGTCCTATGACCTGACCATGATAAAGGAGACAAGCTATTACAGGGTCATGAATACAGAGGCATACAGGGCCAAGCAGCGGGATGCCATGAACTATGAAAAGCAGAAGAAAGACCTTCTGGACACCCAGACGCGTGTCTTTCAGGTTGAGCATGCCAAGGCAGGTGAGATAACAGGTGCGCTCCAACAGGGACTTTCCCACAGAGGAACAATAGTCACCGATGAGAGATCTAACTCAATCATTATCACCGACATCCCTGAGCAATTTTCAAAGATCGAAACCCTTCTGGAAGAGATCGATGTGGCCACAAAGCAGGTCAAGGTTTCGGCAAAGATTCTGCTCGTTGATAAGAGCTTCCTTGAGCAGATCGGTATCAAGTGGCAGATGGGGAAACCTTATCAGAACATGAACGGTCAGGAGATAAATGCCATTTCCAATCGGCAGTCAATCCTTGCATCTGGTATAGATAACACCGGTGTTCAGACCTGGAGCAATGCGGATCAGGTTGCCGAAAAACTCGGTAATTTCACCTGGGGCATAATGACTGGTGAATATGCTCTGCAGAACACAATATCCGCCATTCTCAGCAGGAATTCAGGCGAAATTATTGATCAGCCGGACATAACCACAATGGATAATACGGCAGCATCAATATTCTCAGGCGAAGAGATTCCAATATCTGTTCTCGATGAAGCAGGTAACACCCTTACCAGATTCTACAATGTTGGTACGACCCTCGATGTTACACCCCACATCACTGTCAATGACAGGGTTATGCTCGATCTGAATGTCGAAAGAAATGCCTATACACCTACCTCTGGCGGATACAGCATACTCAAGAGAACTGCTCAGACAACAATCATAATCGGAGAGGACGAGACAGCTGTCATAGGTGGTGTTCAGACCATAGATACCCAGGAGGGCACCAAAGGAATACCAATACTAATGGATCTGCCTCTTATTGGAAGACTCTTCCGCTATACAACCGATGAAAACAGAACAAAGGATCTTGTCATTTTTGTCTCGGCAGAGATTCTCGATTGACGATAGAATGATACAGATAGTGAAGGGGGCGAAGCCCCCTTTTTTTTATTCCTCAATGCTGGTTCTGGTCCAGCGATCTGTTTTGTAGATCACAAATGCCATCACAGAGGTAATGGTGTTTGATATAACCATTGACCACCACAATGCATCATATGGATGTTCAGAAAGTGGCTGTGCAAACCACCTTGCAACAGGCTCAAAAAATGACCCATTTACATACTTGATGGCAAAGCCGGATAGGAGAAGAACAAGCGGTATTCTGAATATCCATAGTCTGGCGACATTCAAAAACATAGTCGCCTTGGTCTGTCCTGCCCCGTTGAATACGCCCATGAAGATGAAAAGAATCGAAAAGATAAAAGATGCAACACTGGTCACACGAAACATGCGCACACCTATGTTAATCACTGTAGGATCATCTATGAAGAATCTCGTAAGTTGCGATCCAAACAAAAAGACAATTGTCGCACCCACGAACATTATTGAAAGTACAAACATAGATGCAATTGAGACGCTTTTGCGCGCCCTTTCAACATCACGTGCACCGAGATTCTGCCCTACTATTGCGGATAGAGCATTGGATATCCCCATCGCAGGCATCATGAATATGCTCGTCATTCTGTTACCAATGGAGAAGATCGTGATAACAGCGGTACCAAATGTATTCACAAAACCCTGAAGGAGAACAAAACCAAAGCTTGTCACAGATTGCCCTATGGATGCAGGGAGGGCAAGCCTGATCATATTCCTTAGAAATGGAGGATCAGGCGCGATATCCTTCCATCTCGGAATCAACTCAGGGGCATTTTTCTTCATTGAATAGATGGCGATGGCTGCACCTATAACCCGGGCAATAAGGGTAGCATAGCCTGCTCCAATAGCTCCACTCCGGGGAAGAAAGCCAATGCCGAAGATAAACAAGGGATCGAGAAAGACATTGATCAAAACCGAGATAACCTGAATCTTCATCGGCGTCTTTGTGTCGCCCATGCCATGGGAAATCCCCTGATAGGATATAAAGATAAACATGAAAACCATGCCTATCATTATCAGACGCAGATAATCCCTGGTTGTTGAATATATCTCATCGGGGACCTGAAGTATACGGAGCACAGGGCCGAGGAAAAAGATGCTTATGAGCACAAAAATCAATGAAAAAACTATCAGAATGAAGGTGTACTGTCCTACAGTCTTTTTGATCTTGTCACATTCACCCGCTCCTTTGAAGCGTGATACCATGGCAGTCCCTGCAACAACAAAACCGAATCCAAAGGAGCTGAGAAAAAATACAATGGGAAATGTCAGGCCAACTGAAGCTACGGCCTCCCTGGCGGAACCTTCCAGCTTTCCAAGCCACCAGACATCGGTGAGATTGTAGAATGTCTGCATGAAATTAGAAAGCATAATCGGTAAGGACATACTGAGCAGATTGCCTATAAGACTACCCTTTGTAAGATCGATTGCCCTGTCTGTTCTCAATATCCTCCGCTGCTTAATATTTTAGATATTATAATGTGATCCAGAGAATAGGGCAACACTATTCAACATCGAAGGTGACAAGTCTAATCTCCATCCATTGTCCAAGAATCTCTACATATACAAGTCCAATGCCGGGTGCATATTCCTGTGCTGTCGGTGTATTAGACTCGATATCATATACAAGAAATCTGAGGGTGTTATATTTGCCGGATGGAATAGCCCTAAGATTCTCTCCTGTGCATTCATAACGAATATTGTTGGCCTTATCAACGAAATATTCGTTTTGATTGATGGGATATTTAAGATAGAGAACAGGCGAGTCATAGAACTCAATCATGTCATCGATAATCTTTCCACCTAGATATATCCCATCTTCTCCCTGAAAGAGAAGATCGGCCTGCTCTGCGCCCTGCCACCGATACTCGTAGTAGACTCGTCCTTTGTGCTCAACTGCGGCATCAATTGAAAGGAGCAAAGTATCCGTGCTCTCCAATTTTCCTTTGAAATCGAAGAATCTCTGTTCATATGTCCATTGATTGCCTTCTGCCAAGGGGATCAATCCATCGGCAGCGAACAATGGCAGGACTATGAGAAATGGTATAAGCTTTCGCATCAGTCCTCCAGTGGCTCTGGATCGTAGACAGCGCCGATGAATAATATTCGTTGCGTTTCATTGTCATACATTATCCAAAGGAAAGGTCTATCTACCTTCATCGTGAAGGCGGCGGCCGGTGGCATTGATGTCGTCCGCATCTGAATTGCAGTCACGGCTGCGGCCTCTGTGCCCTCCTCGTCCACCTTCAGAACTGCTTTATGTATCACAGAGCTGATAAAGCAGGGGTCGATGTCGGTAATACCTTTGAAGTCAGCATCTGCTGCATTGAAGGCCGAAACAATCCCAAGGCTGCGCAGATTATCATTGATCGTCTTGCCATATTCCATCTGAAATCTCGGAAGATGGATATAGCCCTCCTGTCTGGTCAGCGAACCTTTTACTCTATCCAGCTCATCTCTGTCGAAATCCTCAATATAGGTTTTTAGATCCTTCGGCAAAAAAACGAGCGCAGAAAAACGCCCATTACCATATGCAAGCTCTATTGCCTGCAAAGCTGACTCTTCAAAATATGGGAAAGAAGATCGCTTTGTCATCAGATCTATCTCCCTTTCTCCCTTTGACCCATTAAAAACAGCGGAATATGTAGATGAACCTTCGAACTCTTGTGCCCATTCACCGTCAAAGTATATTGCATTGATGAGTATCAGGATGTCCAGATTATCTGTGGAGGGTATAATCCTGTCTATCAACCCCTTTGTCTTTTCCTTCACCCAGTCATTGATTATCTTCACAGCACCCTTATCGCCAAAGTCCAACTTCTCGAATGTCGCATCGTAGAATCTTTTGATTCTTTCTGTAAAAGCTCTTTTGAACTCTACATTTTGGTTGCCCCACAGAGAATTTGCTATCTCAATTTTTACCTTAGGGTCTGCATTTGACAGGTCATTCACAAGGGCAAGTCTTTCTTCGTTGTATTCAGCTGAAAGCCCAAGGGCATTTTCAATCTCTGTTCTTGTCCTGCCATTTGCTCCGTTGACGACCATAGACATCGCAAGATCAATTGAAAGTGGCGATATAAAGGCATTCCCATCCTTCTCGCGGGCTATGCTCCTGAATATCTGAATATCAAAATCTCCATCACTTTCCATAAGTCTTTCATCTGATCTCGAAAAGGCCAACAGGCTGACCGCAAGTATCAATAAAACTGTCCTTTTCATTCTCTTCTCCTTTTGAGCTCTTCCTTAATATCATCAAGTCTCTTCTTTATTCTTGCCTCTATGCCTTGCTCTTTCGGAAGGTAGTACTTTCGATCGAGTAGTTCTTCGGGCAGATGGCTCTGGTCTACTATTCCATCCTCGTAGTCGTGAGCATATCTGTAGTCCTTGCCATAGCCGAGATCCTTCATAAGAGAGGTGGGAGCATTTCGAATGTGCATTGGTACAGGATAGACGTGACCGGCCTTTATATCAGCAATCACTTGTTTATGCCCTGTGTAAAGACTGTTGGATTTTGGTGCACAGGCAAGGTATACTGCAAGCTGTACAAGAGCAATATCACCCTCCGGCGAACCCAGGAAGTGAAAGGCATCCCGGAGTGAAACAGCCAACCTCACAGCATTAGGGTCTGCAAGTCCTATGTCCTCCATGGACATTCTTATAAGCCTCCTGAGTATATAGAGTCTGTCCTCCCCTGCTTCCATCATTCTCGTTACCCAGTACATGGCAGCATCGGGATCTGTTCCCCTGATTGATTTGTGCAGGGCACTGATCAGGTTATAATGACTCTCTCCCTTCTTGTCATAGGTCAACCTCTGCCTCTGAAGAAGTTCTCCCATCAGGGTCTTAGTGATTCTCCCGTCTTCGGATGCTGAAACAAGAGATTCGAGTACAGTCAGTGAGAACCTTGCATCCCCTTCGGAAAGCTCGGAAATGCTTGTGAGCACACCATCCTCAATATCAAGACCCCCAATTTCCAGAGCTGCCTTTCGAAGTATCGACTGTATATGTTCTTTTTTCAGTGGATTGAGGACATAAACCTGCAGTCTGGAAAGCAAGGGAGAGATTATCTCAAAGGAGGGGTTCTCAGTTGTTGCTCCTATCAAAATGATCGTGCCCTTTTCAACATAGGGAAGAAATGCATCCTGCTGAGCCTTGTTGAATCTGTGTATCTCGTCAATAAAAAGGATGCTGCGTACACCCGTCGATCTCAATCTGTTTTCAGCGGTCTTGATGACAGTTTTGATCTCCTTAATACCGGATAGCACAGCCGAATAGTTGAGGAATTTCATATCGCTGATCTTCGAAATGACATGGGCAAGGGTTGTCTTTCCGCTGCCGGGTGGTCCCCAGAAAATCATTGAGCCAAAGTCACCCTTCTCAATCATGCGGCGCAGGGGCTTTCCCTTTCCGAGAAGATGCTCCTGACCAATGATATCATCAAGGCTCTCAGGTCTCATCCTGTCTGCAAGTGTGAAGGCCTCAGTTACACTCTCATTTCCGAATAGATCTGCCAAATTGCCCTTCCTGTAGATAGAAAAGGGGGAGCTACCTCCCCCAACATTGCTTTCAATTTAATGATTGATCAATACCTGCCGGCACTGCCGAGAACCTTCTCGTTCTTCTCCATTATCATTTTCATCAGTTCTTCCCTTGCAGGGCCGAGATACTTCCTTGGATCGAAGACCTCAGGGTTCTCCGCCATATACTTCCTTATCATGGCTGTGACTACAAGCCTTCCATCGGAATCAATATTGATCTTGCATACGGCACTTCCAGCAGCTTTCCTAAGCTGACTCTCAGGAATCCCAACAGCAGCCTTCAAAGCACCGCCGAACTCATTGATGATGTTCACATATTTCGGCAGAACAGAGCTTGAGCCGTGGAGCACAATCGGAAAGCCTGGTATTTTCTCCTCTATTTCCTCAAGTATGTCGAAGCGCAGGGGTGGCGGTACAAGAACACCCTCCTCATTGACAGTGCATTGCTCTGGTTTGAACTTGAATGCACCGTGTGATGTTCCGATAGATATCGCAAGGGAATCCACACCGGTTTTGTCGAGGAAGTCCTGCACCTCTTCAGGCTGCGTATAGATAGACTTTGCAGCGACTACATCGTCTTCAATGCCTGCCAGAACACCAAGCTCGCCCTCTACTGTGACATCGTGGTCATGGGCAAAGGCAACAACTTTTTTCGTCAGGGCTACATTCTCTTCATATGGTAGGTGTGAGCCATCTATCATGACATTGGAAAAGCCGCTCTCTATACATGAGACACAGAGCTCATAGCTGTCTCCATGATCAAGGTTCAGGGCTATGGGGATATTGTAGCCCATATCCTTTGCCATGGCAACCGCGCCTCTGGCCATGTGTTGGAGCATGATCTGATTGGCGTATTTACGGGCACCGCTTGAAACCTGAAGTATAACAGCAGAGCCGGACTCTCCACAGCCTTTAATAATGGCCTGAAGCTGCTCCATATTGTTGAAATTGTAGGCGGGTATTGCATAACCCTCCGCCATTGCCTTTTTGAACATCTGCTTTGCGTTGACTAAACCCAAATCGGAAAAGTGCATCTTTCCCCCCTTATACTTTATAGCCCATTGCCCTTAGTCTGACCTTTGCGTCCTCTTTAATCTTATCCGGTGTCCACCTTGGCTCGAATACAAGCTCCACCTCGACTTCATTTACATCTGGCAGTTCAAGAATACTTTCCCTGACCTGTCTGGTTATAAGTGAATGCATAGGACAACCTGGAACAGTTAGGGTCATCTTTATGTCGACCTTGGAGTCTTCTATATCAATTTCGTAGATGAATCCGAGGTCATAGACATTTACTGGAATCTCAGGATCATACACCTGCTTGAGAACCTCTATGACACTTTCCTTTTCAACCATTTTTCCTCCTGAACAAAAAAAGACTGCCTTTTAACAGCCCATAATATATCAATAGATTTGTAGATAGAAAGATTACTTTTTTCTTTTTTCCTTAGACGTATCAGGTTCTTCGTTTTTCTGATCCCTCAAAACGTCTGACTTGCCAACAGGGGGAGCAGATGCCTCGGGGGCAGGGGCAGCTTTCATCGACTGAATTGACGCCCCGCCGGATGGTGCATCTTCCATAAGAATTGTCCGACTCCGTCTCTCTGTTGATGCTGCGCTTTTAAGGGCCTCTAGAATTGTCGATTCCTTTTTCTCTACCTTTGACTTTTTTTCCATACGATCATCAATACCGTTCTCATTAGAGTCTTCAAAGGTATCGAAATCCTCCTTTGAGGTAGCAGCTTTCTCGCCCTCTTCCTCAAAGAGCCAGTTGAGGAAATCCTTGTTGCCGTCCTTACCGTCCGCAAGAAGTGGACTAACGGCAATCAGAAGGATGATCCCTAGTATATATAGTATGTATTTTCTTTTTGTAGTCATTTTTGGCCCTTTTGGTCTCTCTCCTGATTTTCAAGCCCTCTTATAAATCTGAGCATCCGTGCAACATTCTTTATCTGCCTCTGGCTTAACTCTATACCATTTCTGAATATATTTTTCAAATTGAGAAATTGCAAGTCTAATCCTGAAAGGATGCCCCCGCCGATGGGTGATATGGTAATCGGCGGGGGGTCTGCGCTATCTTGTTCTTCTTGTCGTACCTGTTGACCGTCCGCTTGAGCGGGTGCTGCGGGTTGAGCCGGAGCTTCTGGAAGAGCTTCTGGAACTTTCGCTCGTCCGCGTTGATGAGCCAGTCGTTCTGCTGCCTGATCTTGTGGAGCTGCTGCTTGAAGAGGGTGCATATCTGGCGCCTTTATCGTCAGACTCACTGCTTCTCTTTGTCGAATAGGACGGTTCTTTGTTTGTCTCGGACTTATCTGCTTTCGGAGTGCTGTTGTTCTTTACAGCAGTATATGATTCCTTAACAATGCGCTGTTTTTCATATTCCGGAGCTTCGGGTGCTGAGAGAGTTGCACGTCTCGGAGTTGGATTTTGTACTGCCTTTTCGACTTCTGTTTTGGATGTTGCGCTAACCTCTGCAGGTGTTGCCGGTCGCTCCACCCTGATTGGTCTTGCAGCCTTTTCTTCCCTTGTCCGGAGATCTGCCATCGAAGGTTCCGTAGTGCGTACAGATGCTGCAGATACTGTCGATGGTGTTCTGGTCACTTCCCGTGTCGTAGATTTTTCTTGAACAGTACCTGCTGGGGTACTGACTCTTTGGGCGGTCTGTGAAATCTCAGCAGAGCTGACTTTCCGAGAAGATACTGAATTTGATTTGATTGACGATGAGGAAACCGACCTTCTCGAAATCTCTTCCGGAATGTTGACTGTTTTTGCACTGGAAGCAGACCTTGCTACAGGAGCTGCGACTGTGCTTTTAACTGTGCTTGCGGATCTTTTGTCCAGAGAGGCCATTCTCGTTTCGGGAACAGTACTCCGACTTTCCGAAGGTGATCTGAAAGCCGTCTGATAAAATCTATCATCCGGTGTATAGTTCACTTCCTTCTGCCTGTAGAATCTTTCTCGTGAATCCGGTGTTACGCCTGTATATTCTGCCACACGTTCGCGATAGATAGTCCGTCTGTCCGGCAGGGTTGTCCTGTATCTGCCATCTGAAGATACTGTGTAACGATAGCGATATCTACCGTTGACATATACTCTATGACAATCGTGACAAGGATGATCGTAATAGTAGTAACGATAGGTGCGATGTGGGCTGTAATATGTCCTGTTCCAGCAATGATAGAACCAGGGAAAGGGTGTCCACCAGGTCTCAACAACGACAAAGTCGTAGTAGTCCCACCAGAGGTCGTAGTCTGAGTAAACATAGGGATAGTAGGGTACATAGGCCGGCCCCCAGCTATAGGAGAAGAGTACATGCCAACCCGCCTGTGCGCTCACCGGTATAAGAGCGCCGGCGAAAAGCAGCGCTATGAATAATGCCTTTTTCATCTTATGCTCCTTTCAGAGTTATTTGTGCTTCTTTGAGCAATATTTGAACGTCTTTCATATTCTCTCTCACGTATCTGTATCTCTTCGACGGTCTTTGGACTTCTGTGACCGATGGAGAGTTCCGGATTTCCGGTATCTGTCTGATAGCTCCACTCAAGGGCAATGTATTCCTCATAGATTCTGGTAACCCTGACATGGGCGAAATGATTGGAAGCCGTCCATATGACATAGGAGTACCCTTCTCTGATTTCAACCCAGCCATATGGATCCCATCCGGTCTCAGGTGCATAGTCTACATCCTGCAGGGAGCCAGTCGGTCCATATTCCATGATATCTGTTTCAAGATTGCCTGCCTGGAGATAGTAATAGCCGGTGGTGTCCCAGTTAAGAAAAACATCACAGGTTATGGAGTTCCACGGAACAATAAGATATTCGGAGAAGTCTATCCCCGCATCGGCTGGATACAGATCCGCCGACCAAAGTCTCAATCCATAACCCTCGGGTCTTGGTGTATCGTATACCAGGTCTGTCGATAGATCGCTTTCATTGCCATATATATCAACAGAGCTTATGGCATAGTAGTATGTATAACCATTTGTCACATTATAGTCATTGTAGTGGGCTGTTGATGTCTCAGCGATCAGATCATAATAGCCGGTCTCCGATGCTCCTCTATATACCTTATAATACGAGAAGTCATGATTGTAGACCGGATGCCAGCCCACCTCGACTCTGCTGTCATATGTAACCGAGTATACATCCCACGGCACAGAAGGTGGTGTCCAGTCATCGCAGCAATCGTCCTCCCACCACTCATCGTCGCAGTGATAGCAATAGTCACATCCACCGATGAAAAGGACGGCAAGGATCATTGTTGTTAAAATCAGCTTTTTCATGTTACCTCCGTTTTTTTCTCTTTCATCGATTGAGTATGCAGGACGCGTGCCATATAATCTACTTTACGATTTTTCAATATCTTATAGAATTTGTCCAACAATCTGTCGGATCATGACGTGTACTGTGCACAGAATGTGTTCGTCTGGATTGATTATGCTGCACATTAATTGTCCAACAGCAGAGTTTTCCTTTGCTTTTTTTATCACTGTATGTATTATAAGGTCTCAATCGCTGAAGGAAAGCCAAAAATACAGGGGGAAAAATGGCGGCTGGAAAGCACCATGTAGAAAAGCTCATCTCGGTAGAAAGAATCCAGGCAAAGGTTAAAGAGATCGCAAAGGACATCAAACGCGATTTCGCAGATAAAAAACCCTTGATTGTTCCGATACTTAAAGGGAGCTTTGTCTTCGCTGCTGACTTGGTTCGCGAGCTGGACATGGACTTCACCGTTGATTTTCTCTCAGTGATGAGCTATGGTCAATCTACAAAAAGTTCAGGTATTGTCCAGATGGTCAAAGACCTTGAGACTGATATCAAAGACAGACATGTCATTATCATTGAGGATATTCTCGACTCAGGCCTCACACTCGAATATCTGGAAGAGTATCTTATGCTCAGAAAACCTGCAAGCCTTTCGCTTGTCGCACTGCTTGTCAAGGATGTAGAAAGAACTGTCGATATACCTGTTAAATACAAAGGTTTCGACATACCCGATAAATTTGTAGTCGGCTATGGTCTTGACTTTGCTCAAAAATACAGAGGTCTCCCATATATTGGAGAGGTCATCTTCCACGATGAGGTGTCAAAATGAGGATAAACTAAGCACAAGCGCTAAAATTCACAGACAAGCTAACCTCATCGACTGGAAGGTCTTATGAAACAATTATATAATCATCTCGAACAGATTACTGAAAATGTCATAATAGTCGGTCTGTTTCCACACAACAATGACTTTGATATTGAGCTCGACCTCATGGAACTGAGGGGTCTTGTCAAGGCTGCTGGAGGCAGTGTTCGGGGCGAGCTTGTCCAGATCAGGGATAAGCCGGACCCCAATTCCTTTCTTGGCAAGGGAAAGATCGAAGAACTGCTGAAAATTTGTCAGGATACGGATTCCGATACCATAGTCTTCGATAATGATCTAAAACCCAATCAAAGCAAGAATATCTCCAATATACTTGAAGGCCGAAAGGTAATAGACCGAAGCGGTATTATCCTCGATATCTTTGCTACCCGCGCAAGGACAATGGAGGCCAAGCTGCAGGTGGAGATTGCCCAGCTCAGATATATTCTGCCTCGTCTTTCGGGGATGTGGGCCCACCTTGAAAGACAGCAGGGCGGTATTGGAACACGGGGACCTGGTGAAACTCAGCTTGAAAAAGACAGGCGAGTTATTCAGAAGAGAATCTCCAGCCTGCGTAAGAAGCTTGAGAAGGTTGAAGCCCAGAGAACACTCAGACGATCAGGTAGGAACAATCACAAGAGAGTAGCCCTTGTCGGATACACAAATGCCGGAAAATCGACATTACTCAACGCTCTTACGGGTGCCGATGCAAAGGTAATGGATATGCTCTTTGCAACCTTGGATCCAACAACGAGGAGACTGGTCAAACCACCCTATGAACATGAACAGAGCACCATTTTGCTAACCGACACAGTCGGGTTTATTCGCAAACTTCCCCACTCCCTAATTGAGTCCTTCAAGAGTACTCTGGGGGAAGCACGTGAGTCAGATCTTCTGATACTTGTCGCGGATATGACACACAGTGCCGTCCTTGAGCATATCGAGACAGTCAGAGATGTTCTCAAAGAGCTCAATATTGAGGATAAAGACTCGATACTTGTGCTCAACAAGATGGACCAAGCTGATGAACAGACAATTATTACTATGACCCATCGCTTTACAGAAGCGGTACTTATATCAGCAAAAAGTCAAATTGGGCTGGACCATCTTAAAGAAAGAATATACCAGAATCTTTTCGGGTAAGGATAAGTTCAATCTATCATCAAAACTTTTAAGGGCTTCTGTGTATTTTTGTCTTGACAAAACCACAGAGGTCCTATTTTTTCTCTGACTGTGTAAAACCCCTTACTTATGGGGATGGCCTAACAGCCCCTTACACCTTAACATTCGGAGTACACTTCACTCCGGTTTTTTGAAGGGATATTTTCCCCCATAAGGGGGGCTTTTAATAGAAGGGTACCTTCAACGTTCTATACTTAACGATCCCTTCGGGTTTTTGATATTTTAAGGTCTTTTGGATAATCTGCAAATTGAGTCCCCGATTGCCTTGTCAGACACAGCAGTTTGAATTTGGTGCTCTTGCAGAATCGGGCCATTGCTGCAGGTCTTTGAAAAGGATTTTTGTGACATATTCAGGCTGAGTAAATTTTTGCTTGATATGAAAAAAGTGTTTGCTTTGATTTCTGTTTATTGATATATTTAGAAGTCTGTATATGTCAGCACAGCTTCAGGTACTTTGAAGCCGATGTTTTCGATTCAGGCGCATGATTGGGCAACTTGGAAAGACCAAGTCTCTTTGAAAACTCTGAATTCAATATGGGCCAGCGTAGCTCAGTTGGTAGAGCAGCTGATTTGTAATCAGCCGGTCGGGGGTTCGAATCCTCTCGCTGGCTCCATATTTTGAAATATTCCTGGAGGGGTACTCAAGCGGTCAACGAGGGCAGACTGTAAATCTGCTGGCACAGCCTTCGGTGGTTCGAATCCGCCCCCCTCCATTTTTGCGGGAATAGCTCAATTGGCTAGAGCATCAGCCTTCCAAGCTGAGGGTTGCCGGTTCGACCCCGGTTTCCCGCTTTTAAGCCCAAGTAGCTCAGTCGGTAGAGCACTTCCTTGGTAAGGAAGAGGTCACCAGTTCAATCCTGGTCTTGGGCTTTTATGAAAACTTGGTAACTAATTACTTTGTCATAGATAATAAATGAATAAAAAAAGGAGAAGAGATGGCAAAGGAGAAATTTGTCCGGGAAAAGCCCCATGTAAACATCGGAACCATCGGGCATATTGACCACGGAAAGACAACACTCACAGCTGCGATCACCATGCTTCTTGCAAAGAAGTTCGGTTCAGACGTCAAGAAGTTTGAGGAGATCGATAACGCTCCTGAGGAAAAAGAGCGTGGTATCACCATTAACACAGCTCATGTAGAGTATCAGACAGAGAACAGGCACTATGCCCACATCGACTGTCCTGGTCACGCAGACTATATCAAGAACATGATCACCGGTGCAGCTCAGATGGACGGAGCAATCCTCGTCGTCTCAGCTCCGGATGGTCCCATGCTTCAGACACGTGAGCACATCCTTCTTGCTCGTCAGGTTGGCGTTCCGGCCATGGTTGTATTCCTTAATAAGGTCGACCTCATGGACGATGAAGAGCTCCTTGAGCTGGTTGAGATGGAGGTCCGCGAGCTTCTCGATACATATGGCTTCCCTGGAGATGACATTCCTATAGTCCGCGGCAGCGCACTTAAGGCAATGACCACAGGTCTCACAGGCGAATTCGACGAGACCGATGAGGCCCTTCAGCCAATCTGGAAACTTATGGAAGAAGTCGATAGCTACATCCCAACACCTGCCCGTGACATCGACAAGCCCTTCCTTATGCCGGTCGAGGATGTCTTCACAATCACAGGTCGTGGTACAGTTGCCACTGGCCGTATTGAGAGAGGCAAGATCGTTGCAGGTACAAAGGTCGAGCGCGTTGGAATCAAGGATACTGTTGAGACAGTTGTTACATCCGTTGAGATGTTCCGCAAAATCCTCGACAATGCAGAAGCAGGCGACAATGTTGGCCTTCTTCTCCGTGGTGTCAAAAAGGAAGAGATTGAGCGTGGAATGGTTCTTGCCGCTCCCAAATCAATCAAGCCACACACAAAGTTCAAAGGCGAGATCTATGTTCTCAAAAAGGAAGAAGGCGGAAGACATAAGCCCTTCTTCACAGGCTACAGACCTCAGTTCTACTTTAGAACAACCGATGTTACAGGAACACTTCAGCTTCCTGAGGGCATTGAGATGGTTATGCCTGGAGACAGAGTCTCACTCGAAGCAGAGCTCATCTATCCGATCGCTATGGAACAGGGTCTTCGCTTCGCCATCCGCGAGGGTGGTCGTACAATCGCCTCCGGCGTTGTCGCAGAAGTAGAGGACTAAAGTATATTTCCGCAATAAGGGGGGGCTTTTTACTAAGTCCCCTTTTGATTGCCTGGTAAAAAATGGCTAAGAAAAAGAAAAGAGACAATGTAATTCTCGCTTGTATAGATTGCAAAGCGAGAAATTATATAACAAGCAAGAACAGACAGTCCCATCCGGGGCGTGTTGAGTTCAAAAAGTATTGCCCGAAGTGTAATGCTCGGACAATGCACAAGGAGTCTAAATAGGCCTGTAGCTCAACTAGGCAGAGCACCGGTCTCCAAAACCGGGTGTTGGGGGTTCGATTCCCTCCGGGCCTGTTTATTTTGCAGGAGTAAACATGCGCAAATTAATTGAATTTCTCAAGGAAGTTCAGGTCGAGTTCAAACACGTTAGATGGCCATCGAAAGACGAACTTAAGGGGCTTACAGGGGCCGTAATTGTCTTTTCGATTGTTCTTTCTCTTATTGTATTCGTGTTTGATTCGATCTTTTCATTCCTTATAACCTTTATACCCTGATCACTGTGACTCAAGAAAACGAGAAAACATATCAGTGGTACGTTCTACGTTCTCTTTCAGGGAAAGAGATGAAGGTTCAGAGGTATCTCGAGAACGCCATCAAGCAGAACTCTTATGAGGATAGCATAATAGAGGTCCTCATACCTACGGAGACTGTTGTCGAGATGCAGCAGGGCAAAAAAAGGCACGTGAACAGGAAGTTTTTCCCGGGCTATGTCCTCGTCAATATGGAAATGACCGAGGATCTTGAAAAATTTGTCAAGAATATCCCCGGAGTAATTGACTTTCTCAGAGCAGGCCCCTATCCTAAGCCCCTGACAGATGAGGAGTTCAAGAATATTAGCGGACGTGTTGAAGGCAAAGCTCAAGAACAGAGAATGGAGATACCCTTCGCTGTTGGAGATCCTGTAAAGGTTGTCGACGGTCCCTTCAAAGAATTTTCAGGGCTCATTAAAGAAGTTAACCCCGAAAGGGGCAAGGTCAAGGTAATGGTATCCATATTCGGAAGACTCACACCTGTTGAAGTGGATTTCCTCCAAATCAAAGAGGACCGAAAATAATAGGAGATAGAAGATGGGAAAGGCAAAGAAACCAATAATCAATACCATCAAGTTGCAGATACCTGCTGGTAAAGCAACGCCAGCACCGCCTGTAGGCCCGGCACTGGGTCAGGCGGGAGTTGCTATCATGGATTTTTGCAAGCAGTTCAATGCGCAGACATCAACTCCTGATAAGCAAGGGTATTTAATTCCAGTGGAGATTTTTGTCTATAAAGACAGAACATTCTCCTTTATCACGAAGACACCACCTGCATCGGACCTTATCAAAAAGGCCGTTAAAAAACAGAAAGGCTCTCAGGAGCCTGGCAGAGTCAGGGTGGCAAAGATATCTCAGGAAGATCTAAAAAAGATTGCCGAGATGAAAATGCCTGACCTCAATGCAGTGGACATAGAAGGTGCGATGAAAATCATCGCAGGAACCGCCCGCAGCATGGGTATTGACGTAAAGAAGTAGGTGGTATTATGGCAAAACACGGAAAGAAATACGAAGAGCTGAAGAAAAATCACGATCCCAACAAGATTTTCGAGCTTGACGAGGCTTTGACAAAGGTCAGGGAAAACTCATTCGCAAAATTCGATGAGACACTTGAGATTACAGTCAACCTCAACGTCAATCCCAGACATGCTGACCAGATGATCAGAGGTTCTCTTGTTCTGCCAAACGGTACAGGAAAGAGCGTCAAGGTTCTGGTCTTCGCAGAAGGCGATAAGGCAAAAGAGGCCGAAGAAGCCGGAGCAGATTTTGTCGGTGATGAGTATGCCGAGAAGATTGAAGACGGTTGGCTCGATTTCGATGTAGCAATTGCAACCCCTAATCTCATGGGAAAAGTCGGAAAGCTGGGAAGGGTTCTTGGCCCCAGGGGGCTTATGCCCAACCCGAAAACAGGCACTGTTACCATGGATGTTGCAAAGGCAGTGAGGGAAGCAAAGGCCGGAAAGATCAACTTCAGAGTCGATAAGGCTGGCATCATTCATGCCCCGGTTGGGAAGCTATCCTTTGATCAGGCGAAACTGAATGAAAATGTTATGGCTCTTCTGGACCAGCTTAGTAAGATGAGGCCTTCTACAGTGAAGGGCATCTACATGAAAAGTGCATCACTTTCATCTACTATGGGACTGGGCTACAAACTTGATCTGAGCACCGTTTTCGGCGGAAAACGTATTTAACACATACTGAAAGAGTTAAGTTATGCCAAATAAGCACAATATCCAGGAAGTAGAAGCACTCAGCCAAATGTTGGCGGAAAGCGATGTTTTCTATCTGGCAGACTATCGTGGTCTTACAGTGGAACAGTTTCAGAACCTGCGCGGCAAGATGCGCGAGGCAGGCATCAAGGTAAGGGTTGCAAAGAACAGACTTATCAAAAATGCTTGGAAGGATACACAGGATATTCATGAGTATCTTGTTGATCCAACAGCGCTTATTCTTGCAAAAGGTGACCCTGTTACACCTGCAAAGATCATCAAGGACTTCCAGAAGGAAAACGAATTGCCAAAGGTCAAAGCCATAGTAGTCGAGAATGAGGTCTATGGTGGAGAAACCTTCGCTAAATTTGCTGAAATGGATTCCCCAGAACAGCTCAAGGGTAAGCTCGTCAATGTTCTTGCAGCGCCATTGAGCGGTCTTGTTGGAGTGCTCTCAGCACTTCCAAGGAATCTGGTCTATGCACTTCACGCTATCGCAGAAAAAAATAAGGAAAACTAAAAATAAACCACTCAGGAGGAAAAATGCCAGAGGGCCTTTCTGAAAATGTACAGAAGATTGTAGATACAGTCGAGCAGCTTTCTGTTCTTGAACTATCCGAGCTCGTAAAAGCTCTTGAGGACAAATTCGGCGTTTCAGCATCTGCCCCTATGATGATGGCAGGCGCTGCACCCGCAGCTGGTGCAGCAGCTGAGGAAGAAGAAGAGAAAACCATCTTCAACGTAATGCTTGTCGATGTTGGTGATCAGAAGATCAAGGTCATCAAAGAGGTAAGAGGCATTACATCAATGGGTCTCAAAGAAGCCAAAGACTTTGTCGAAGGCGACCTTCCAGCAGCTATCAAAGAGGATGTTCCTAAGGAAGAAGCCGAGGAATTGAAGAAGAAATTCGAAGCTGTTGGAGCAAAAGTCGAGATCAAGTAAAATATGCTTGGTCGGAAATTTGATGTATTCCCCAGCATAATAGACCTTTTTTTCGAAAGATGGAAGGTAATATTATGCCGGGGATACATCTGTTAATATAAATTACTTTCTCAGCGGAGGACTTGTCAGTTAGATGTTATATTTTTTGTTGAAAAACTGCAGAATGAACCCTTTGGATCATTTCATTCTGTTTTTTTTCATTTCCATAAGCTGAGAGGATACTGAAAATAATGACTATTAACTACCCATATATAAGGGGAGGGTGAAGCGGATGCCAAGGAAATCCACAGTTAAGATTGATTTCGATCAACGTTCAAAGACAGGGAGATTGGATTTTTCCAAAATAGACTCTTTCATAGACCCTCCCTTTTTGCTTAGAGAGCAGATTGAATCCTATAATCTCTTTCTTCAAGCCGATATCCCGCCTGAGGATAGGAAGGAAATTGGTCTTGAAAAAGTATTCAGAGAGAGTTTTCCAGTAGAGGATCTCTATGGTAAGTTCGAACTCGACTATGTCGACTATGAGATAGGGCGCCCTGCTTATTCAATAGATGAGTGCAAAAAGTGGAATATGACATATCACGCCCCATTGCGTGTAAGGTTCATTCTTAAGATTTTTGAAACAGATACAGATGAACCTCGTTTCAAAGAAGCTGTGGAAGGCGTTACATATCTTGGCGATGTTCCAATCATGACCGATAACGGCAGCTTCATCATAAATGGTGCGGAGCGTGTGATTGTAACCCAGCTCCATCGTTCACCCGGCGTATTCTTCGATAAGACACAACATCCTAATGGCACAATACTTTTTACAGGCCGTATCATACCAGCACAGGGAGCCTGGATTGAGTTCCGCTATGACATAAAAGACGTACTTCACATATATTTCGGCAGCAAGCAGAAATGCTCCATCGCGACACTCCTTCGTTCCTTCGGTTACTCCTCATCAGAGATGACAGACATCTTTTACGAGAAAAAAGAAGTTCCTCTAGACGGCAAAACCTTCACAGACGCCAAGACCAGTGCATATCTTGCAGAGGATGTATTCGACACCGAAACAGGCGAAATTTTTGCAGAGGTTGGAACACTTCTCGATAAGGACCTGCAGAAACTTCTCCATGAAAAGGGAATGGACAAAGTCAATGTAGTCTTCTTCGATGAACCGAGAGAGGTTCCGGTTCTGTTTAACTGCATCAAAGCCGACTCAACGGAATCCCACGAAGAGGCTGTCCGTGAGGTTGTCAACCTCATAAGACCCGGTGATGTCGTTGAAGAAAGCGACATAGAGAATGCACTGGATGAGTACCTTTTCAATAAAAAGCGTCTAAACCTGGCAAATGTTGGTCGTTTTAAGATAAACTTCAGGCTTGGGCTTGATATTGATCTGGACACACATAACCTTACCAAAACTGACCTCATCGAAGTTACCAGAGCTCTATTCAACCTCAGGCACGGCAAAGAGGAACTCGACGACATCGATCATCTCGGCCTTAGAAGAGCAAAGACAGTTGGTGAGCTGGTTGAACAGAATATTCATGTTGCCATTCTGAGAATGAACAGGACAGTACGTGAGAGGATGCGTCTTAAAGAGAACGAGGAACTCACACCACAGAAGCTTGTCAATGCACGTACTATAAACGCAGCTTTAAATAGCTTTTTCGGTTCAAGCCAGCTTTCACAGTTCATGCAGCAGACCAATCCGCTGGACGAACTGACCCACAAAAGAAGACTTTCAGCTCTCGGTCCCGGTGGTCTTACAAGGGAACGCGCCGGCTTTGAGGTCCGAGATGTACACCACACTCATTACGGACGTATGTGCCCTATCGAGACTCCTGAAGGCCAGAATATCGGTCTTATTACATCGTTGTCTGTTTTCGCAAGGATTAACGAATATGGCTTCCTTGAGACACCATATCGCAGAATCGAAAACAGAAAGGCAACAAATATAGTAAAATACCTCACCGCCGACGATGAGGATCAATACATAATCGCTCAGGCCAATATCAAACTTGACAAGAATAAGGTTATTCAACAGGATAAGGTCCTCGCCCGTCATAAGGGTGATATTCTATTCGCTTCTCCTGACGAGGTGGAGTACATGGATATATCCCCAGTGCAGCTCGTCAGTATGGCTGCTTCTTTGATTCCATTCCTGGAGCACGACGATGCAAACAGAGCGCTCATGGGATCTAATATGCAGAGACAGGCTGTCCCACTTATGATTACGGAAACACCACTTGTCGCAACAGGTCTTGAGGCTAAAGCAGCAAGGGATTCCGGGGCTGTCGTTGTCGCTAAGAGAGATGGCGAAGTCAAAAACGTCGATGCTGAGAAGATCCTTATTGTTCCAAATCCAGACCAGCTGAATGAACTGTTCGAGCCGAACAAGGTCGACGAATACAAACTAAAGAAATACGAGCGTTCCAATCAGGATACTACGATCAATCAAAAGCCCATAGTCCGGGTCGGCCAAAAGGTCAGGCGCGGTGATGTTCTCGCCGATGGCCCTGCCTGTAAAAATGGTGAGCTAGCTCTCGGAAAGGAGCTTACAGTCGCATTCATGCCCTGGCGCGGATATAATTTTGAGGATGCTATCATTCTTAACGAGCGACTTGTGAGAGATGACTTATATACATCAATACATATCGAGCGTTTCGAGGTTCAGGTCAGAGAGACCAAACGTGGCCCCGAGGAACTCACCAATGAGCTACCAAATGTATCAGAGGACGCAGTCCGCAACCTTGATGAATACGGTGTTATCCGTCCGGGTGCTGAAGTTGAATCAGGTGATATTCTCGTTGGAAAGGTAACGCCCAAGGGCGAAAAGGAATCCACCCCTGAGGAAAGGTTGCTGCGAGCCATCTTCGGTGAAAAAGCCGGCGATGTAAAGAACACATCCCTCAAGGCTCCTCCAGGTATGAAGGGAACCGTTATCGACACTATAATGCTCTCGCGTAAGGAATTCTCAAAAGAGGAAAGAGCAAAGGAAAAGAAGATAATCCAGGAGCTCATCCAGGACTCAGCAAAAACCGTACGCAGGATAGAGCAGAAGCGAAATCGCAAGGTAAAGGCTCTCCTCCACGATATCGAGATACAGGATCTTATAGAGAAATCCACAGGTGAAGCCCTTGTCGCACCTGGTACAGTCATGAAACCAACCAGGATCAAGACACTGAAACTTGAGACAATAGATCTAAAGCAGGAGTGGACAAAAGACCCCGAGCGCAACCAGAAAATCAGACAGATTTTCAAGATTGCAGACTCCCTCATCCACAGGGCAGAAGAGGATCTTGACATCGAGAAGAACAAGATTCAGAGGGGCGATCAGTTACCTCCGGGCGTTCTAAAGCTCGTTAAGGTAGACATTGCAAAGAAACTGAAGGTTCAGATCGGCGATAAGATGGCCGGTAGACATGGAAATAAAGGTGTTGTCTCGACTATAGTTCCTCAGGAAGATATGCCATTTATGCCAAATGGCGAACCGATTGACATCATTTTGAACCCCCTGGGTGTTCCTTCACGTATGAATATCGGTCAGCTCCTTGAAACACATCTTGGAATGGCTCTTTCAATCATCGGCGATAAATGCGAAACACCAGTTTTCAGTGGAGCTACAGTAGATGAGATCAAAGCGATGATGGAGCACGCTGATATGGATACATCTGGCAAGATACAGCTGAAAAACGGTATGACAGGTGCACACTTCGACAGACCTTGTACAGTCGGTAAGATGTACATGATCAAGCTGGCACATCTTGCTGAGGACAAACTCCATGCCCGTTCAATCGGACCTTACTCTCTGGTTACACAGCAACCACTGGGAGGTAAAGCACAGTTTGGTGGACAGAGATTCGGCGAGATGGAGGTATGGGCACTTGAGGCATATGGAGCCTCCTATACACTACAGGAAATGCTCACAGTCAAAAGTGACGATGTGATCGGTAGAGCAAGGGTATACGAAGCCATTGTCAAGGGCGAGAATCCCCCAGAGCCGGGAATTCCAGAGTCCTTCAATGTTCTCATAAAAGAGTTAAGAAGTCTCGGACTTGACATACAACTATTAGATGAAGAGTAGGTGATAGAGCATGCATGGCGAGTCACAGAAATTAAATTTCGGCAGTATTCAGATATCCCTCGCAGCCCCAGATACCATTAGAAGCTGGAGTCATGGCGAGGTTACAAAGCCGGAGACAATCAACTACAGGACCTTCAAGCCCGAGAGAGACGGCCTTTTCTGCGAGAAAATCTTTGGTCCGCAAAAGGACTGGGAATGTTCCTGCGGAAAATACAAGGGTGTACGCTTCAAAGGTGTGGTCTGCGATCGCTGCGGTGTTGAGATAACAAGAAGCCGGGTTCGTCGTGAGAGAATGGGACACATTGAGCTTGCCGTACCTGTTACCCACATATGGTTCGTTCGCTCCCTGCCCAGCAGATTGCGTCTTCTCCTGAACCTAACAAAGCCACAGCTTGAAAGCATCATCTACTACGAAAGATATGTTGTTACAGACCCTGGTGATTCTGAGAAAACTGGACTGTCCTATAAGCAACTTCTTGACATGAACGATTATGACGAGCTTAGAATGCGGGGCATGGAATTCGAAGCAGAGATAGGTGCACCTGCCATTGAGATACTTCTCAAACAGCTCGAACTAGATGAGATTGCAGCAGAGCTGAGGGCAAATATCAAGACAGAGCGTTCCGAGGACAAGAAGAAGAACTTCCTAAAAAGGCTAGAAGTAATAGAGGCTCTCAGGCAGTCACCCAACAGGCCTGAGTGGATGGTTCTCCACGTAGTTCCGATTATTCCCCCTGATCTCAGACCTCTGGTTCCTCTTGAAGGTGGACGATTCGCAACAAGCGACCTTAATGATCTTTATAGAAGACTCATCAACAGAAACAACAGACTGAAAAAGCTGCTCGATATTCGCGCTCCAGAGGTAATCCTCAGGAATGAAAAGAGAATGCTCCAGGAAGCAGTGGATGCACTTTTAGACAATACCAAGCTCCCAACCCCTGTTGTTGGTCGTAATCAGAGACCGCTTAAATCACTTTCTGATCTGCTCAAAGGAAAAAGAGGACGCTTCAGGCAGAACCTCCTTGGAAAGCGTGTGGACTATTCCGGTCGTTCTGTCATTGTTGTTGGTCCACAGTTGAAACTACATCAATGTGGTATTCCAAAGAGCATGGCTCTTGAGCTGTTCAAGCCCTTCATCATAAGAAAGCTTGAGGAAAAGGGCTTTACGCAGTCCGTGAAGAGGGCAAAGAGTATGGTTGAACATAACAGAACCGAGATATGGGATCTTCTCGAAGAGATTATAAGGGATCATCCTGTACTTCTCAACCGTGCTCCAACCCTTCACAGACTCGGAATTCAGGCCTTCTACCCAAGGCTTGTCGAGGGTAAGGCAATTCAGCTGCATCCTTTGGCTTGTAATGCTTTCAATGCTGACTTCGACGGCGACCAGATGCCAGTTCATGTACCTCTATCATATGAGGCACAGATGGAAGCACACAACCTTATGCTCGCCCCTCACAATATTCTTTCCCCTGCCAATGGAAATCCCCTTGCAACACCATCTCAGGACATGGTTCTCGGCTGCTATTACATGACAAAGGGTAAGAAAGATGAAAAGGGCGAAGGCATGGTTTTTTCATCACCCACCGAGGTCAGAATAGCTTATGACCAGGAGACAGTCAGCCTTCACGCTCAGATCAAATGCCGTATCAATAGAAAGATCTGGGACACAACTGTAGGTAAAGTTCTCTTCTGGGAGGTAATGCCCAAAGAGGTTAAATTCAGAAATATTCTTCTCACCAAAAAAGCAATCCGAAATCTCGTCGGTGAAGTATACGAAACCGTTGGAAAACAGCGCACAGCCGCATTTCTTGACGAGCTTAAGGATCTCGGCTTCACATATGCCACCAAGGGAGCTATCTCCCTGGGTATTGATGACCTTGTTGTTCCAAAGATCAAGGATTCTGTCATCAAAAAGAGCGAAAAAGAGGTGGAGAAGATCAATAAGAATCATCAGAACGGTATCATCACCGAGGGTGAACGTTACAACGCTGTTATCGATGTATGGAACAATGCCCAGGAGAAGATAACCAAAGCACTCCACGAGACACTCATGGAGGATCAATTCGGGTTCAACGCCCTTGGTATGATGGTCGACTCTGGTGCGAGGGGCTCACAGGATCAGGTCAGGCAGCTTGCAGGAATGCGTGGATTGATGCAGAAACCACAGAAGGAGCTGACCGGACAAGAGATCATCGAAACACCAATTATCTCTAATTTCCGCGAGGGACTCTCGGTCATCGAATACTTCAATTCTACACATGGACAGAGAAAGGGTCTTGCCGATACAGCCCTGAAAACAGCGGATGCCGGCTACCTGACAAGACGTCTTGTCGATGTTGCCCAGGCAGTAACCCTTGCAGAACATGACTGTGGAACTGTCAAAGGCGTAGAAAGAAGTGCCCTCAAAGAAGGTGAAGGGGTAATCATTCCATTTGCAGAGCGAATAGTCGGAAGATATTCCAATGAGGATGTTTTTGATCCAAGAACCGATGATGTAATTGTTGAAGCAGGGGATCTGATCACTCTCGATAAGGCTCAGCTCATAGAAGACCTGGGTATTGAGACGGTCAACATTCGTTCGGTCCTTACATGTGAATCGGGCAAGGGTGTCTGTGCAAAATGCTACGGTATAGACCTGACAACCAAGAAGGATGTTAATCTGGGCGAGGCCATCGGAGTTATCGCAGGTGAGTCCATCGGTGAGCCTGGTACACAGCTTACACTCAGAACATTCCACATCGGTGGTATTGCTGCCAGAGTCAGTGCGCAGAACAATGTGTCAACAAAATTTGGTGGCAGGGTTGAGTTTAACAGAATACACCTTGTACCAGACCCGGATGGAGATACAGAGGGCGTAGTTCTCGGAAGAGCTGGAGAAGTCTTCATCGAGACACCCGAAGGTATCCGTCACAGATATGAAGTGCCCTATAGTGCAAAACTCCACATCAAAGATGATCAGGTTATTCAACCGAATGATATTCTTTATGAATGGGAACCATACATCAACCCAATTCTGTCGGATATTGATGGAGAAGCTGAATTCCATGACATCATCACAGATGTTACAGTTGCAGAGAAGGTTGGAGATATTGACTCTACAAAGCAGCTTGTGATTATCGACTCCAAGGACAGAAGCCTCAGACCTCAGGTCATCGTAACAGACAGTGCGGGTCATTCTCAGTCCTATCTTATCCCGACAGGTGCACAGCTTCTGATCAGGGAAGGTCAGAAGGTCAAAGCAGGACACGCAATCGCAAAGCTCCTCAGAAGTGCCGCAAGAAACAAGGACATCACCGGTGGTCTGCCCCGTGTCGAAGAGCTCTTCGAGGCGCGTAAACCAAAGAACCCGGCTGTAATCTCCGACATTGACGGTACTGTAAAGAAGATCAAGAAGACCCGAAAAACTGGTGGTATCAAGATTCAGGTCGAAGGTCACCAGGGCGAGTCAAAGAGCTATATTATCCCACGCGGAAGACATATTCTCGTACAGGAAAATTCCGAGGTTATCGCAGGTCAGCAGCTATGTGACGGACCGGTTATTCCCCATGATATTCTCAGGGTTAAGGGCGAGTCAGCAGTACAGGAATACCTCATCAATCAGATTCAGGAAGTCTACAGGCTGCAGGGTGTTCCGATCAATGACAAGCACATTGAAGTCATTATCAGACAGATGTTGACCAAGGTGAATATCATCAAGGGTGGCGACACTAAGTTCCTGGAGAATGAGGTCGTTGACAGAAGACATGTTGCCTCTGAAAACAGGAGAGTCCTTGCAGAGGGCGGCGAGCCAGCAAGATTCCAGCCATTACTCCTTGGTATCACCCGTGCTTCACTGGCAATTGAGAGCTTCTTCTCTGCTGCATCATTCCAGGAGACCACAAGAGTCTTAACTCAGGCTGCCATCGAAGGAAAAATAGATACTCTTGACGGAATCAAAGAAAATGTTATTATTGGTAGCATAATTCCTGCAGGTACAGGCTTTAAGAGATACAAAAAGATAAAAGCCATGCCTCTTACAAAGGATGTTTCTGTTGAAGAAGATGAGTTGGATCTCGAGGATAACAACTATTTCTTCAAGGGGCAGGAAGAGACATATCCCTTCCTAAATTTGAGCAATAAGTATAGAGATACAAAAGAAAGGAACAGCTAATGCCGACAATAAATCAGCTCGTGCGCAAAGGCAGAAAGATCATCAAGCAGAAGAGCAAATCTCCTGCTCTTGAGAACTGCCCTCAGAAAAGAGGAGTCTGTCTTAGAGTATACACCAGCACACCAAAGAAGCCTAACTCAGCTCTGCGTAAAATTGCCAGAGTCCGTCTGATGAACGGCAAAGAGGTGACATCCTATATCCCTGGTGAAGGTCACAACCTCCAGGAGCACTCAATCGTTCTCGTTGAGGGCGGCAGGGTTAAGGATCTCCCGGGTGTCCGCTACCACATCGTCCGTGGTGCATTGGATGCTACAGGTGTTGATGGTCGTAGGAAAGCACGCTCCAAATACGGTACAAAACGTCCCAAGTAAAACGGCCGAAGCAATATTTTTGATCTCCCGATATTTTTGGGAGAATACGATAAAGACATTGGGCAATAGCTCCTATCTTTCAAAAATCCCCTCTTATGAGGGGTTTTTTCTTTTGAAATCAATTGCAGCCAAAGACCTATTCCCTTAAATTTCTGCAAAAAGGGGGTAAATGAAGCTCATTAATATTGATGGACATAGCTTTAATGTAGATATTGCAACAGGCAAGCTGCTTCATAGGCGATTCGACAACATCGCCTTTGAGAATGGTCATATTGTTGCCGATAGCAAGCCTGAGATAGATATGGGTGGTCGAACCCTTATCCCCGGGCTGACCGATTCCCATGTTCATTTCCTCCAGACCGGTTTCCTCTATTCGGGTGGCGATATGTCTGATGTAGAAAGCGAGGACGAGCTGTTAGCGAGGGTCAGCAAAGGTATCAGCTCCCGTGACTTCTTCCAATCATGGGGTTATGACCCGAAGGAAGGCCTCCCCCACCGCTCACAACTCGATGCCATCAGCAGGGATAAACCCATTTTCATCAGACGCAGAGATGGCCACTCATCTGTTATCAACAAAAAGGCTGTTGAAATGCTCACCGATGTCCTGAAAAAACACCCCGGCCAATTCGATCTGGAATCCGGATTTCTCCGCTCAGATGCCCACATGGAAGCAGAGCATGTCTTCCTTAACATGGCTACATCTGAAGATCTGGATCGAGCAAGATCAATTGTACAGGAGCGAGTTATCAGTCGCGGTGTCACAGCTATTCACTGTCTTGTCCACAGATCAGACTGGGCTAAGTTCATCATGGAAAGCGATAATATGCTTGATCTTCCAATTTTCCTTGAATCTTGGGAAGTTCAGGATGCTGTGAACCTCGGTCTAAAAAGAATAGGCGGATGCCTTTTACTGGACGGCTCATTCGGATCCCACACGGCTGCCCTCCTTGAGCCATATGCAGATAAAGATTCCTGCGGCTGTCTCTATCAAGACAATAAGAAGCTCAAGAGTTTTCTCAAATCAGCAGTTGTCCAAAATATACAGACAGCCTTCCATGCCATTGGCGACGGTGCGGTGAACCAGATAATGGATATTCATCTTGAAGTATCTGAGGAGTACTATCCCCCACTTCGACATCGTATTGAGCATTCCGAACTGGTGCCGGACAGACATTTTGAGAATATAAAACGACTTGGCATTATTCTCTCCGTACAACCTGTTTTTGAGTATCTTTGGGGTGGCAGTAGCGGGCTTTACAATGACAGAATCGGAATAAGGCACAGGTTTTCAAACAGATATAGAACACTCAGAGAAAATGGAATAATCCTGACTGGCGGTTCCGACTCATATGTAACTCCACTTGATCCCCTTCTCGGAGTACATGCAGCGGTCAATCATCCCAATACCGATGAGAGGCTTTCAGTGGAGGAGGCACTTGCCATGTTTACCATTGCACCAAGAATTGCCAGCCATACAGAGGGAAGAGTTGGCGAATTAACCGTAGGTAAAGAGGCCACCTTTGTTTTGCTCGAAGAAAGCCCATGGGAAAGGTCGGCAGACATTAAAGACATATCCGTTTCCGAGACATGGATAAAGGGTAAGAGGGTATATCGTGCATAAAATAGCTGTCTTTGCATCCGGTGGTGGGACAAATTTTCAGGCCATCCACGACTTTTTTCACGGGAATGGAGCCGCAACAGTAGCACTTCTTATAACAGATAATCCAGATGCCGGAGTAATTGAAAGAGCAGGACAGTCAAAGACCCCTTTCCATGTTGTTTCACCGAGAGCCTTCGATAATACGGCATCCTATTCATCCTTTCTTGCCTCTAAATTACATGGAATAGACCTTATTGTCCTTGCAGGCTATATGAAGTTAATCCCAGGAGAATTGATCGCTCAGTTTAAGTACAGAATAGTCAACATACATCCTGCACTGATACCGGCCTTCTGTGGTAAGGGGTACTATGGTGAGAGGGTACATCAAGCTGTAATTGAATCGGGTGTAAAGGTATCTGGTGTAACAGTCCATTTTGTAGATGAGATCTTTGATCACGGGCCTATCATTGCCCAGGAGGCTGTGCCTGTATACTTTGAAGACACACCCCAAACTCTCGCCAATAGAATACAACACGTCGAACACAGGCTATACCCGAAGATCATTCATATGATTCTTCAAGGCAGAGTACGCATAATCGAAAGGCGGGTCAGGATAGATACTACTTTAGAAGCAGAAGCCTCTCAGAAAGGACTCCATCCGCTGTCCTGACAGTATATACACCGCTCGGCAGAGCACTCAGATCCATCGTTCTTGATCTTTCGTGCCAGCTTTCAACAGCTCGGCCGTTTATATCGAAGAGTGTTGCGCCATTTCTGTCGATGTCGATCTGAACAGTGGAGTTGACAGGATTAGGATAGATGGATATCTCTGCCAAATCAGGCACTAACTGCTCTTCAACACCTTCCAGGTATTCAATCTCACAAAGAATATCGCCATATGGGTCAAGTTTCAGGCTATCCATAACAAGAACATCGTCGAAATGGAAATGGGCAGGATTTTCGTCGATGAATACATTGTGTATATGCTCTACCCCACCATCATAAACTCCAATTTGCATAGGCAGCTGATACATATCCTCTGTCTGCTCAATGAAGATATGCAGCCCTGTTCCGTCCAGTGAATACCAATAGCCAAACTGAGGCCAGCCTCCCCTTTCAACCCACTGTGCTCTGAATGTGGAAAGATCCATATCAGAGATCTCTTCCATTACATTGAAAAGTGAATCAGAAGTAACATTTCCATATCTATGTCGTTCATAATATTGCCGGAGTCCCTGAAAGAAAGGTTCATCACCTATAAGTCTTCTTAGCATATGAAAGACAGCGGCCCCCTTTCTATATACCGTATAGGAAAGATACTCGTCCGGATCATAGATGGGAAAGATGCCTTCATAGGGTGCATAGTCGAGATAGCTCTGCTGTGTTTCATGGAGAAGGGCACGCCCTTCTTCCGGACTTCTACAGAACTCATAGTAGAGACATTCACAATAGACCGCCAACCCCTCGTTCAGCCAGAAATCCCGCCAGTCACCGAGGCTCAGCGCATCGCCCCACCATTGATGTGAAAGCTCGTGGGCTATCATGTCCTGATAGTTGTCAGGGTCTTCAAGTGTGAATTCACCCATCATCACCATAGACTGATGCTCCATCGCCCCTGCTGAAAATGAGCTGACATACATTCCGTAGTTATCAAAGGGAAAGTCGCCAAAGAGTGTATCATAAAGGGTAATCATATTCGATAGGTCATTGAAGGCATAACGGGTTCTCGCTTCCCATTCTGAGGGGAAGAAATAGCGTATCGGCAATTCACCTGAAGGTATGGAAAAGGAAGTGTCAATCTGAGCATAGTTCTCCGAGAAACTGAAACAAATATTATATGTACAAATCTGATAGTCATTCCGCCAGACCGTGACTTTCTCGGAGGAATCATCAGGGGGTGTGTATGTTTCAACAGGGGCTCCATTAGAAACAACCAGGGATGTTGCTGTTGTTCTTATTGCAACACTGCTTTTTGCTTTGTCCAGAGGATAATCAACGCATGGGTAGAAAAACCTGCCTAGAGAAGGCCAGAAAAGGGAGTATGCAACACCAATGCCATCGAGATCGAAGCCATATTTGATGGCATCATTGGGATACTCGCCCCTGTAATGCACAATAACATTAGCTGTGTCTCCCGCTTCAATATCAACTCCGATAATCGCCAATGCCTCATCAAACTGGTGGAAGTCTGCTCTTGCACCATCAAGAAAAACGCTGTCAACGGTATTCTCAATCAGGTCGAAGAAAATGGTGTCCAGTGTAGTATATGCCACAAAGTCTATGCTGACCTCGGACCTGTATTCTGTGATCGGCTCCCGGGTGAAGTCTGCATAGATATCATATCTGAGGACATCCTTTCTTGTCAGAGGCTCCTTTACTGATGGCTGGGGTACATCCGTGTCAAAGGCAAAAATTATCACTGCCAGAAAGACCAGTAATATTCTCGGTATCATGCTTTCAGCTCCTTGATTGAAGAATCGATGATATCTATACTCTTGTCTATATCTTCCCTGCTTGTAATTAACGGGGGTCTTAAGCCGATACTCCTAATACCACATGAAAAAAGGAGCAACTTGTTATCGAAAAGCTTTTTGATTAGATTGTCCCGCTTCTCCTGATTGACCACATCAAATGCAGCGATCAAGCCCATGCCTCTGACATTCGATATGAGCTCAGGATATTCATCTGCAAGGGTATGTAAACTGTCAATTAGGTATTCTCCTGTAACCCTTGAATGGTCCACCAGATTTTCTTGCTCTATAATCTCCAAAATGCGCTGGGCACGGACCATGTCAACAATTCTGTCTTGTGTTGAGTATACCGAAGAGACAGAATACAAATCTTTGCGACCCATAACACCACAGACTTGTGTCAGCCGACCAAAAAGCAGAAAATCAGGGACAATACCATAGTGCTCATACGCCCATAGCTTGCCGGAAATACCCGGACCAGTCTCAATCTCATCGAAAATAAGGGAGATTTCCCTCTCATTTGCAACTGTCCTTAGCTCATGCATGAACTCTCTACGAAAGAAATTGTCACCACCAAAACGCTGTATAGGTTCAATGAGTATGGCCATTATCTCATCTTTTTCTATCTCGTCTAATATCTCCTGAATGACCATCTCTTCGAGGGCCTGCATTTTCAGCTCATCCACAGGGAAAGTTAGCTTGGGGCTTGTTACACTCACCCACTTAACATCTGAATATGTTACTTCTCCATCGGAATCTAAAGTCGGAAATCTCGAGCAATCCAAATGGCCGTGAGAGCTTCCCACAAAGCGAATGATCTTTGCCTTATCAGGATTCTTCTTCTTTTTCATATGGAAGACAAATTTCAGCACGTCAAGTATATCGCAAAGACTTAGCAAACTCATATCATAGGGCACTGCAACCCTCTTCAGAACCTCCACAAACTCTGTCATTTCGGCGGTCATAAAGGAGTCTACCCTGTTAACAGCTACATAGGCAAGTCTATCAAGAAAGTCGGGTTCTGTCAGCTTTGGGTGATTATATCCCAAAGGGAGAGTGCCACTAAAAAAATCTATGTAAAAATCCTTACCCCTCGAATTATAAAGATATATGCCATTGCTTTTCCTCAGATCACAGAGGATGTGAGACGCGAAAGATATTTCTCCCAGGGCATTTGACGTTGGAAGGCAACTGTTTTTTATTCTATCATTATCTGCCATACTCTTCTTTCTACCTTTATCTACATAATCAATTTAGGGAAGAGACCTTCTTTTGCAAGGATAATTACCCCCATGGTTCGCATCCCACAAACAACAAAAAGGGGGCGCAAGCCCCCCTTAAGCAAACATGTTACAAAAGCTTATATCTCGAAGCTGTCTCCGGGATGTGGAACATAGACATCTTTGAAGTTAAGATCTTTGATTGATAGTGCCAACTCAAGGGACTGAGTTTCTTCACCATGTACAAGGAATATTTTCTTGAGTGTACCCTCTGCCATCGCTTCTTTGGCATAGTTGATCAGCTCATCCCTGTCTGCATGGGCAGAGAAGCTGCCTGCTCGCTTGATCTCAGCCCCGACCCTGTGCATATCGCCAAATATGCGCACCTCTTCTGCGCCGTCTGCAATACGCCGTCCGAGTGTGTTCTCCGCCATGAAGCCCACGAAGAGAATGGTGTTCTTCTTGTCGCCAATATTGTGCTCGAGGTGGTGCAGTATTCTTCCGCCTTCGCACATACCCGAAGCAGAGATGATTATGTGTGAGTCATTCCTTCTATTTAGTGCTTTGGATGCCTCTGTGGTACGGATATAGCGTAACTTATCGAAACCAAAGGGGTCTTCCTTTTCGCGCAGAACTTTCTGGAAATCCTTGTCGAGAATCTCCTCGTTCTTTCTGAAAACACTGGTAACATTGACGGCAAGGGGTGAATCGATGAAGATCGGAATGTCTGGAATCTCGCCAGCATAGGCAAGGTGATGAAGATGATAGATGATCTCCTGTGTTCTCTCCACAGCAAATGACGGTATAATCAACTTTCCGCCGCGCTGATGTGTCTTGACAATCACATCACGGAGTTCCTTCTTGGCAAGCTCGATGTTCTCGTGAGTCCTGTTGCCATATGTCGACTCAAGTATCATATAGTCAAGGTCTTTGATAATGTCGGGATCCCTGAGAAGAGGAAGATTGTTCCTTCCCAGGTCGACTATATAACCAACCCTGACCTTTCTATTACCCTCCTTTATATCTACCACTGTAAGAGCAGCTCCGAGAATATGCCCGGCCTCTACGAACTCCACAGTTATACCATCCTCAACCTCAAAAGGTTCGTAGTAGTTCTTGGGGACAAATTGCCTGATGGTCTCCATTGCATCTGGTACTGTGTATAGAGGCTCTACAGGTGGCAGTCCTCTCTTCTCATGTTTACGAGACATTATTGTTGCATCACGCTCCTGAAGATATGCGGAATCCGGCAGCATATAGTGGCAGAGATCATCAGTTGCCTTTGTAGAATATATCGGTCCCGAGTATCCGTTCACATGAAGATTGGGCAGATTGCCGGAATGATCTATGTGGGCATGACCGAGAACAACTGCATCGATTGTCTTTGCATCGAAAAGCATCTCCTTGTTCTTGCGCCGTGACTCCTGCCTTCTTCCCTGATGGAGACCACAGTCAAGCAAAACCCTCTTGCCATTTGCGTCTATAATATGGGACGAGCCCGTAACCTCTCTTGTACCGCCATAGAATGAAATCCTCATGATTCCCCTTTTCATCTAAGTGTTCAATATTTTAATGTAGGGGAAGGGAATGATCTTGGCAAGGTCTATTCGTAGATACGCCTTATGCGATCGAAGCGTTCCCTCAGATTATCCATCCAGTTCTCATTGGATTTCTTCATCTCTATGGCCTTTTCTGCCCTGAGCCGACCGACCTCGTAAAACTCCCTTACCTTGTTCATCTCCCATGAGCGAAGCCCTTCGGCATTTACATTTATGTAAAGATGGGGTTTATAATATAGAACTGCCTGCAGGGCAAGTGCAGATTGATTATAGACACCTGTTCGCAGCGAGGTGTAAAGATAGTTCTGTTTGAAGCCCTTGCACTTCTCATAGTTGCCCAGCTCAATCTCCTCGGGTGTCTCCCCTATCTCCGGCAGGGCAGAGACAGCAACAACATCAAGAGACTTGTCGAAAATATGGGCAAAGGCAAGTGGAAGGGCATGCTCAATTCCGCCATCCATCAGGACATGTCCCCTTGACTCAAAAGGCTCAAATACAAGTGGCACGCCTGAGGAAGCACACATGGCAGAAGCAAGAGGACCCTTTGTAATGACCACGGTGCGTCTTCTCAATATGTCAAAGGCAACTGCAGCATATGGTTTATTGAGCTCATCAATATTCTTGCAGTCGGTTTTTTGAAGAAGATATTTGTGCATCCACTTTGAATCAAGGATTGGGCTGCCAGGGAGCCCTTTCTTGAAGAGCCCGAAATATTCTATTGGCCCGAGATTGGTGACAAGCTCCACCATATCAATGGGCTTATATCCCGCCAGATAGAAGCCACCGACCATTGAACCCATCGAAGTACCGATTATACATTCTATATCGAAGTGCTTCTCAATTACTTCGATTGCACCGATATGCCCCAGTCCCAGTGCAGCACCACCGGACAAGACAAGGGCTATCTTGCGTCTCTCATTCCCGAATGACGGCATTCTGAAAATACCGGATTTGCCCATCTATTCGATCTCCAGGTAAATCGGGCAGTGATCCGAGCCCAAGACATCGTCAAGAATATCCGCATCCTTGACCCTGTCTTTCAGATCCTCCGATACAAAGAAATAGTCTATGCGCCAGCCGACATTTCTTTCCCTTGCCCTTGTCTTGTAGTCCCACCAGGAATATCTGTCATTCACATCGCCCTTGACAAGCCTGAAGGTATCGATGTATCCGGAGTCAACAAGCTTGTCCAGCCATGCCCTCTCCTCAGGGAGAAAGCCTGTATTGTCCTCGTTCTCCTTTGGGCGGGCAAGGTCAATCTCCCTGTGTGCTGTGTTGAAATCCCCAGTTGCGATGATGCCCTTGCCTGTTTGCTTTCTCAACCTATCTGCAAGATCGAGGAAGGCATCATAGAAGCGGAGCTTGAAGTCCACACGCTCAGGCCCTCTGCCCCCGTTGGGATAGTAGATATTGACCAGGAAGAAATCACCATATTCGTGTCGTAGAGTCCTGCCCTCTGTGTCGAACTCGGCAACACCAAGTCCAACTTCGGTTGAGATGGGTTCGTTTTTTAACATTGTGAGCACACCGGAATAGCCCTTTCTCACGGCAGCACGATGATAGACATTATAGCCGTCCCATTTGATTATCTTTGATGGTATCTGATCGTCCTGTGCCTTTGTCTCCTGCAGAGCAAGGACATCCGGGTCATATTTCTCGATGAAGTCCTGAAGGGTTTTCTTTCTGTATCCTGCTCTTATTCCGTTGACATTCCATGAATATAGACGCATCAATCCTCCTTGCCGAATTTTCATAAATATAGGCAATCCCCTTTCACCGATAAAGGAAAACCCGTCCGTTCATGTTCTTCTAACAAAAAAAGGGAAGGCATTGCCCTCCCTTTTGTATTCTATATCTCGCTATACTTATTGATAGCGAATCTTGTCTACGGTCTGTTTGTCCAGTCTCTTCACAACCTCTGTGAGCAGTTTAGTAAGATTCTTGACGTCGTCGGCATGAAGTATGCCGTTATGGGCGTGGATATAGCGTGTTGCAATGGAAATGGTCAGTGTAGGGCAGCCGGATGCCGTCAGGGCTATCCTGCCGCCGTCTGTTCCGCCGCCTGTAAGGCTGCCGAGCTGATAAGGTATATCGTGCTCTTTGGCAATATCGACCACAAAGTCCCTGAGATGGGGGCTTGGTACAAGGCTTCCGTCAATCACGCTGATGGATGGCCCCTTGCCGAGTTTATTGCCCCACTCTGCGTCCTTTGCTCCGGGAATATCCGAGGCAAGGGTGACGTCAATGGCAAAGGCTATGTCGGGTTTGACCTCATAGGCGCTTGTGCCTGCTCCGCGAAGACCGACCTCCTCCTGAACCGTACCAACGGAATAGAGGATATTCGGGTGATTCTCTTTTGCGAGATTCTGCATAACCTCAACGGCAATGATGACGCCGATTCTATCGTCCCAGGCCTTGGCCATGAGCATTTCACCGTCTTTGCCCATGCTGTGGAAGTCTGCCAGAGGCATGATTGGGTCGCCTATCTCAATTCCAAGATCCTTTGGAAGCTCCTTTGTCTCCTCTGAGACACCTATGTCAACATACATGTCTTCGAGCTTCATGACCTTCTTGCGCTCTTCGGGATCAAGTGCATGGGGTGGCTTTGATCCAAAGACACCGATAATCTTTTCGCCGGCCCTTGTGCGGATAACAACCTTCTGACCGAGGAGATTATGAGTCCACCAGCCTCCGAGACTGTTTACCTTGATGTATCCGTCCTTTGTGATGCCCTTGACCATGAAGCCGATCTCATCCATATGGCCTGCGATCATGATACGTGGCCCATCCTCTTTGCCGATCTTTTTGGCAATAAAGGAACCGATTCCGCATCTTCTGGTCTCGTCTGCTATATCTTTGAGGTCTTCACGCATAAGCTCTGCAACATCGTCCTCAAAGCTGGTTGGACCGAAGGCATCGGTGTACTTTTTCAGGAAGGCTTCCCATTTTTTGTCGGCCATCTTTTCTCCTTTTCTACCGGGTATTTTTTATCTTCACTCCAAAGAAATTCTCAAGGTGAAGTTTAATAGCTGTGTATCTGATTTCCAAGGGAAATTTCCTTTGATTTTGCCCTGTCCTTTTCTATCTTGTCTTAATAAAGGAAGAAAACATAAAGGAGGAGATGTGAAAAGGACAGGAATTCTGATTCTCATAGCTTATGTCTCTTTGTTCGCCATGGACAGAGAGCCGGTCAGAATGGGCCCTACATGCTATGATCAGATAATGGCCGACTATGAAGACGGTCTTATCACGCTGGACGAGAAGGTTTTATATCTTGCCCAGAGCGTAAAGGATCACGACCAGCTACCACCAAGATATATAAATCTACCATTGAGAAGATCCCAGACATTGACAATGATGGAGATCTACAATGAGAGGGATAACCTCTCCGAATTTGGACTTATGAGGGTTCTCGAATACCTCGACAGACCTTCGGGAGCAAGCTCCTATTTCGACACAGATCATTTTCGTATACACTATTCCGGAAGCTCCGCACCTACAGAAATCGGAACATATATGGAAGCTGCCTATGACTTCTGTCACGAGACACTCGACTATCTTACACCACCCTCCGATGGCGGCTCTGGTGGAAACAGCAAATATGATGTCTACATAGTTGCGACAGAGACAGGTGTTCTGGGCTATTGCGCACCGGAGGCATCGGGACCAAACCCTTGGCCTGACGCCACCAGCTACCTCGTAGTCTCAACCCAGGCGATGATGTACGGCGACTCATACAAGAAAATCACTACAGTACACGAATACTTCCACGCAACACAATTTGCATATGACGCATCCGATGCCGAAAGGTTCTACTACGAGCATTCATCCGTCTGGAGTGAGGTAGAGAAATACCCGATGTACGATATGCACCTGGATCAGATGTATTCATTCTTCAATAACCCGGACTGGTCACTCAGGACATACAACGGCGACTACGAATATGGAAGCTGGCCTTTCAACCAGTACATTGACCAGAACTTTGGTAGAAATGTCATCCGCGAGATATGGGAAGAGACACGCTATTCCGGAATGCTCAACGCATGGCAGACTGTCTTTAGCTCACACGGCACAAGCAGAAATGCAGTTCTCAAGGATTTCCATGTATGGAATTACTTCACAGGCTCAAGGGCTGCTGTTCACGGCGAATATACCGATGCTGCAGACTGGCCTGAGATCGATATAACGAGAACTCATGCTGCATATCCAGCTTCCGGCGGTCCGACAGATGCACCTGATAATTTCGGCGCAAACTACATAGTCTTCGATGTTCCTGCCGGAGCATCCGGCCCCTTCTCGGTCATCTTTGACGGCGAGAACGGCTATATCTGGGGTGCCCAGCTCATACTCATCGGCACCGGAGGCTATACAGTCGAGAATATTGACCTCGACTCCTACGGATATGGTGACATTACTCTAGAAGAAGACTTCTATACCGGAGCGACCGAGATTGTGCTTGTTGTAAGCGTACTTTCGACAAGCGGAGAGAACCTCGACTATGCATATTCCGCAGAGTTCGCTGAGATTGAGCCTACATATGAACCTGCCAGAAATCTTGTTGCTACAAGCGGAATATCCGGTGAAGTCCCCCTCGAGTGGGACGGCCCCATAGGCGGTGGTCTTTCGGAATATACCGAGATATTTTATGACGACGGAACACCTGCCGGTATTCTTCCAATGAGTGATTACGGAATAGTGCACGAATTTGTATCTTTCTCGATCACCGCAGCCTGTACCTTGAAGCAGGTCAAGATATATGCCTCTGGAGCAGGTTCGATGACATGTCATGTATGGCCGGATGGCGGCTCAGGTGCACCGGACACAGGTACGGATCTTGTCACACCGTTTGATATCACAACAACTGGCTCTGCATGGGCTGTTCAAGATGTTCCCGGCGGAGGATTATATCTCGAAGCTGGTGACTATGTCGTCGGTGTTGAAAGAGAAGAAGAGGCAGTCGGGCTCTATCTCGATGCCGAATCAACGGACAGTCACAGTGGTATGGAAGGCTCAGAAGGTTTCTATACAATGCCTTATGACTATCTCCTCAGAATACTGGTAAAGAGTTCAGGTGGCAGCTCATCTGGTCTGACAGGCTATCAGATCTACAGGGGAACTTCTATGGGTGCTATATCATCGACCCTCGGTCTTGTTACAGAGGAAAGATATACAGATCATGATGTCACCGATGGTACATCCTATTACTATCAGGTTGTAGCAATATATGACGGCGCGCTGGAAAGCCCACGCTCAAACATTGCTATGGCAGTGCCCAATGAGGTAGTTGCAAGGGATACAATGTATGAACACGACGATATGCCGGATGGCTTCATCAGATGGACACCAGGTGTGGATCTGGGTCAGCTTTTCGAAGTATCATCACCGGTGGAGATTCAGGAGATTCACTTCCTGACAAGCGGAACAGGCTTCTTTGTTCCTGGCATACATCCATATAACCCGGCAACAGGCAGGGTACATTCCAGTATCATTCCATCCTATGAAACACCGGTTGTCGATGGTGGGTGGACTGTTATTAACATGGAATCCTTCGGTGGAGCATATGTTAACGATGACTTCATCGTAGCCTATGGAAACTACGATACACTCACATACCTGGCAAGGGACGAGGACGCAACCGACACAGACTGCTGGATCAACAACGGCATATGGCAGATCGACGATGAAACCCAGTATTTCATCCGCGCCATTGTCCGCGAGCTGGACACCACAGAGACATACTCTCTTACAGGGCGTGTATACCTTTCCATGGGCTCCGGCGGAGCAGAGCCGATTGAGGACCTGTCAGGCAGTGTTGTCCGTGTTCTGGGAACAGAACTTATCGATACAACAGACACAGACGGTTCATATATGATCGAGGACATACCCCCGGGTAATCACGACATCAAGGTTACACATCCCACATATGAGGCTGCGCTTGTCGGCATAGGTTTCGAGGGTGATCAGTATCAGGACTTCTCGCTTCTACCATTTGCCACTCCGCTGAACCCACCCTCCGGTCTTGTTGCCATGTCCTATTTCGACAGCCAGGTTCCCCTTTTCTGGAGTCTTCCTGTCGGTGCACCCGGCACATATGATGAGATCAGCTATACGGATGGCAACCCATACTGGTATTACGGGGGAGTGGATGACGGTGATGTTCAGGTTCAGCACTTCACAACCTACTTCCCATGTACACTGCAGTATGCAGGCATAATCTTCTACGACAGTGCAGGCATCTACACAGACGTTGCTGTGCAGGTCTTTGCAGACGATGGCGAAGGCTATCCAGACTTCACAAGACCCCTTTCCGAGGAATTGGACTACTCGCCAGAGGGTTATCCCAGCTGGGATGTTGTCGATCTGAGGGACGAGGATGTTGTCCTCGAAGCTGGACAGAGCTTCCATATTGCAATCACCAACACTGCAAATCACTCCTTTGTTGTTGCCGATACAATCAAGGCTACAAGCCCGTCCAGAAGCAAGATTTTCTGGAGCGAGTCAAGGGCATGGAGCGACTCGATTCCTGAGTTCTTCCTTAATGCCATTGTTCGTTACACAGGCTGGTCGGCAGTAATACCACATGAGGAGACTTTCGGGCCAATACGCGACGGCCTAGCCCCTCTAAGGGCATCCGTCGAAGGTCCTGACCGTTCATACTATGGCGTCCTCGGTACCTCGGATATCATGGAGACAGAGGAGGCCCTCGCAGGCATACTCGGCTATGAACTTTACAGAGGCACAGACCCTGAGGAGGAGCTGGAGCTTGTTACGACAGTACCGCCCGACTCTTCCAGCTATCTCGACGAGGACGTTGAAAACGGAACAACATATTACTATGAGTTGAAAACTGTCTATAATCACGGTCGCTCAATCAGCCCGAGAATGGCTGATGCAACCCCGATGGCCTTCAACGACACAGCACATGTCCTTCTCGTGGACGACGATGGAAGCGGCTTCCTTGGAGCTGCCAATGTCTTCGAGCCATATCAGATGGCACTTGATGAACTCGGTATTGGCTTTAACGCATATGAGGTCTGCTGCTCACTCGGAGCACCGGGACCATCTGCAGACATCATGGCAGAATATGACGTTGTGATCTGGTTCACAGGTCAGGGCTACAGGGACGGCTGGACACTCACAGAGGACGATGAGACCGAGATTGCAGAATACATAGACGGTGGAGGTGCATTTGCACTGTTCTCCTCAGACTATATCTGGGACAGATTCGGAGCAGACTGGGCAAGCTTTGTTCCCGGTGATTTCCTCTTCGACTACTTCAACCTAGGCAATGTCGAGCAGGATAACTGGACAATCGGAGCAACCTCACCATTCATTGCTACCGGTATGGCTGGTGGATTCGCAGAAGGTCAAAGGTTCAGTGTATCCAATGAATATTTCGCGCCTGGTTCGGTCTATGTCGATCACCTGACAAATCATGAATCAACACAGGTTCTCGGTTTCGGGCCAACAGGTATAACCAGTGATGTAGCCATAGCAAACCCCGGCCCTGAGAAGGCTTTCTTCTCCACACTGCCATTCGAAGCGCTGGTCGATGGTACAGGTGACAATACCCGGTCAGAGTTCATGCGAAGGCTGGTCACAGACTACTGTGGTCTTTTCGCACCATCAGGTGATACTGTAATTACCATTGAGATTCCGCTCTTCACGGGCTGGAATATGCTCTCAATTCCTCTGGAAATGGACGATCCGGATGTGAATACCATCTTCCCCACAAGGGTTGGTGATGTATATCGCTTCAATGCATTGACAGGAGCATATGCTTCAATAACAGAGATTGCACCAGGAGAAGGTTTCTTTGTTCTTATGCCCGAGGACGGCTCTGTCGATGTCTCAGGCATGGCAGTTGACTACTATGCTATTGACGGCTATCAGGGCTGGAATCAGATCGGTGCTGTTCTGCCGGACTCTATCTTCTTCTCCCATATCGACCTTGACGATCCCACGAGACTCATAGGTTCTATCTATTCCTACAATGCAGAGACAGGCGGTTATGAGGAGAGCATCTATCTCAAATCACCCAATGCATATTGGGCACTTCTCGATGGCGATTCTGAGATAAGACTCCCCGAAGGCGGTGGAGATTCATTACTTAGAGCTCCATCTCCTTCAGAATACACGATATCACTCAACGGCTCCTATATTGAGCTGGCACAGGGGGATCACTATATCAACGGCATCCCACCTGCACTCCCTGACGGCAGAGGCACAAGCAGCCTGTACATCGAGGCTGAATACCCAGCAAGGAAGATGGTCAATCCTGAGGGTATATTCTCAATATATGTTGAAGAGGATGGCAGGGCGACAATATCCGGCGGAGACCTCACAATAGACGGTGTTGTCCACAAGGGCAGTGTCTATCTCTCCAAGGGAAGTCACGATGTCCGCATTTCAACACTACCGACTGAGGCGGCTATTACGGGCATTGTCCCCAATCCATTCAATGCAGCCTGCGAGATCATATTCAGCCTTCCTGAACAGACAGAGATATCACTAAGGGCATTTGACATGTCCGGTAAGGAAATTGATGTCATCACAGAAGGCACAAGATCAGCTGGACAGCACAGTGTTACATGGAATCCTGACCTTTCCTCGGGTGTTTATCTTATCAAGCTCAGCACACCCGAATGGACAAGCATAGAGCGTGTAATGCTCATGAAATAGTATATACTTTAATACTATACAAAGACCCGGCAATGTCCGGGTCTTTTTTTTCTTTCAGCTATCCTCTTTATTCCATTAATTATGGGCATGGAGAGGATAAAGCTGAAATTACTCGTCGAGCGCATCACATGGGAAAAGGAAGATTGGAAGATCCTTCGTTGCAAAAATCTGGATACGCGAGGAGATATTACGGCGGTAGGCTATCTTGAGGATGTCCGCGCAGGACAGACCTTGCTTGCAGAGGGGCATTACGAAATCCACAAACAATATGGAAGACAGTTCCGAGTAGAGGGCTTCTCCCCAATTCTGCCAAGGGAAGAGGAGGGTGTGCTGCATTTTCTGTCCAAGGGCTTTGTAAAAGGGATTGGGAAGACATATGCCCAGAGACTCTACGATAAGTTTGGCAAGGATGTTCTTGAGATAATCGATGAGAATCCCAAAAAGCTGCTGTCCGTTCCCGGTATAGGCAGAAAAAGGCAGAAGCAGATCATTTCAGCCTGGAAAAAGGAGAAAGATCAAAACGAGCTTAAAAGGGAAACAATGATAGGTTTGCTGGGTCTGGGATTTACTGAAGGTATGGCACGACGCATCTGGAGCGAATACAAGGACAATGCCCTGCCTATTGCGAGGAGAAATCCATATGCATTCATATATAGAATCAAGTATTATGGTTTCCAGACTGCGGACAAGATTGCCCTTTCCAATGGCATTGCGCCGTCATCCAATGTTAGGCTGAAAGCCTCCATCAGATATGCCCTTGAAGAGGGAAAGACCAGCGGAAACACTTGTTTGCCAAGGGGCGAACTTTTGGACTTTCTTTCCGAAAAAGGCGACTTTGAGAGGGATAAGGTTGAGCAGATGTTAGACCGCCTGCTCAGGGACGAAAGGCTCGTTTCTGGACCTGATGACTATATCTATCTCAGGAACATGTACGCTTATGAGTTTGAAGCAGCACAGAATGTCTTTCATCTTCTCAACGCAAACATCAAAAGCCCAAAGATGGATGGGGTTGAGGATTTCATTTCCCGAAAATCGAAAATCCGGTACACTGATCAGCAGCTCAGGGCAATAAAGGGTGTCTTTCTCACTCCGATGTCCATAATCACAGGAGGACCGGGAACCGGAAAGACAACAACACTCCGCGCAATAATCAAGGTTGCCGAAAAACTCGAGTGGCCCCTGAGAATAGCTGCACCAACAGGCCGAGCCGCAAAAAGAGCATCGGAGTCATCGGGCAGAGAGGCCGAGACAGTTCACAGACTGCTTGAATATTCACCGAAAGGCTTCCAGATAAACAGAGAAAATCCCCTTAACGCCAAAATACTGGTCATCGACGAGATGTCCATGGTGGATGCACCGCTTTTCCATGCGATCACTGAGGCACTTAAGGCAGGGACTCATCTGGTGATGATCGGCGACATAGATCAGCTGGAATCGGTCGGCCCCGGAGCAGTGCTCAGCGAGTTGGTCAAAAGCGATAAGGTACCCGTTTTCCGGCTGACTCAGATTATCAGACAAGGGAAGAACTCGGGGATTGTTCCTGCAGCCCACTCTCTAATTAATGGGGAGATGCCCCTGATCGAGAATAATCCCGATGGGGATATCTTCTTCATGGAGGAGAGGGACACAGAAAAGGCAGCTCAGAAGATCGTTGAGCTTGCATCAAGGAGACTTCCCTCATACTACGGCATTGACCCTTCGAGAATACAGGTTCTCACACCGATGCATAAAGGTATGGTCGGCACAGAATACCTCAACTCTGCCATACGCAATATTCTAAATCCTGGTCAGGGTGAGGGATTTCAACGGGGGGATCGGGTGATGCAGACGGAGAACAACTATGACCTGAATGTCTTCAATGGTGACTGGGGTTATGTTGTTAAAAGAAGCGATGACAAGCTCCTGGTCGATTTCGGACGTACTGTTGAATATCCCCTAGCTCATGAGAGCCAACTTACCCTTGCATATGCAGTAACAATACACAAATCCCAGGGCTCGGAATACGATGCAGTAGTGCTTCCGGTTTCCAAAGCACATTTCATCATGCTTGGAAGGAATCTTTTCTATACAGCCTTCACAAGAGCAAAAAAGCTGCTTGTTCTGGTAGGTGATCCTGATGCCCTTTCTATTGCTGTATCTACTGAAAGAAAGACCTTTCGCCACACCAACCTTGCCCATTATATTAGTCTAAACTATAACAAAAGGAAATGAATATGAAGAAGCTGCATATAATTTTTTGGGGGGCACTGATAGTATATGGACAATCGAACCTGACAATGGATCAATTCCTTGCAGGTGTCAGAAACTCTGATCCAGTTTTCACTGGCGAGCAGATAACTCAGCAAAGAATCGAAAGGGAAAAAGCTGCCCTGAGGGGCATAGACGACTGGCAGATAGAAAGTCAGTTCGGAGTCTCCTATATTGAACCTTCCAATCCATATATCTCAGGTTTTGAAAGTGTCGCAGCCGCCGAACTTAGCGGTGGTCTCTCAAGGTATTTCTGGAATAGTGGTGGCAGTTTTTCCGGCGGACTTTCCTTTTCAGGGGGACCAGTTGCATATGCCAGCACAGGTCCAGGTATAGATTTACCCGACCAGAACTACGAGCATTCGATTAACCTGGGATATGTTCAGCCATTGCTGAAAAATTTCAGAGGCAGACTGACAAAACTGCCCATAAGACTCAAGGACTTTGAAAGGGAGATAGACCTCTTAGAAAGAGCGGATAAAAGAGAGGCTATACTTGCGTCAGCTGCCAGTGCTTATGTCGACTGGGCATATTTCGAGGCTAGAAAAGAAATCCTTGCAGAGAGACTTACCCTGGCTGAAAGAGAATATGAGAGAACAAAAGAAAAATTTGAAGCCCATCTCGTAGATCAGGTAGATGTTATAAGGGCTGAGACAAGTATGGAAAGGGCAAGACTTTCTCTGGAATCACTGAACTCTGAGCTTACAAGCCATCTTATCTACATGACGATCATCTCGGGTATAGAAGACCTGTCTTCCAGGAAACCGGAACTCGACATTGATGAATTGCCAGAGCTCAAAGATATCGGTAGCGTGCAGAGAGAGTTTAAGACCGGTTCAAGACTTATCGCCCTCCTAAGAAAGAATATCGAACTTCTCGAGATTTCAAGAGAAGGTAAGGAAGAGGAACTTAAGACTAACCTGAACCTCGCTGGAAATCTATCCCTTGCAAAGAGCGATGGTGAAATAGGGGAATCATTTATACTGGATCAGCCTACAGTATCTGTCGGTCTTTCAATGGATTTCCCCCTGGATAACAAAGTCCTCTTGAATGAGATCGAGGTCAACAAGCTCTCCATAGAGGAGATAAATCATCAGATCACAGTCCTGGAAAGGGCCCAGCTCAATGCCATAACAAAGATTCACAGCACACTCAAAAGTCTGAAACCTGTCATTGAGCTTCAGAAGAAGCAGATCGAAATAGCCCGGCGAAGTGAAGAGGCTGAGCTTGCGGTATATCAACAGGGTCGGAGTGACTTCACTTTTGTCATCCAGGCCGAGGATGCCGTCCTTGCTTCCAGATTGGCTGTTCTCGAAACCAAGAGAACATTCCACAAACTGTTTTATCAGCTGGAAGACCTAACCGACAGCTTTATGAGATAAAAAAAAAGCCCCTCATCCGAGGGGCCTCAATCTATTGTCAGACAAGCTCCTTTTCGAGCTCATCGATGGATTTTCTGAGCTTTTCCTTGATCGCAGGATACTCCTTGTCGATCTCATCCTGATGTATGTACTTTGCTCGCGCAATATCTTCGCGCACAGACATGGTCTGTATTTTGTCGAAGGGTATGCCCTTGTCAATAGCCTCCTTGGCAACAGTCTCGAAATCGAGAATGAGATCAAGGAGCTTGACCTGCTTATCCATTGAACAGAATGTATCGACATCATGGAAGGCATGCTGCTGAAGATAGTCCTCACGGAGGGAACGTGCTACCTCAAGGGTAAGTCTGTCTCCTACTGGCAGGGATTCTGCCCCGACCAGTCGAACAATCTCTCTCAGCTCGGATTCTTCCTGAAGCAATTTCATGGAATGATCGCGATTCTCAACAAACTCATCGCCGAAATTATCGACAAAGTAGTCCTTGATATTGTTTGTGTAAAGAGTATAAGAGTTCAACCAAGAGATGGCAGGGAAATGCCTCTCATCGGCGAGTTTATCCTCAAGCGACCAGAAAACACGGACAACCCTGAGGGTGTTCTGCACCACAGGATCGGAAAGGTCACCACCCGGGGGCGATACAGCACCGACCAGGGTCAGCTGACCTTCGCTCTCCTCTTTGCCGAGATTGACAACATGTCCTGCACGCTCATAGAACTCTGCAAGTGAGCGCCCGAGATAGGCTGGGTAGCCCTCCTCACCTGGCATCTCCTCGAGACGACCGGAAATCTCCCTGAGTGCTTCCGCCCATCTGGAAGATGAGTCGGCCATAAGGGCAACGGAATATCCCATGTCGCGGAAATATTCTGCTATCGTGATACCTGTATAGATGGATGCACTTCTCGCTGCAACGGGCATATTCGATGTGTTGGCGATCAGCACTGTCCTTCTCATAAGTGGCTCGCCTGTTCTGGGATCCTCAAGCTCTGGGAACTCATTTAGCACGTCTGTCATCTCGTTGCCACGTTCTCCACAGCCAACATAGACAATGACATCGGCATCTGCCCACTTTGCGAGCTGATGCTGGATAACTGTCTTGCCGCTGCCAAAAGGACCTGGAACACATGCTGTTCCACCCTTGGTCACAGAGAAGAATGTGTCGATGACCCTCTGCCCAGTCTGGAGGGGTGTCAGTGGAAGCAATTTTCTTGCATATGGACGGGGTTTTCTGACAGGCCATCTCTGGACCATGTCATATTCCTTCTCACCCGTCTCACCTTCGAGGGTATATATCTTATCTCTGACTGTGTATTCGCCTTCTGGGGAAATCTTCTTGATCTTACCCGAAACCCCGGGAGGAACCATTATCTTGTGGTTCACTACCTTTGATTCCTGAACTGTTCCGAGAATATCCCCGGCCACTACATCGTCACCGACCTTGGCAACAGGGATAAATTTCCACTTCTTTTCCTCGTCGAGGGGCTTTGCAGAAACTCCTCTGTCAAGGAAGTCACCTGCTTTGGCAGCGAGCACATCCAGTGGTCTTTGTATTCCATCGTAAATCGATTCTATCAGTCCAGGGGCCAGCTCCACCGAAAGTGGGTAGCCTGTCTGATAGACCGGACCGCCTATGCCGAGACCGCCGGTCTCCTCGTATACCTGTATGGAGGCACGGGAACCGGACAGCTCGATGATCTCGCCAACAAGCCGGTCCTCCGACACGTAGACCATGTCGAACATCTTCCCACCCTGCATGTCGTCTGCGATGACAAGCGGGCCGGAAACCTTAACAATCCTTCCTGTATTCACTTTATCCTCCATTTCATTCCTCTGCCATAATGTCTCGTCCTGCGGCCTTTTTGAGAGTCTCGCGGACTATTGACTCTGCAAGACCCCTGCTGCCCTTCACATCGGGAATGAGAATAATCGATGGCAGGTATAGATAGGTCGCCTCTTCGAGAATGTCCTCCATCTCTATGGAGAGTTCCTCTGTGATAAAGACAGCACCGTAGTCACCGGAACGAATCCAGTGACGCATAGTCTTCTTTGCTTCTTTTATGTCATCGGCAATATAGGTCTCTATGCCCAGTGCCTCGAACACTCCTGCTGTAACAGCTTCGCCCATCATCGCCATTTTATAGGACATAGGAGATCACCTCCCTTGTCTCTTCCTCCGGCAAGCCGGATTTCTTTGCACGGAAAATCCTGCGTAGGGTCTCTATCTCTATGACCTTTTTTTCGTAATAGGCCACAAGAACCTCAAGCCCGAAGGCTGAATATATCGACTTTGAGAGTATATCCAGCTTAGCCATCAGAAAATAGTTATCCAGTATAGTGAAGTCTCTCTCAGCAAGTGCCTGGGATACTGCATCTGAAAGCTCTTTGCCATATTTTGTTGCGGCCATTCTGCCGCCAAGGGCAGACCTGTCCGTCTCCCAGATATCGTCAAGCCTGTCTCTGCCGATGAATCCAAAGGGTATGAAGAACTCCATAAAGTCATCGGACAAGAGTCCTTTTTCCATATAGCGCAAAGCAGTAATGAGATTAATACTGTCGGCAACCACTGAGAAATAATCAAAGAGATACCTGTTCTTCTTTGGTATTCTGCCGTAGAACTCCGAAAGATACTCCCTTTCCATAATCGAGTCGATTCTATGGGCACTGAAGTGCAATTCGAAGTCGCTGGCTGCCTTCTCCATTGCCTTGCCAAGTGATTCGGGCAAGGACGATCTCCCCGATTCCATCTGCCTTGAGAACTCCTCCACGGGATAGAGTCCCCAAGGAGGTAGATCTCCCAATGGTTCCTCACGAAGGGTTCTCTTCAGAAAGAGGGCTGCTTTGCGGTAGTCCCAGTGAAGCCTGAATAGGTCTGTTAAGTCCTTTTCAAATGAATTCTTCTCTACGAAGGACTGAAGTTCAAGCACGGCATTGTCAAGGCTATCTTCAGAAAAGCCATAGCCGGCATCCTGAAAGACCTGTCGAATCTCATTCGGAGACGATTCTGCCATTTTCTGGTAGTCTGCCTTTTTCAGCATCTTCTTTTCGAGGCTGCGGACAACACCGGAAACATAGGCATATCTGGCATCAAGTTTTGGTACCACAGGCTCAACCAGCATTATTCCTCCCCGAAAAGAAAGTCAACCATCTCGTCCTGGAATAGCTCCTTTGCCTGCTCCATAAGCGACTTAAGACGGTTATCGTAGCTGATTCTTCCGGATTCCAATACAAAGCCTTCCTTAAAGGCTTTTGTCGCCTCGAGCTCAATGTCTGGATGGCTCTTTTTGATCTTCTTGCCAAGATCCTCAAGATACTCCTGCGGCAAGATGAGTTTTCCCTTTTTTTCAGGGATTTCCTCGAAAATCTTTGCCCAGAGTTCAGCTTTATTGGATCTTTTTCTGAGTTTCTCTTCTGCCTCCTGGAAAACCCTATCTAAAAGCTCTCGCTTCTTTTGCAGGATTTTCATGGCTCTGTCGGACTCTGCCCTTGTGATAAGGCGTTCACGATGCCTTGCCCCTTCGGATGCCGCCTTTGTCTCGGCCTTTTTCAAAAAGTCTTCCTCATAAAGGGCGAACTTATCCTCTTCGGCCTTTTTGAAACTCTGCCACTCCTGTTCAAGAGCCTCTAACTCCCCTTTGGAATCCTCTCTAATTTTTTCAAGGATATCAGAAAGAGCCATCTTTATCCTACTCTGCTATTTGTGAGAATGAGTATGGAAAGAAGGAAGCCCAAAATTGCGTAGAACTCGACGAATACGCCGAGAATCATGCCCTTTGTCCACTGTGATTTATCCTTGGCTGCAAGACCAATACCAGCCGAGCAGACATTGCCCTGGAAGATTGCGGACACAAGACCTGCGAATGCTACAGGCATACATGCAAAGAAGAAGTTCCAGCCCTGATTGATGGTAAGTGCATCAATATTTCCACCGAATACACCACTCCAGCTCAGAGCCAAAAAGCCAATAATGAATCCATAAATACCCTGTGTGCCCGGCAAAGCCGAAAGAACAAGGGAGGGCAGAAACAGGCTGCCATCCTCCTGCATTGCGCCAAGACCCATTGAAGCCGGTCTTGAGATGCCAATTGCAGAGCCGATTCCAGCAAGGGCTACGGCCATTGCGGCACCAAAGATAATCAGGGCAGCAGGCCCCCATTTGAACCATTTTCCATCCTCTTGTGTCTGAGGGCCACGATAGTTAGGTCTGACAGATCCCCTTGTTGATGTGGGACCTGACTGGGCATGGATGATACCCGCCATGAAGATCAGGGAAACCAAAAGCAGTACAATGACTTTCCTGGACATTCTCTTTACTCCTTTTTTTATGTTGTTTTCTCTATGTTTTCATAGTTCTTCTCGAGGGGCTTGAAATCATTGCCACCGGCCTCGTAGAATTTACCAAAATATTCGACATACTGAAGACGAAGTGGGTGAATGAATGCTGAAAGGGCAGAAAGTGCAGTATATCCTATATGACCTGCAGCAAGGAAAATTGCCGCAACAATTCCAAGGATAATTGAACCTCCTGCGAGCATCCCACCGAGGGAGTTGATAACACCGGCAATAACTCCGGTTGATATACCAAGGGCGAGGATACGGGCATAGGATAGAATATCACCGAACAGCCCTGTTATGCCATAAAGACCATCGAAGCCGATAGCCCCACCTATAGCTCCGCCTATGCCTTCGCCGCCTGCAATGCCAAGAACAAGTGAGCCGACAACAATGCCTGCCATACCGCCAAGAATAGCCTTGATGGCAATGGGATTGATTGACTCGACAAGCTCGGGCTTCAGATTATATATGATGAAGATACCCAATCCAAGTGATATAAGTATCCATGAGAGACCCAGAACAAATTCCTTTGCTTTGAGCATCCCGTTCTTTGCTTCCTGTATCTTTACATATGCAGAGATGCCGAACCCTATTGCAAGCTGTATCATACCGAATATTACCGATATCGAGAAAAAGAGCAGGGCATCGTCCAGAGGATCGAAGAGCTTGAGCTTGAGCATAAGGGAAACTAAACCCCCAGGGTTCTCAACACTCGATGGATTGAATCCGAAATAGCTGCCTGCAATTATACCTGCAAATATTGTCAGCACACCAACATACAAAATGAGTTTGAGGAAGTTATTGGTAGCCTTTGGCAGCTCTCTTCCTTTTATCGCAAGGGCAAGACCGCCGAGAAGGGCCAGTATCAAACCATATCCGGCATCTGTCATGCAGAATGCGAAGAAAAGTGCGAAGAAAGGTCCGGTCCATGGTGTGGGATCCACCATTCCCATTCTCGGACGGCCATACATATTCGTGAGGATCTCGAAAGGCTCCATCCAGCTTGGATTTGAGAGTGCAACAGGCGGCTCTTCACCTTCGAGGGGTTGTATCTCTCTGATCTCTGTGAGTGGAAACTTGCCTGTCAATCTCTCGGAGACATCGGGCAGGTCCTTTTTCTTCAGCCAACCTGTCATGTAGAAAACACGACTGGTTGAGTCTGCAAGGCTCATTGCCCTCTGTTGCTCGGCTAAAACCTTCAGATGATCGACTATGCCGATAAGGGAGGGAAGATGCTCCTTTGCAATTGCTCGAAGCTCATCTTCTTTTTTTGCAAGATTCTGTCTTGTCTCTCTGAGATCTCGCTCCCTGTCATCATAAGCTATCCTTGGTTTTTTTTGGAGATGCGACAGGTCTATCGACGAAAATTCGTGTTTGAGAAGTATTTCCTCGGCATCTTTTGCATCATCAATGTGAGAAAAAAGAACAAAGTATATATCTGCGCCTCTGTCGTCGATTTTATCGAATGTTGTCAGAGGTATCTCGGAAATATCCTCGACAAAGCTCTCCCATTGACCGACAGGAATCTGCCCGATGAAGGGTCTTGTTCTTGTAGCCTTTTCAATCTCGTCCCTGGTTATGTCCAGTGAGAGATATGGTTTCAGCTCATGAAGGCTGCGCTCAGTTGTTACTATATGCCTGTGGCTTGAGTCAATCTGACCCTTCAGGTCAGTAACCCTTTCGACTATGGTGTCCCAGTTATAGGACAGGAGAAAATCTGAGAGGGATTTGATCCTGAGCTTCTCATGCTTGTCAGGATGGAAGTCGCGCAAAATATCAATTGCCCTTTCCACCCGCTGAAGAGATCGCATGGCATCCGGCTCATCCGGCTTCCTCTTCTGATCGATGGGGGTGATGTGAACGGCCCCCATGTCCTGAAGGCTGTCAACCAGTTGATCGATCTCGGGAAGATAGCCAAAGATGCCTATCTTGGTCATCTTTGCTACTGCCATAGACCAAAACCTTCCAGAATCTTGTCTGCTGCCTTTGTCACCTTGCCTGTAAACTGACTGTCTATCTTTGCGATCTGTTCATCCGCTTCCTTCTGGATTTTGGCTATCTGTGCCTGTGCTTCCTTTTCAGCGGATTTTATATGCTCCTCAACAAGGAGCTTTGCCTTTCTTGACAGATCCTTTTCCCTTTTTTGGAGCTCCTTTTCCAGATCAACTTTCTTCTGGCCTATATCGTTTTTCTTGGCCACAAGGGCATCTTCTGCCTTTTTTTCCTCTTGTTTTATCTTCTCCCAGGTATCGCTCAAGGTTCCTCCCTGGTCTTAGGATTGATATACAACTAAAAAACCGACATCCCAGCAATGCAAGTCCAAGGGCTGCGATGCTGTCATCATATAACTAATGCACTATTACATTTTCTAAAATTGCGTTCTTTGCGCCCCATTCGTCCCGTGCCCCGTAAATCTTTTTGAAAATAACAAAAAGCACACACTTTATCAACACTTATCCTTCTTTCGGCAGAATACTTGTTCATTTCATCTTTTTTGAGATTTTTTTAGGTCCGCTAAACCTATTACTGTTCTAAACAAGTTGTTGTCAACTTATCAACATCTCGAGGAGATTTATCGACAGAGCAAAATGAAGATGTTGATAAGTTGTCGAGAAGAACCCCGATTATCGAAAGGTTATCGACAGTTCAATACTATTTGAATCAAATGGAAACGAGCTGTCGAAAACTTATCGACAATAAATGTCAGATTATCGACAACAGACGACAACTTATCAAAATAGAATTTAGACTTATAAACATTATATCCGGGTTATCGACATGTTTTTGACATTTTTCTGATGGCAAATATCTTATTGTAGATGGATAAAAGAAGTTATCAAAAAGTTATCGACATTGATTGGCAGGCTATGAAAAATGGTGATTACTCTCTTCTGTCCATTCGAGTGTTGCCGTTGAAAACAGCACCTTGCTCTACGATCAGAACCTTGGTTGATATACTTCCGGTGAAGACAGCATTGCTCTCAAGCTTTACAAGTTCAGGAGCCTTTAGATCACCGGCAACCTTACCGCCGATAACAGCGGCGAGACACTCAATATTACGGGATTCAATCTGACCGTGCTCGCCTACTGCCAGCTTTCCGGTTGCAGTTAGCTCTCCTGTGAGTTTACCATCTACACGTATACCACCCTCAACAGATATATCTCCCGTAAACTTGGTATTTGCACCAATGATTGTGTTTATATGTTCCGGACTCACATTGATCTTCTTCTGAAACTTGCTCAATTTCTATCCTTTTCTCTTAGCGAAAATATATCTGTTTTTCATTGGCTTGGCAAATCCAAAGAGTCCTGCTTATGATTTTCTGAAAGCGGGGGAACAACCTCTCCATTTTTCAGCACTACATAGTGAATATGTGTGCCTATGGATTTTCCTGTTTTGCCCGAAAAGCCTATAATATAGTTCTTGTCAATCACAGCACCAGCCTCGACATTCAGTCTGCTCAAATGCCCGTATTTAGTCATATATCCGTTGAGATGATCTATGGATACCGACAGACCAAGCTCATTGTCATAGCCGGAGAATACAACCCTGCCCGCTCCTGTTGAGAATACAGGCTTGCCTGGAGGCAAGGCGATATCAACCCCTCGATGCTCGTCATCATACATCCGTCCTCTGTCACCATATCCACTGGAGATAAACCCGTTCTGAGGCAGTCCTGCCGGGATGAATCGATATCTCTTTTCCGGTGTATCAAGGTTGCTCGATAAAAAGTCGGTTGTCGGGATATTCTGTCTCTCTGTTGGTTTTTCTTTATCCTCAGATATCAGGTAATAAAGAAAGCTCTCTATCTCTTCCATTCTTTCCAGGCGCGCCTCTATCTCCCGAACCTTCTCCAGTTGATTGCGAAGATTTTGATTTTGGGCCATCAAAGTCTTGTATTCGACATATAGCTTGATATACTTGCCACCCATGACAACACCGACGATAAAGACTATGAAAACCAGGGCAAACAGAACAACTGCAACTCGAAAGAATTGCATTGTCATTCGCAGCTTCAGGGGATGTTTCCGGTTTTCGGGAACAACCATAAATGTTATGTGATCGCGATGCATTTATTCTATTCGTTACGCCCGAGGAGTGAGACAAGCCTCATCAATTCATCTTCATTGTAGAACTCAATTGTGAGTCTGCCCTTTTTCTTTGTTCTTGTGATCTCTACCTTCGTGGCAAGGCTCTCCTGTAGCTGTTCGGACAGGGCTTCGAGCTTGGGGTCTGTCCTCTGGACAGATTTCTTTCTCTTGCCCGTCTTTGTCTCGCCTTCAGCCAAAATCTGAAGCCTTTCAACAGAAAGCCCTCTGGTAACAGCGAGCACTGCCAGTCTAAGCTGCTTTACTGGATCGTCAATCGAGAGGAGTACACGTGTATGTCCTGCTGTGAGCTTTCCTGCCCTGACCATGTCGACGATCTTATCCTGCAGACTCAAAATTCGCATAGTATTTGCCACAACGGGTCTGGATTTACCGACAGAACGGGCTATCTCTTCCTGGGTCATGCCGTGTTTTTCCGCTAGCTCATGGAAGGCACCGGCCTCTTCAACGGGGTTGAGATCCTCGCGCTGCAGGTTCTCCACAAGACCGATCAGTGCTATCTTGCTAGGGTCATCAATCTCGAGTATAATGGCAGGGATATCTTCCTTGCCAGCGATTGAGGATGCCCTGAAACGCCGTTCTCCGGCAATGAGTTGAAAACCGTCCTCTACTGTTCTGACAAGTATCGGTTCAAGTACACCCTGCTCCCTGATCGAATTGGCAAGATCCTGAAGGGCTTCCTCATTGAATTCCTTCCTGGCCTGTGAATCCGAAGGAACAATGTCTTTTAGCGAGAGCATCTCAATACGCCTTGAATCAGTTATCTCATCCCAACTGGCACCCAGTATATCCGAAAGCCCTTTTCCAAGTTCCTTTTTCTTAACCATCAATTATTTCCTTTGCCAGTTGAATATAGTTTTTTGCGCCCCTGCTTTTGGCATCGTATAGAATAACAGGTTTTCCAAAGCTCGGTGTCTCTGCAAGCCGAACATTCCTGTGAATCCTGGCCTTAAACACCTTATTTCCGAAATAGCTCTGTACTTCCTTGACAACCTGCTCGGACAGATTAAGTCTTGCGTCATACATCGTCATCAAAACGCCCAGTAGGCGCAGGGAAGGATTGAAGGATTTCTGTACCCTGGTTATTGTCAATATTGCCTGTCCCAGGCCTTCTAAGGCGTAGTATTCGCACTGTATTGGAATAATAACCTTGCTTGCTGCCACAAGGGCATTTATCGTAAGTATACCAAGTGAAGGCGGGCAGTCTATGAGTACATAGTCATATCTATCGGAAACCTCTTTTATCTTTGATTTAAGCAGCGAATAGCCTTCCATGTCATTTCCGAGCTCCATTGCGACCTTTGCCAACTCCCTGCTGGATGGCATAAGATGTAGATGAGGTAGCTCCTGGAAGGTTCTTATCGAATCCTCAAGGGAACACTTTCCATAGAGGAAATCGCTAACACGACAGTCTTTTGTATGTCGACTGCCTATACCGAGGCCTATTGAGGCATTAGCCTGTGGATCGAAATCTATGAGCAGTGTTTTCTTCTCTGCGGCGGAAAAGGAGGCGGCCAGATTAACTGCCGTCGTAGTCTTGCCCACTCCGCCCTTCTGATTCGTTATTGCTATTTCCAATTTCCTCCATCCGTACATATCGATTGAATACCTTGGAATATATTTTTCCATTAACCTATGAACAAGGGAAAAAAAAGAAAATCACAACCACCGAACCATCGCTTTTTCAAGCTATTGCAAAGAAAAAAATGATTTCCCCATAGCCTGTTTAGACAAAAAAACTTATGGGAAAATTGTGAAAGATTTCTCAAATGTCGATAAGTTTCGGTTGACAATGGTATCTTCTTTTCAATTGACTATTCTGGCTTTTAGAGTAGATTTAGGATATGGCTTGGTTCAAAAGACAAGATACAGGTCCCAAAGGCGGACAGCAAAAGGAAGTTCCAGATGGGCTGTGGGTTAAATGCCCTTCATGCCAACAGATTATATATAGAAAAAAGCTCGATGAGAATCTTTGGCTGTGCCCCATATGTGGTCATCATTTCAGAATCGGTGTTGGCAAATATATTGAGCTGATAATGGACGATTTCGACGTCACAGACGATGATATCCTATCGGTAGACCCCCTGAATTTTGTGGATTCAAAGCCATATCCCAAAAGGCTTGAGGATGCAAAGGAAAAGAGTGGTCACTCCGATGCGGTAATAGTTGGCACGGGTCATATCAGCGGCATAGAGGTCTCTGCCGGCTTCATGGATTTTTCATTCATTGGCGGCTCAATGGGATCGGTTGTCGGTGAGAGGATAACAAGGGCAATAGAAAGGGCAACTGACATGGAGATTCCGATGTTCATGATGTGTGCATCGGGAGGTGCCAGAATGCAGGAGAGTATACTTTCTCTCATGCAGATGGCAAAGACCTCTGCCGCCCTTGCATATCTCAATAAAAAAGGGCTGCCCTATATCACCTTACTCACCCATCCGACAACGGCGGGGGTTATGGCATCCTTTGCCTCACTTGGAGATGTAACACTGGCAGAACCGAAAGCTCTGCTCGGATTCGCCGGACCAAGGGTCATTGAACAGACAATAGGCAAAAAGCTTCCAGACGATTTCCAGACTTCGGAGTTCTTCCTTGAGCATGGTTTTGTAGATGTTGTTGTCAAAAGACCTGACCTGAAAAAAACAATATCCACCCTGCTCAAACACTTCACCTCCAATCGCTGATAGATTCCTTCTATTTCGTTGACAAAAGAACAACTTGGTCTATCTTTTAATGATTATCAACGCTTATAACGCCCTTTTTACAGCGGTTGTCATAAGTCGGCAGATGGTGTAGATTTACGTGAAAAAAATCGCAAGATGATATTGAGGAGAAGCAATGAAAAAGGCACTGATAACTGGGATTACAGGACAGGATGGTTCCTACCTGGCTGAATTACTGCTTGAAAAAGGGTACCATGTAACTGGTATGGTCAGGCGGAACAGCACAGAGAACTTCAAAAGAATAGAGCATATAAGAGATAGAATTGACCTCGTTCAGGGTGATCTGCTCGATCAACTCTCCCTGATGGAGATGATAGATCAAGTCGAACCCGATGAGATATACAACCTCGCAGCACAGTCTTTTGTACCAACATCCTGGAATCAACCCCTCTACACCGGTGAGGCAACGGGACTGGGTGTTACAAGAATGCTCGAGGCCATTCGCTATGTGAACAAAGATATTCGTTTCTACCAGGCGTCTTCATCTGAGATGTTTGGGAAGGTTATCGAAATGCCACAAAGTGAGACCACACCCTTCTATCCCAGAAGTCCTTACGGTGTTGCAAAGGTCTATGGGCATTTCATCACTGTCAATTTTCGCGAATCCTACGATCTGTTCGCCGTATCAGGGATACTGTTCAACCATGAGTCACCCAGAAGGGGTAAAGAGTTTGTAACAAGAAAGATCACAGATTATGTGGCGAGAATCAAACTCGGTATTGAAAAGAAGCTGCCCCTTGGCAATCTCGATGCGAAGAGAGACTGGGGCTTCGCAAAGGACTATGTCGAGGCAATGTGGATGATGCTAAATCAGGAAGAACCTGATGATTATGTCATTGGAACTGGTGTTGCCCATTCGGTAAAGGATTTCTGCAGAATTGCCTTCGAACATGTAAATCTCAACTGGGAGGATCATGTGATCGTCGATCCCAAATTCTTCCGTCCTGCAGAGGTTCAGCATCTTCTGGCCAATCCAGACAAGGCCATGACAAAGCTCAAATGGAAACCACGCACTTCCTTTGAGGAACTGGTCACCATGATGGTAGATTCGGATATCAGAGAATGGGAAAAGAAGATAAAAAACGGTGAAAGCTGAGGCAGGTTTGAGCAGAATACTCATCACCGGAGCTGGTGGTTTTGTAGGAAAGCACCTGATTTCGGAGCTTAGGGATAGAGGTCAAATTTATGGACTTCATCATCCGAAGGTCGATGTTTCTCATATCAAGAACATTGAACTTTACCCCTGCGATATTACCGAAAGCCAAAGGCTTTATTCGCTCCTGGACTTCATCAATCCTGACTATATTGTCCACCTTGCTGCAATAGCCTTTGTGCCACATTCTGCTCGTAATCCCCTTTATACATGGGATGTAAATCTCTATGCCAGCCTGTCGATACTCGAATGGATGCGTAAACGCTCGCCCGAAACCAAAGCTCTTTTCATCTCTACCAGCGAGATATATGGAGAACCTGTATCTTTACCGATGGACGAAAGCCATCCGATCGCTCCCAATAATGTATATGCGGCGACAAAAGCCTCCCTCGATATAGCAACAGGTCAGTACAGAAGAGCCCATGGGCTCAACATCGTTACTGCAAGGCCCTTTAACCACACAGGACCAGGACAGTCGGATAACTTTGTTGTATCGTCTTTTGCAAAACAGGTCGCTGAGGTTGTCCTTGAAAAAAAAGAGCCCATTATAAGGGTGGGCAATCTCAAAGCCAAAAGAGATTTCACAGATGTAAGAGATGTAGTTAAAGCCTATTCAAAGCTGCTGTTTGATGCTCTCTCTGATACCTATAATATCTGCTCTGGCAGGCCCCAGTCTATTCAGTATCTCCTGGATGGACTGATAAACTGCTCAGGAAAAGAACTGAAAGTGGAAACAGACCCTGAGAGGATGCGCAGAATTGATGTACCGGAAGTAAGGGGAAGCTTCGACAAACTTGCAAGTGTCACCGGCTGGGGTCCGACAATAGCAATAGAAAAGACATTGGAAGATACCCTGTCATATTGGATAGAAATACTCAATGAATGAAAATCGGAAGAAACTGCTCCTGAATGTACTGAAGATCCTGTTTGTTCTTTTTTTGATGTTCTTTATTTTTAAGGCATTCAGTAATAATTGGTCTGAGATAAAAGGGTATGACTATAGCTCTATAGACAAGGGAAAAATACTGATTTCGCTGGTTGTTCAGATATTGGCCTCCCTTTCTTTCGGTTTTCTTTGGGCCTATATTATAAAAGGTCACGGAGAGCGAATCGGTCTTTTTCCGGCGGCCGGAATCTTCTTTTTCAGCAATATGTTTCGATATATCCCCGGCAAAGTAATGCAGGGGGTCTCTATGGTCTACTTCGCCACAAAAAGAGGAATAAAAGCACATTCAGCTATCAGCGCAACTGTTGTTCACCAGGTTCTTTTTATCATATCTGGTCTTACAATCAGTCTTTTCTTACTTCCAGCAGAAGTACTTGGCGAAAAAATGCTCTTTCTGAACAATCTTAGGTTTCTCAGCCTTGGAATGATAGTTCTGGTCTATCCACCAGTATTGAACAAAATAATCATGCTGGGAGGAAGAATCTTCAAGAGGGACGTCCCAAGGATTGAACTCCGATTCATACAGATTTTATTGTACTACTTGCTGGGCAACATAATCTGGCTGATTTACGGTGTTTCACTTGCCATATTCGTTTCCGCATTCACACCACTTGTCTCAAGGGATTTCATCACTGTTATTGCCATCTTCCCAACGGGATATGTAATGGCCTTTATGGCAGTGATAGCTCCGGGGGGCATTGGTATCAGAGAGGGTATCTTTGCTTTTCTCCTCAGGAGCATAATAACACCACCAATGAACCTTACAGTATCAGCTCTAACCCGCCTTTGGACTATGAGCATGGAAATTTTGGTCTTGATACCCTTCCTTATATACTATATTATTGCAAAAAGTAAAGAGAATCAGGAGAGTAAAGAAGATGGAATCCCATAAAATATCCCGTGACTTTTACGAGAACTACTTTGTAGAGCTCAAGATATCAAAGGAAGAAAAGCTCAAACAGATGTGGAGAATTGAGCTTCTGAATAAAGCGACTGGCTGGCTTCCGAAGGCCGAGAAAGGGCTTTTCGTCGGAATCGGAAAGGGACTGGAACTGGCTGCAAGACGTAATGAGGGCTTTACAGTCGGGCTGGATCTGCCATTTACATATCTACCTATGATCAAAGATCGCCTCAAGGATGAAAATGTAGGTATCACTCAGGGGGACGGCACAGGTCTGCCATTTGCCGACAATACATTTGACTATATTGTTTGCTCAGAGGTTATAGAGCATGTGCCTGAAAGGGAGAAGATGGTATCTGAGTTTAACAGAGTGATCAAACCCGGGGGTTATGTAATCATCACGACCCCTAACTGGATAAGCTGGTATGGTTTTGCACGCAGATTGGTCGAGATATTATCAAGACGGGACATTCATGCTGATGACCAGCCACTGGATAACTGGGTTACCCTGCCCTATCTGAAGAGAGAGTTTGGTGAATATTTCAGGATTGAGAAATCACGCGGTCACTGGTATTTTCCCCCTATAGGTAGGGGCAAATTCCAGATACTTCCCGGCTTTTTCTCAGTTCTTTGGAGAATACTCAAACCCTTCGAACATCTCCAGTCTGCAATCTTTCCTGTCTTTGGACATTGCATTATGATATACGGAAGGAAGTACGATGAGCAATAAGGGCAAATCCAGAAAGAAAGAGAAGACACCAATTGAAATCACCGGGAAGATTCAGAACTACTTAATCCTGATATCATTTATAGTGATCTGGATAGGGCTGTTCTCCAGCTTTTTATTCTCCGGTGATATGATAATGGGCACTGATATGTATCAGAACGGCCACTTTGACAGGGGCTATCTTGCAACTGCTCTGAAAAATGGAACTTTTCCCCTATGGGATATGCATCTTCATGGTGGTATGCCATTCCTTGAAGGCATGCACGGAGTAGTTTTCTACCCGACAACATTACTCAATCTGATTCTGCCCCTTCCATATGCCCTTAGTTTTGCTATGGTCCTGCATGTACTCCTTGCGGGGTTTTTTACATATTTCTGTCTGAGGGAGTTCGGACTTTCTCGTATACCCTCTTTCTTCGGGGGGTTGTCCTATATGTTCGCCCCATTCTTTGTTAGCCTTCTCTATGCCGGACAGGATGGAAAGATGTTTGTCATTGCTCTCTTCCCCCTTGCTATGCTCACTCTGCTCCGAGCGTTGAGGGGGGAAAGGATATTTGACTACCTTGTTTTCGGTTTCGTATATTTTCTGATGGTGATCTCACCCCATATGCAACTTGCCTACTTCAGCTCCTGGGCATTGGGGGGTTACTTCATCTTTGTACAGATAAGACGCTTTATTAATAAGGAAAGAACTCTCAAACACATCCTCGGTCAAACAGGCGCATTTCTACTGGGTGTTGCAATTTTCATAGGTGTTTCAGCACCACAGATCCTGCCTCCAACAGATTATCTTGCCAACTATTCTCAGAGACTCCAGCAACAGGGTGAAGAGAGAGGTTATGAATACTCAACAAGCTGGTCGCTACACTGGGGAGAGTTGTTTTCGCTTCTGAATCACGAATATGTTGGAACAAGTGTAGGCAAGCAGTCATATTGGAGCAGAAATCCCTTCAAGCTGAACAGCGACTATGCAGGTATACTGCCGATATTGCTCGGTATTTTTGCACTTATATTCTCAAGGAGAAAGGAGAAATGGTTCTTCCTTGGGGTTGCGATCTTTGCAGCCATCTTTGCCCTCGGAGCAAACACACCTTTCTATAGGTTATTCTACGCCCTTATACCGCAGGTTGATAAGTTCCGTGCACCTGCTATGATTATATTTCTCCTTGGCTTCTCCTTTGTCACATTGGCCGCCATGGGGTTGGAGCTTCTTGTCGTCAAAGATAAAAGGGATCACCTGGATACAAAGTCCTTCAATCTCTTTCTCATAGTTTCCGCTGGTGTGGTCCTTTTAGGAGCTATTGCCATCAGTGCCGGCGGAACGAATCTGATGACTGTCTTAGGACCTACAGATGGAAACAAGGCAATCGCAATGCAGACAGCAGCAAAGGCCGCAACAGGTGCTGCATGGGCAAACCTGTTCATGATTTATGTAACCTTGGGTATCATGTTCCTTCTGAAAAAGAGCAGGATACACCCAGCTATGGCAGTAGCAATACTATCCATCATTGTCATTGTTGATCTTTGGCGTGTAAACAAACCCTATATCAATGTTGTGAATCCTGATCTATATTATGCAAAGACACCAGTTGTTGACGAGCTTTTGAGAAGACAGGAAAAAGAAGGGCCATTCCGTGTCTTTATCATGCCCAAGACATTCAATATGGACGATACATATCTCGCTCAATTCGGGATTGATGAGGTCACTTTTTCGGCACTTCATGGCAATCAGCTAATCTGGTATGATCAATTCGTAGGCAGACTGAAAAGGGAACCCCATCTCGCTAATCCAAATTTCTGGGATATTCTAAATATCAAATACATAACATCCCGTCAAAGGCTGCCACTTGAATGGGAAGCACGTCTCAAACCCGTCGGGCAGATAGGGAGTACAATCCTTTACGAAAACAGGAACGCTTTCGACAGAGCCGTTCTCTTCGAAGATTGGGAGATTGTAGAGGATAGCACCAGAATATTGAACAGGCTTCTGACTGACAGACTGGACTATAGAAATAAGGTCTATTTATTGGAAGACCCGGGTATCGAAAAAACTTCAGACTCTCTTCTGCAAAAAAGGACAGCGGTGGTAAAAAATTGGAAGAACATCAACAACTATAATGTCAGTGTTGATGCTCCGAATGGTGGAGTGCTCTTCATCTCAGAGTCATACTATCCCCACTGGAAATGCTATGAAAACGGCAATGAACTGCCGATCTTAAAGGCCAACTTTGCTTTCAGAGGCATCCCCCTTGAACCCGGCACACATGAGCTTGAATTCAGATTCCAAAACCCACTTATCAAGAAGAGTCTTATCATTTCCCTTATCTCGTTTTTCCTGGCTATTGGTCTGGGTGGCGTTAGCCTGATAATCTCTCGAAAAAGGGCTTCCTGAAAGAAGTGATTGTGAAAACATGAGCCTGGGCATGGCAAGTCTCACAGTTGAGAAGCCCAAGCAATAATCCCAGGTGCTTTTCATAATTCTAAAATGTTTGACAAAAAAAGGGAGCCGTCCGGCTCCCTTTTCTCATTTCATTATTTCGAATACTTAGTTGTTGCTTCTGGATATCTCGTACCAATTGGTTCCATCGGAAACGATAGTAAGCACATCATTTGCAGTTGCAGAGAAGCTGGTGTTCAGAAGAAGATTTCCGCCATCTACAACAGTCAGGCTACCTGCAAAGATCAGGTGTACAACTGTACCTGCCGGTTTGGCTGTTATGGAGGTTATGTTGTCCGTGCCTGTGATGCTGAAGACATTGCCATTACCTAGGGTAAGAGCGGCTGTGGAGGCCACAGTGCCATAGCCCTGATCGAGAGTTCCGTTTATCTCCACAGTGCTCTCTGATGCATCTGCAAGGATGAGATTATCGGAGCTGCCATCTATTCTGAAATCTGCAGCAGACTCATTGGTGTGGTTGAAGTGGAAAGCAGCATTGGCAATGTGGAAAGTATTGCTTTCTGCGCTTACATCGAGTTCTGCTGCCGGATTGTTCAGACGTCCTCTGAATCCAAATGAGCCATTTCCAACCCTGAGATAGTTACCGCCGGGTATTGAGGAATAAAGGCCCTCAGCATAGTTCTCAAGACCACCGCCTACTGTTGCATAGTTTCCGAAGGCAGTATTATTCTGACCGCCTGTTACAACAGTATAGAAACCATTGGACAGGTTGTCCTCACCGCCTATGACGATAGCATACTCTCCACTGGCAACGTTCTGGCGACCTCCGGAAACAGACGTATAGTCATTTGTAGCTTCATTGGATATACCCCCTATTACAGAAGAGTTTTGCCCTGAAGCAATATTCTCGCGACCGCCGGAGATCACAGAGTTCAGCCCTGAGGCTGTGTTGTCATAACCACCACCAATGGTTGCATAGTTCGATGACACCTCATTGGACCAGCCACCACCTATTGTTGCCCATCCGCTTGAGGCTGTATTATCCTGACCACCGGAGACAACAGTATAGTCTGCCTCTGCATTGTTGTAGTAACCACCACCGACAGTAGCATAGGAATAGTTGAATCCGGTTGTACCAGTAACCGAATATCGACCCAGATTAATGTGTGTGCCGGAATTAGTACCATGAAGGGTATTGTTTGGCCTTGTCAGATATCCATCGATCAGTGTGTTGTCATCGATGGACAGAAGATTACCGACTGCCTGAATTGAGTCAGCAATGAGCTCACCCATGACCTTCAGTGCCTCGGAGACAACTACAGTATCGTGGCGTGTTGCATTTATTGTGTCCAAATCACCTGCACCACCGGATGCTCCAATCGTAATCACACCTGTTACAGGATCAACTGAAACTGTTGCTGAACCTGTGGCATTGAATTCAATGTCATCGGTTGTGGATACAACAGTATAGGTATTTGAGCCATCTGTGATAGTGTTAAACAGATTCTGTATCTCATTTGTGGCATCCGCATCCGCATCGTCGGGCGAGGTGATGAAGCCTGCATCATTGTTTAGAAGTGAGATATTATCGCCATTCGAGATATAGTTGGCATCATTGGCCAAAAGGCTCACATTGTCTCCAGTGGAGATATAATTGGCGTCATTGACAAGGACTGAAACATTGTCGCCTGTATTGACATCATCCGAAGCATCATTGTCCCAACCTGTGAAAGTTACCGTATTGCCATCCTCAATTGAGAGATCCAGTCCTGCAAGATTGAGGGTCTGATCGTCAGAATAGACACCGCCCGGTATACCCGAGATATCCTCCCAGGTTATTCGCGTAGTAAGTGAGTCACCGTCATCAAGAGCATCAACAGCGTCTTCAACTGCTGAAATGTCAATGGCATTGGCGATGATATCACCGGCATTTGAAGCAATATCTGCTCTGTTATTGGATGTTTCCTGATCCAGATCATCAAGCGCACCGTGGACATCTGTCTCACCCGATATCAGAATGAAGTCGGTAGTATCCGAAAGCTCTACCTCCGAATCTCTCTGATCATCTGTTCCTGTGCCATCACCTGCTGCATCAATTGTAATCACGCCTGTTCCGGCATCCACACTCACAGTTGCCAGCCCTGATGACTGGAATTCTATATCATCTGTGGTTGAAGTCACTGTATATGTGTTGGATCCGTCGGTAATAGTGTTGAAGAGATTCTGGATCTCATTGGTATTGTCAAGATCGCCGTCTGCAACAAGATGTCCTGCAATCAAGCCACCATTGGCAGCTATCTGTGTTGAGTTGAGCGAAACTGCCTGGTCGAGATCGTCCAGTGCACCATGAACCTCTGTCTCGCCTGATATGACGAGGAAGTCGGTTGTGTCTGTCAAAGCAACCTCGACATCTGTCTGGTCATCTGACCCTGCAGCGTCAACGGTCACTGTGTTGGTGAGTGAATCTACGGTAACAGTAGCAAGCCCTGTTCCCTGGAAGAGAATATTGTCAGCTGGTGAGGAGGCTGTAATTGTCTGGTCACCGTCTGAAACGCTGTTAAAGAGATTTATCGCCCCATTGAGGGAATCAACGTAGTCCTTTGTCGTCAGGGTTATACCCGGATCAGCAGCCTCGGTTGATGCAGATGTCGCTTTGCCATTTATCTGCACCTTACCGTCAAAGTATCCTGCAAACTCTGCAGTGTCAGCCTGAAGACCCATGACAGCAGCATCGACTCCGGGGTTTGCAGCAAGTGCTGTTGCAAAGTCTGGGTAATTAGATACACCGACAATACCTATGTCATCATTACCGCCGTCTGCCAGACCTGCCAGACCAACATTATTGGCTGTATTTGCTCTCATCGAGATACCAAGAACACCAATACCGTTTGCACCGTCACCGGGATTTACCTCGCCAACGACACCGGAGATATGCTGTGTTGGGTCCGTTCCACCCGTCCAGCTTGCCCAGCCATAGACACCCGTTGCAGAGGAATTGCCCCCCCCGTCAGCATCTGAATGTCCTTGACCCCAGATGCCAGTTGCCCTGTCTGTTCCTGTGGTTGTGTGAATTGTCCTGAACTGCGACTCTCCTCTTATTCCTCCGTGAACAAGTATATTGTCGTCAACTATCAGAGTATCAGTGACAGCTTGAATAGAATCGGCAATGAGCTCGCCCATAATCTTCATATCCATATCGACAACCACAGTATCGTGTCGGGCTGCGGCAATCGTATCGAGATCGCATGCAGTTATGGAATTGATGGTGACCACACCTGTGGATGGATCTACTGAAACAGTCGCATTGCCTGTACCCTCGAAACGGATGCTGTCGGAGGTACTTGCCACTGTATATGTGTTAACACCATCGGTGATGTGGTTGAAGATATCCTGAATCTCATTAGTCGCATCAAGATCCCCATCATTGGCTATATGGCTTGATAACCTTGTCGAATCGTCCTCAAATCTGAACTCAAGCGCTGCCAGATCAGCTGTGACTCCGGCAATGGAGAAGAAATTGTCAAAAACCTGCTGATCAAGCTCGTCCAGTCCATTGTGAAGTGTTGGTGTAGATATATAGTTGAAATCTGTAAGTGAGGTGAGGCCTACCTCGGTGTCGTTCTGATCGTCGCCATCGCCTAGAACAGTCAGTCTGACAATGCCGGAATCCGGCTGAATCTCGAATGTGCCATTTGCGGCTACATCGAAAAGCAGCGTATCGTTTGGTGAATCAACTTCATAGACATTTGATCCGTCTGTAACATAGCGGAAAAGATTCTGAATCTCGTTAACAGGGTCATTGTCGGCATCGTCGACATCGTCTATGCCATCCAATAGTCCTGCAGGGATCTGAGACAGATCATTCCATGTCACAGGTCTGGTCAGGCTATCACCATCTGCCAAGGCATCGAGGGAGTCGATTATCATGGCAATTTCAGACTCATTAACAGCTATATGCGCTGCATTTGTGTCTATCTCCACACCATTGGAGTCAATCCTTGCGGCATTGAGTGCGATGTGGACAATATTGGTGTCGATATCTTCCTGATTCTGATGAATCAAGGCCAGATTCTCGGCAATGTGTACAATATTCGTGTCAATATCCAGACGATTGTCATATGAGGCCTGATCGAGATCATCCAGCGCACCGTGGACCTCTGTTTCCCCTGAGATAACCATAAAATCAGTAGTATCCGTTAAGGGCACATCGACATCCACCTGATTGTCCTCAAGGTATGAGAGATCAACAGGCCAGTCCACGCCATCCTCAGTTATGGTCAGCTCGCTCATTATTGTATCGATCTCAAAAGCAGTGATAAGCTCATTAGTGCTGTCAAGGTCTGCGTCCCAAATGATGATATGGCTGTCAAGCCTTGCTCTGTTAAAGTCTATGCGTGCCAGTGCTGTGTCAATATCCTCCTCTGCTGCATCCATCCTTGTATAGAGAGGATCGATATAGCTCTTGGTTACGAGAATATCGTCGGGATCACCAGGATCGGTCAGTTCAGATGTTGCCTGACCTGTTATGGCAACCTCACCGAGGAAATATCCGGCAAAGTCTGTCTCGTCTGAGCCTGCCTGCATACCGAGTATTGCAGCATCGACACCGGGATTAGCATCAATAGCTGTTCCGAAGTCCGGATAGTTGGAGACACCGATGACGCCTGCATCGTTAAGACCATTGGCTGCCATACCAACTACACCGACATTATTGAAAGGATTCGGTCTCATAGATATGCCCATTGCTCCGAAGGCGTTGGCACCGGCATCGGGATTGGTTTCACCGACAATACCCGAGACATACTCCCCGGGTGAAGGCTCGCCCATCCAATGTGCCCATCCATAGACACCTGTTGCAGCGGAAAGACCCATCCCGCTTCCTGCTGAATGGCCTTCGCCCCACAGACCTGTTGCCCTGTCAATCATCTCTACATCGTGGGCACGCAATCTATCATCAACATAGGTGTAGTCGTCTATGTAGAGACCACCATGTATGCGCCCATTATCGTCGAAGTAGATGGTATCGGTATAGGCCTGCATAGAATCGACGATAAGCTCTGCATATACTCTCAGATTTGCCATGGTGTGTATTGTATCTGTCCAGACCTCATCCTTGGAAAAGATCGAATCGAAAAGTGCACGGGTAAAGGGATCGTCCCAGTATATTGTGCTTCCGTCACTCTTGAGTATCTGCCCCGGCAGTCCAAGACCTGTCCCGTCATATATGCCACCTGTGATCTCAATATCATCATCGAAAGTGACATAGTCACCAAAATAGGATTGTCCACCCTCGATATACAGTGCATAGTTGTCGGAAAGTGCGCCGACGCCGGACATATCCTCAACGAAAATGCCGTAGTTGTTCACGATTTCTGCTGGAGCTGCCACTGGTGCTGTGACAACAAGACCTGCTGCATTGCCTATTGAACCACCGTTATTTGCTATAGCTGTCCTAATGGCTGTGGCATTAGAAATCTCACCACTGCACATATTTCTGACCTCAAAAATACCACCTTCGCTGCGATCTGCAGTTCCGGATCCATTGTGATCGACATTGCCATATACCCCCACAAGAGCACCGGTTACATCATCATCAGAAGTCACCGAAACTCCGGAATGGCTGCCAAATGTAGCCAATGGTGCGTCTGTTGTGTGGTCAAGTGTCAGATTATTGTAGCTGCCATAGGCCATCTCTGTACCTGCAAAGGTACCTGTAAGTGAGTGCTCTGCCGAGATAAGTGTGTGTTCCCGAGATGCTTCAGAACCGACACTGATACCGGAACCATTCCCATCAACGGTTACATCAACAGGGGTTTGGGGGGTCATGTTTCCAAAGCCGGCAAAACCACCATCGTCAACAAAAATTCCATTCTCATCGTCGTCAAACAGCCTTAGACCATCGCCATCCCTTGCCCTTATCTGATCTGTACCAATATACTGGACATCATTCTGTGACCAGGAATCAAGAACATTGATATTCTCGACATTGCCAAGACCCACTTGATCCTTCGTAACACCGTGTGGATTTGACATGTCCTCAATGTGATCGGACACGTCATAACCATCAACTGTACCTGTAACTAAAATATTTCCCACTATATGCAGCTTCTCAAGAGGAGTTCCAGTCCCAATTCCAACATTCCCCGGGATACCAGCATGCATATTACTTCCCACTATCACCCAGTCATCATCGATCGGGGGGTCATCAACCCAGATTATACCATCACCTGTGCTCATAAGATAATCCTGATTATTTCCCGGATGGCCTCCCTGATCGCGGAGTTCACCATCCACCTGCAGTATATGCCCTGTTCCGACAAGATTGTCTATTGAATTTATGTATAGGACTGAATCTTCTGTTCCATCCACTACCCACATTGCGTCTTCATTTGTTGGGTTGAAATGAAAATGTGCATCCACAATATGAAATGTTGATATCTCGGACGATACATCTATGGGAACATCTGACTCTGTGTTAATACCGCCTCTGAAACCAAAGGAACGCTCACCTACTGTAAGATATCCACCACCGGGAATGACACCCCTTGAGCCTATGACGTTGTTTTCAATACCACCACCAACTGCTGCATATTCGGCCTCGGCATTGTTTCCTCCGCCACCGGACACAACTGAGCTGACGCCCATTGCATGATTCAGGATACCACCACCAACAGTGGCACCATTCTCAGTGGCTATGTTCTGGTATCCACCTGAGATAGTGATATGCTCCTGATTTACAAGATATACACCGGTTCGGGACTGTACACCAAGATTGACATGGGTATTTTTATAGTCGCCGTAAAGCTCATTTCCTGCTTCACCCTTGGCAATACCCTCAAAACGTCTGCTGTATAGAACATAGTCATCCGGAGCCCAGTGGCTGCCCCAACCTGAGAGGGAGTCAGCAACTCTTGCGTGGAAAGCATAGGCAGCGGTTGCCATCTCAACCCTTGGGGACATTACATCTCCATTTATGACAACCTCCATATAGGTCGGTATATCAAAGGGTATGGTGATAGAATTATACGTGCCCAGAACAACTGAAAAAAGGCCCTTGCTGACGCCGACACCAGAATGTGTCTCAGCCCACAGAGGCGAACCACCACCGGGTACATTATAGATTCTGAACACCATGTTGTATGTTCCGTTCAAACCAATTCCGTCCCTATCAGTCAGCTTGCCCTGATAGGTCATTTTGCTGGGTACAGCCACAAGAGCCGTAACCACAATCAACAAGAAGAGGACAGACTTGCGCATGCTTCCTCGCTTTCACTAAATCTTTTTGTTTTCAGAAACTCATTTTATTCATAATATGCATATTTTTTCCATTAAATCAACACTTTTGCCCTTTTTATGATATTTTTTTTGGCTTTCAAGTCGATTTATTTTGATAGATAAGAGGTAGAACTCGACAATCCAATTTAATTAGATTCTATAAACCTCGATTTCACATGTAGTTATAACTTAGAGTGCGTTACGCCGACACGAATATCACGATGTGTATGATCTAAGATAAAAATTGTGTTAAGAAAAATAGAGGATCACTCTACCGGATAAATACCGTTGAAACAGGCCATACAAAGACCGATTTCTCTCAATTCCTCTATTCCCTGCATCCCCTTAAGGGATAGATAGGCCAGAGAGTCCACTTCAAGATATTCTTTTATCTGCTCAATAGACTTTTGAGAAGCGATCAGTTTTTCGCGTCTTGGTGTATCCACTCCATAGAAGCACGAAGAAATAATTGGCGGGGATGCAACGCGAAAGTGTATTTCCTTGGCACCGGCATCGCGAATCATCCTTATTAGCTTTCTGCTCGTTGTTCCCCGCACAATGGAATCATCTACGACAACAATCTTTTTGTTCTTCAGAATACCGGGGACTGCATTGTATTTGATCCTGGCTCCAAAATCCCGCTCCCCTTGAACGGGTTTTATGAAGGTTCGACCAATATAGTGATTCCTTATCAAGCCCAGCTCAAAGGGCTTTTTGAGAATGTTGGCATATCCCAGTGCAGCAGTATTGGAGCTGTCAGGAACTGCGATAACAGCATCAGCATCATGCACAGGTGCCTCCCGTGCCAGTTGTCTGCCCATCTTACGCCGAACAAGGTCAACCGCCTTGCCGAACACAAAGGAATCCGGTCTTGAAAAATAGATGTATTCGAAAACGCAGCCAGCATAGTGCTTTGGTTTTGGAAATGGGAAAGAGCTACTCGGCTGCTTTCCTTCCTCAAGGACAAGAAACTCACCGGGCATAACTGTTCTCTGATATTCAATCTCGAGGATGTCAAAGGCACATGACTCGCTCGCGACAGCCCATATATCGCCTTTTCGTCCAAGGGAAAGGGGTCTTATCCCGTGTGGATCCCGAATTGCATATAGCTTTCCATCGTATAGAAAAAGTAGGGAATATGCGCCTTTTACCTTGGAGAGTGCATCGACTATCTTCTCCTCAAATGTGGCTTTCTGGCTCTTTGCAATAAGATGCAGTACTACTTCACTGTCACTTGTAGTCGAAAATATCGAGCCATCTGATTCCATGCCCTTGCGGAGGCTGGAGGCATTGATAAGATTGCCGTTATGGGCTGCGGACATCCAGCCCTCTTTGAACGTAACTGTGAGAGGTTGAGCATTTGTTATGGTTGTGGCACCTGTTGTTGAATATCTGTTATGGCCAATGGCAATCTTTCCAGGCAGGAGGTCGAAGATATCGGGGTCGCCGAAAACATCACCCACAAGCCCAAGCCTTTTGTATGTATGAATCTTTTTACCGTCAAAAGAAGCTATCCCTGCCGACTCCTGGCCTCGATGTTGGAGGGCATAAAGTCCGAGATAGGTATCCCAAGAGGCCTTATCCGAACCGAGAATACCGAAGACACCACATTCTTCATGAAGTCCAGATCGCAAGTCTATACCCCGCTATTTTCCGGTTCCCAGTCGCTTCACTTTTTCGGACGAACTCAGCATATTGCGTGTATCAAATACGAGAACACCGCTTTCGATGATCATATCATAGTCTACATCTGTGTGATCTGTGGATAGGACAACCAGATCATAATCCCTAACTGATTCAGCATTGAGATCAATACCCTGCTTCAGACCACTCTCCCACCTGATACTTGGCACAAAGGGATCGAAGAAATCGACATTTTTGCTCTTTTTCTCAAGAATCTCCATCAGCTCGAGTGAAGGGGATTCCCTCACATCAGAAATGTCCTTTTTATATGCAAGGCCGAGTATGAGGACATTGCTAAGCGAAAGGCATTTGCCCTTCTCGTTGAGAAAGTCCATTATCTGGTTAACAACATACCTGGGCATATTTGCGTTTATATCTCCTGCAAGCTCTATAAAGCGTGAGAAATATTTATGAGATTTCATCTTCCAGGCGAGATATTGCGGATCAATCGGAATGCAGTGTCCGCCGACCCCGGGCCCGGGATAGAAAGGCATAAAGCCAAAGGGTTTGCTCGATGCGGCCTTTATAACCTCCCATACGTCAATGCCGAGGAGCTCACACATCTGAGCAAGCTCATTCACCAGGGCAATATTCACCGACCGGAAGGTATTCTCAAGGAGTTTCACCATCTCTGCAGCCATTGAGGATGAGACGGGGACAACCGTCTCAAGGGTGGTCTCATAGAACTTCTCTGCAATCTTAAGGGAGTTTGGATAGTCAGCACCAACTACCTTTGGGGTATTGTGTGTCTGATATTTTGGATTGCCGGGATCGACCCTCTCAGGTGAGAATGCAATGAAAAGATTCTCGCCATCTTTCAGACCTTTTTCCTCAAGATAAGGCCTTATCACCTCTGTTGTTGTACCAGGATAAGTTGTACTCTCCAGAACTACAAGAACATCCTCACCGATATGCTCTCTGAGGCTTGTCAGTGCGCTTTCAATATAGGAAATATCCGGTTCACGAGATGTGGAAAGGGGTGTAGGAACACAGATAAGCATTACGTCGGTATCCTTCATTATTCCGGGATCGATCGATACTTTGAACATGCCATTGCCAATATACTTGGCAACATCCGCGGCATCAACATCGAGAACATCCGATTCCCCCCTTTTAAGAAGGGCAATCTTTGATTCCAAAACATCGAACCCAAATACCCTATATCCTGCATTCAAACATTCGATGGCAAGGGGGAGACCGACATAGCCCAGCCCTATTATAGCTATCTTTGCTTCTCTTTTCTCAAATCTATCCAATGCTGCACTTATTCTATCCATTTTTCCTCCCATAGAGTTAACAGCTAAAAATTACACCCTTTTTAGCTTTAGTCAATCGGAAAAACCCGCCTTTGAAGTTGCTTTTTCCACACTTAAGCCATAAATTATCGAAGTGTTCGAACTCGTTCGAAAATGCCTCTCCGATTTGGAAGCAAATAGATAGGAAGGTTCAATGAGATTTCTAATACTTCTGACTATGATTGTTGGCGTCGCAATGCCACAAGAGCCAATAGATTCGGCAAAGGTTCTGCTGGAAAGGGGAAGCACCATTCTCTCCCATGGTGAATATGCCAAGGCAAGGACAGAGCTCACCAAACTGATTGAAAATTTTCCAGATTCGGAAGAGAGAATCGAGGCACATTTTTACATAGCTGAGAGCTGGTATTCTGAGAAAAGCTTCGAAAAGGCAATATCTGAATATGAAAAGGTCACAGAGCACCCCGATCATGAGCTGGCCCACAAGTCAATATTCAGAATTGGCAATTCCTATATGAAGTTGAACCTCAACGAAATGGCCCTTGTCAACTATTGGAGACTCATAAATCTATATCCTGAATCTCATCTGATTCCTCTGGCCCGAAACAAGATAGCACTGATAAAAAAGAAAATGGAAAGTAAATGAAGAAGATATACATAATTTTCGCAATACTCCTTGCAGGGTGTGCGGCTCAAAAAGAATATGCAGATAATCCAAAAGAACTCTATCTTGCAGCAGAAGATCTTTATAACCGAGGTAAATACTCCAAGGCAATCGAACAGCTTGACCAGCTCACTCTAAATCATGCAGGCAGCCAGTTTGCCGACGATGCACAGATTCTCCTGGGCATGGCGCATTTCAAAGACAAGAACTATTCTGGTGCTGCAGCTGAGTTCAGAAGACTTCTGACATCCTTCCCCGAGAGCGACCACATAGAAAAAGCCCAGTATATGATTGCCGAGAGCTACTGGGAGATGTCCCCCAGAGCCGAGCTCGATCAGGAAATGACAGAGACTGCACTAGATCTTTACAGGGATTTCCTCGAATACTATCCGGCGTCTGAATATTCAGTCGATGCGCAAAAAGGCGTAGATAAATGCCTGAACAGACTGGCACTGAAGATGTACAAGTCTGCAGAGTTGTACTACAAGATGAAAGATTACGACGCCGCAATTCTCTACACCGAGCAGCTTGAAAGGGACTATCCCGATTCAAGCCCTTTGCCGGATGCTCTTCTGATCCGCGCTAACTCCCTTCTGAAAAAGGAGGATACAGTCAAGTCACTTGAAGTCTTCCAGAGAATTATAGAAACCTATCCAGATTCCGAGGCGGCAAAAGAGGCAGAAGAAGCACTTAACGAGGTATAGATGCGTATCGGTATTTTTGGCGGCAGCTTCAATCCGATTCACAATGGACATCTCATAACAGCATCCTTTGTTTTCGATTCATTCGAACTTGACACACTCCATCTTGTTGTGGCAATGACACCTCCACACAAAGAAGATCTCCAGGAAGCAGAACATCGCCTGGAGATGACAAGACTTGCAGTTTCAGGCGACAGTCGTTTCCATGTCTCTGATACTGAATTCAGGGAAGGACAAAGTCCATATACTGTCGATCTACTGAGGACATATAGACAGGATTTTCCCGATGATGAGCTGTTCCTGATCATCGGGGCTGACTCTCTAAACAATATCACCACATGGCACAAATGGCAGAATCTGAACAGACTTGCCGACAGAGTCATAGTACTCGGAAGACCAGAGCACGATATAAAGAGCGCAAAGATCGAATATGAGTTCTCTGGATGCCCACTTGTGGATATATCCAGCACACAGATTAGAGAATTGATTAAAAAAGGGAAATGTATTCGTTACTACGTCCCCGAGAATGTCCGAAGATATATCGAGATAAACAATTTATATAGGAGTTAGAATGAAACCCGTTTTGCTGATCGTCAGAGACGGATTCGGCCACAATGAAAATGACAAGGCCAATGCAGTCTCAATAGCCAATACACCCAATTTCGACGTCTACGATAAGCTGTATCCATGGACACTGATCGATGCTTCAGGAGAGGCAGTTGGTCTGCCGGAGGGCTTCCAGGGTTCCAGCGAGGTCGGCCACCTGAATATGGGGGCTGGCAGAATCGTCATCCAGGAGCTCAAGAGAATTGACGACTCTTTGCGCGATGGTTCGCTCTTCAAAGAAGAGAACTGGAAGAGCTTCATTGAAAGATGGATCGAGAAGAAAGGAACTCTCCATCTTCTGGGGCTTCTTCAGGATGCCGGCGTTCATGCCCATCAGGAGCATCTTTTCCGAATCATGAGAAAAGCAAGGGAAGAGAATCCGTACGGACAGATTGTCGTACATCCCTTCCTCGATGGCAGAGATACAGCACCACGTAGCACAATAGAATATATCAAAAAGCTCCAAAGGATAATGGATGAGATAGGAAATGCAAAGATCGGTACATTCATGGGCAGGTATTACGGCATGGACAGAGCAAGACAATGGAAACTCACAGACATGGCATATGCCGCCATTGCGCATAAGAAGGCCGAACTAACAAAGGATCCAGTAAAAAGCATTGAAAACTCCTACAATTCCGAGAAGACACCGGATGGCGACCCAATGTTTGACGAGTACATCAGACCCCATGTAATGGAAGACTATCGGGGGATCAGGCCCGGCGACTCTGTGATGCACACCAACTACAGACAGGACAGGGCAATACAGCTTTCCATGGCCTTTGTCGACAGTGGCTACCAAGGCTCGATTGATAAAGTCGATGATGTTGACTATCTTGGATTTACAAAGTACTACGACGAGTTCAACAGCTTTCTGATAGGCGAGATAGGCGGCAAGGGCGGTCTGCAGAATCTTGTTGGAGAACTCATATCAAAGGCGGATATGAGACAGCTAAGAATCTCCGAAACACAGAAATTCAGACATGTTACCAGCTTCTTCAACGGCAAGAGAACAACCCCCTTCGAGGGAGAGGATCAGATCGAGATTAAGGGAAGATTCGATCCTGCTACATTTGCCGAGCATCCCGAGATGGAAGCATATGAAGTCACCGAAAGGCTTTTGGACTATATGGACAAGGATGTCTATTCCTTCATTCTTGTAAACTATGCAAATGGGGATATGGTCGGTCACACAGGCAACCTTAACGCATCGATCAAAGCTGTAGAGGTACTTGATGAGAATATTGGAAAGGTTGTCGAAAAAGCTCTTGAAAAGGACTATCACATTCTCCTGACAGCTGACCACGGTAACTGTGAACAGATGCTCGACTACGAAACAGGCGACACTAAGACAAGCCACTCTGTAAACCCCGTCAAGTTCTACTATATCGGGCGTAACACAAATGATGTAAAACTTCGAGATGAAGGCGTTCTATCGGATGTAGGCGTAACTGTTCTGGAACTCCTCGGGATTCCACGAACAAAAGAAATGAAGACCCATGGTCTGGTCGGTGGTATCGAATAATAAGAAGGCGGCTATAAAGCCGCCCCTTTAAAGCATATCAACAAGGAAAGCCCCTTTAGAGGGGCTTTCTTTTTTATTTCTTCTTTTTCTCTTCCAGGGCTTTTTTCAGGAGCTCGCCGAGATTGGTAGAAGCATCTGCATTATCTGAGAATTTATTCATCATCTGCTTTTCCATGCTCTTCTCTTTGCGCCCCTTCTTCCTGTCGCGCTGTCCAGGTCTGTCGGGATACTTCTCGAAGCCGCATTGCCTGTCAAGGCAGACATACTTCCTGTATCTTCCGTCCTGTACCTCCATGACCGGGCCTCCGCAGACCTCGCATTTCATCCCCGGGACTGCTCTGGGGGTGTACTCCCTGTCAGACTCCTTGATGTCCTTGACAATACGGGCTGTATTTTCCTTGATATCGTCGAGAAATTTTCCTGCCCTTTCTCTGCCTCTTTCAATTCTCGCAAGTCTTTTCTCCCATTTTGCTGTTAGAGCCGGCGAAGCCAGCTCTTCCGGAACAACTTCAAGGAGCGATTCCGCCTTTGAGGTGGGGACCAGATTCTTGCCTTCCCTCTCAACGTAATAGTTTCGGATCAATTTCTCTATAATCTCTGCACGAGTAGCCGGTGTTCCAAGACCTGCATTCTTTATTGTCTTTTTGAGCTCAGGGTCTTTGACGAATCTCATCGGGTTTTCCATTGCCCCCAGGAGGGTGGCCTCTGTGTATCTTGGGGGTGGCTCAGTCTGTCCCTTTTTGTAGCTGACCTTTTCAATGGTGAGTTCTTCACCCTGTTTCAGCTGGCTGAGATTCTGGAAGCGTGCATCCTCATCAGTCTCTGTTTCCATATCGACCTTTGTCCAGCCTGCATCCTTGAGCTCTATACCCTGTGCGTATAGTTTTCTTCCGCTGATTTCAAGTACAGCCTGGGTTGAGATATAGCTCTTGTCCGGAAAGAATACTGCCAGGAATCTCCTTGCAACGAGATCGAACAGCTTTTTCTCGTCAAGGGTGAGTTTCTCAAAATCAAACCTCTCGCCTGTTGGAATGATGGCGTGATGGTCTGTGACCTTCTTGTCGTTGACAACTCGCTTACCGACCTTGATTCCATGGGTCATAATATCGCCAACGATTGAATCGTATTTACCGAATCTCAAACTCTCAATTCTCGGGAGCAAAGTTGTCTGCATATCGGATGTAAGATATCTCGAATCTGTTCTGGGATATGTCAAAACCTTATGCCTCTCATAGAGGGACTGGGCGAGTGAGAGTGTATGCTTTGCCGAAAAGCCGAAACGCTTATTTGCCTCCCTTTGAAGCTCGGTAAGGTCATACAGAAGCGGATGTGGCTTGGTCTTTTCTTTCTGTTCAACAGTCAGAACCTTGCCTTTTCCCTCATTCAGAGAATCTGTAATTTTCCCAACCTCAGACTCATCGAAAATACGGGTAGGTTGACGCATCTGCCAGAACAGAGCCCCGGTATTCGCTTCAATAGTCCAGAAATCCTTTGGTACGAACTCTGCCCTCTCCTTTTCCCTTCTTAGAAGAATGGATAGAGTGGGTGTCTGTACACGGCCTGCGTTCAGGGGTGAATTGTACTTGCATGTGAGTGCTCGTGTGACATTCAGGCCAATCAGCCAGTCGGCCTCAGCCCGTGCCCTTGCAGCATAGAAGAGACTGTCATACTTTCGTGAGGGTCTCAGATCCCTGAAGCCCTCTTTGATTGCAGTGTCAGTTACAGAGGAGATCCAAAGCCTTTTAACAGGTCCACGCCATCCCGAAAGGATCAGAATCCACCTTGCAACCAGCTCTCCTTCCCTGCCTGCATCCGTTGCGACGATAACCTCTCCGATATCATCCCTCTGAAGCAGCTTCCTGATGAGATTGAATTGCCCCCGGGTATTCTTGATCACTCGAAGCTTCATCCTCTCAGGTATCATAGGCAGGTTCTCCAGAGCCCATCTCTGCCATTCTTTATTGTAAAAAGAAGGCTCCGCAAGTTCAATAAGATGCCCCAGGGCCCAGGTTATGACGAAGCTCTGTCCCTCGGCATGTCCCTTTCCCTTGATCTCTGCATTGAGAACTCTGGCTATATCCTTTCCTACACTTGGTTTTTCGGCGATTACTAATGTCTTTTTCATAGATCCCTCAATCTGGCGTGTTGATTCTACACAGGCAGGCCATAAACTGTTGCTGAGTTTCTGCGACAACTCCATATTACGATGGCTGTCTCTACAGCCTGTGCCAACCGATGTATCGTATTTTCTCTGACAGTGTTCTTGAGAACTATCCCTGTCCTTGGTTTATTCTAATGTTGTCAGAATCTCCGTCTATGTCAAATGAAATCGAATGAAAATGGGCAATTTATGCCCTTTTTTTGACCTTTATGGGGCATTTCCTTTATTAAGCTTGACTCAAGCCATCGATGGGATAATTTGATATCTGGGTAAATATGAGTAAAAGGGAAATATACATAGGAGATGTGTCCAAAAGGGTCTCGGATATATATGATCTATATACCGAAACCCTTGCCCTTCAGGCCCACAGCCCGGAGGAAAGCGTCAGAAAAGCTCGCTCAACCACTATGGCCATCATTGAGAGGCTTCTGGGTAACAGCACTGAAACCTGCGAGAGAATGGGGTTTGAGTCCTGTATACAGAGAATGCTTAAAATGCCCTTCATACCTGCTCATATCAAGGTAGCTTTCAAAGGTATCTTTGAGTACTCCCAGCTTGTTGAAAAGGAAAAGGCAGAGATTGACTTCTTCGCAATACAACCCTGCCTCCAGGAGCTTTCGAACATTGTACGCTGGTATTTCCGTGAATTTGAGAAAATGGACAAATTCAAGATCACACAGATATTGGGACCCGAGGTTTCACCAGACCTTTACAAAACCCCCACTGAGAGCTATAAAAGAGATAGTCTTGCCGATGCTTGGAAGAAATACAGGGGTATTTTCCTGCTCACTTTGACTGAGATGCTCATTATCTTTATTATGATCATCAGCCGCAGATTTCCCATGCTCGACAAGGCATTTTACTCCCCACCACGGATGAATGAACTCATTAATTTTTTTGAAGGTACCCTCGGCTATCCAGCCTCAAGAATCGGGTTCACCCTCTTTTTCTTCATTGTCCCATTTCTATTCACCGTCAAGTTCAAGAAATACCTCAATCGAATCGAAACCTCCGGGCAGAACGGATTGCTGGTGCTTGGCTTTTTTAATCTTGTTGCAGTCCTGACATTCATTATTGTGTTCTGGATCATGCATTTTCTCGAGAAGATCACTGTCTACTTCTAATCAAAAAAAGGCTCCGAAGAGCCTTTTCTTAATCGCACTTTCAACGGGATTATCCTTCAGCTGGAATAATCAAAACACCAGCCCTATGCCACCTATCTGACATAGAAGAGCTTTATGCTCTGGTCCCCGGCCTTTGCCATATAAGTTCCGCTCTCTGTCCTTGGACTCCAGGTATTGCCGTTCACAATATCCACCAGCCTGCCCTGCGTGTCGTAGATATGCACAGGTTCATTTGTCGGATTGACTATCTCTACGCTGCTGTTAAAGGGATTGGGATATGCAGAGAGCTTCAAAGAAACAGGCTTCTCTGCCTCATCAACCCCACTGACCGGCAGGACAGTGAATGTTACTGAATCTGTTGGATTAGCATCGTTCAGAAGGATATACCTCATAGCCGGCGTAACATAGAAGCCTTCTTCGGGGAGTGTAAAGAGTTCAAAGGAGGTCATGAAATAGCCTTCCATAACATAGACCCCATCCATACCTGTGGATATCTCGTGCATTTCGTGACCCTCTGAATATCGCCAATTGATTGAAAGTTCAGGATAGGGAAGTCCGATAGAATCCACAGAGAATATATAGAGTCTATACAACGGCTCATCTATAATGGTGAACTCCACAAAGGCTGAGGGGGACTCATCGTCAACTGTAACTGTCCACTCCTCGGGTTCCGTAGTATAGTAGCCAACACGAAGTGTGTACATGCCAGGTTCTTCTGGCGAAAAGGAGACATATCCATCTTCGTCTGTCCATAGGGTCTGTATTGGAGAGCCACTGCCAAGACCTTCATAGAGGTAAATCATAATACCAGGCATTCCGTCCCCTTCCATATTGATGACTGAAACATCTATCGACAGGTCGTATGAGAAATCCCCGAGAACAAAGTCATAGCCTGTCATGGTTTCGCCGGATTCAATGGAAACTTCATACCACTCAGGTGTTGCCCAGTATTCCCAGGAATCGCAGTACAGCTCATACATTGTGCCACCGACAACTGCAAGTCTGTAATTTCCCTCTGCATCTGTCACTGCATCATATTCATAGCCCCAATAGGAATATGCATAGATGTCTTGCCCCGGTGCAGGGCTGCCGTCAGAGAAGGTTACATTTCCCTCAATATATGCATCTGGAGGCCCTATCTCTGTCAGCAAGAAGTCAAGCCCGGAGAGAGTATCCCCCACAGAAACATATTCATAGTAGTATTCAGGAGCGACTATGTAGCCGTCTTCCCAGCAATAGACCTCGACCTCACTGCCTCCTGAAACCCCAATAATATAGTAACCATCGGCATCTGTGATTGCCCCGTAATCGAAGAACATGTCATAGGCATAGATATAAACGCCGGAAAGCCCGTCTGTGCCATCTGTTACCCTTCCGGAAATCCAGGCATTGACCTCTGGTGTATATTCACGCAGTACAAAGTCATAGCCTGTCAGGTCATCTCCAGTTGATACATCGATGGAATATGAGGCGGGTTCTGCAATGTAGTAATAGTCGTTTACGACCAGCTCATAGCTGCCCTCTGTAACGCCAAGTGAATAGCTTCCGTCATAGTCTGTATATGTAGTGAATACATCCATATCGGATACAGCCATGACCTCAACATAGCTCGCTGGCTCGCCGTAATCATAGCTCACTCTGCCTGATATGTTTGCATCGAAGTCCAGGGGAGTGAGAACAAAGTCATATCCAGTTGTAGGAACTCCGGGGAAGTATTCCAGCAAGTATCTCTCAGGTGAAGAAGAATATTCAGTTGTGGAGACATAAATACCCCAATCGCCCTCTTCAATTGCCAAGCTAAAGAAGCCACCCATATCTGTTGATGTGGATGTTGCAATACCGAAGGCACTTTCTGCAATAACAATGATATCCGACATTGGCTCGCCATATGAATCTTGAACATAGCCGGAAATGCCATCTTCCATTTCACCGTAGAGCGTAAAATCAATACCTGCTATTGATTCTCCACCTGAAATCGATACGCTCTCATATTCAGGCAGGCATTCAAATGCCTCATAATATACTGTTACAGTATAAAAGCCATCTGTGACAAACATGACATAGTTACCAGAGGCATCTGTTTCTGCATAGTACTCTTCGTCCTCGCCCATAGATATTACCAGGACACCTGAAGCGGGATCACCAGACTCGAAAGTTACATTTCCTGATATCGATGCATCCAGCGAAATCGATGTGCTGTAGACAAAATTGATATCAGATATAGTGTCGCCCGGATTAACTGACAGTTCTACTATTTCCGGCTCAATCATTACAGGGTCAAATTCGTCGAGAGCTGGAAATATAAATACACTGTCAGGGGCAGTGATTGGCATTTCCCAATCTCCATCTGCATCGGTGCTTACTGAGTCAAAGAGCATTGAATAGCTGATCACATAAATTGTCAAGTCAGAAAGACCTCTCTCAGACTCATCGACAACCTTGCCGCCCAAAAGGGCATTCTGCCCGAAGATGGAGACCAGCAGTAACATAAAAACAAGTATCCTTTTCATTTTCCTCCTTTTTTTGGCAATATAATATTCACCAAAAAGACAGGAAATATAAAAAGAAGGAGGAATGAAAATTCCTCCCTCTATACAAGTGTCTTTTTTTCTCTATGGTAAGGTTAAAATAGTGGATTCGCTTGCCAGAACCCAGTAACCGATTCCAATCTCTAGGCTTGTAGGTTCATAATAGCCACCTGTATCAGGATTGTAGGCGAATACAGAGATTATTGAAGGATTATCAAGTAATGTAGAAACAGGTGTTGTCCCGGCGCACATACCTATAAAATTCCATCCTGGAACCAGAGATACAAAAATCTCTGTGGCAACGGATTCGAACATATAGTTTTCTGTTCTGTCCCCATCCGAAAGTAGCCAGAAGGCATTGCCAAGGGTCATCTCCTCTGCAGTAAAATAAGCACGGGTTTCAGGATTATAGTTGTAAAGACTAATTGCAGATGAGAAGTATTCGTCGGAGGAGATCGGAATCATTCCCGGATGGCTGAACATATTCCATCCCGTTGATATATGGTATAGAACCTCCAAAGAGCTCCCCGCTGCAGTCAAGACAAAATCATAGTCTTCAAGAGACTCACCGGATGCTGGTTCGATATAATAATCCAATGGCTCGGAGGTGAAATAGGGACGGTTAACCTCAAGAAAATAGCGGAAGCCACCGAAAAGGGGGATATTATAGTTTCCAGAGCCATCTGTATAGCCCCAATGTTCGAATCCACTTTCATGCCGAATCACTACAGAAACAGAATCTGCTACACCGCCGGAGGAATAGGTAACAGTTCCTGATACATTTGCATCAGCATCGGCAAGAAGCAATAGTTCGAAATCATAGTCCTCCAGCTCTGTCCCGGATTCAACATAAACTTCCCTGTAGGCAAGTGGCTGGACAAGATATTCTCTTGTCTCCGCATGAACATTGTACTCGATCCCGCCGGGTAAATCGATGGTATAGAAGCCTGAGCTGTCGGTTATTGCCCTGAGTATAAAATCACTTCCCTCTGCAGCTACGGTATATGCAATTGCAGGAGTCCCATCGGAGAATTCAAGGCTGCCCGAGATTGATGCATCGTATTCAATCATACCATCCTGAACAAAGTTGTTGCCTGTAGATGTACCCCCCTCAGCAACTGTCACAGTCCTGCTCGCAGGTTCAAAGCGGCTCAAACCAAAGGAAGGGGTAATGACGTATTCGAACCCTCCGGGCACTTCTATAACAAAATCTCCATCTGAATCGGACATTGATAGATAGGAGCGTTCGGTCTCATCGGAATAGGCAGTAATGTGAACACCAAGAATACCAATATCCTCAGTATCGGTTATCCTGCCTGATATCTGTGCATCCAGTATTGAGATATTCCTCACCTCGAAATCGAAGGATAAAAGTGTATCCGCCGGTTCAAATGTAAGCTCATATGATGCTGGTTCAGACAGAAACCCCTCACTGATGAATACGGTAAATTCTCCTTCAACCACAGAGAGCATGTATGTCCCATCCGCCATGGAAGAGGTAGTGAATATCTCCCCTGTTGATCTTTCAGCAATTACTGTAACATCGGCAGCAGGAGAGCCATCCTCAGTGATACTACCTCCTATAAATGCCCTTTCATAGAGAATAAAATCGACACCATCTATGCTCTCGTCAACTTCCGGGGCAATTGAATATGAAAAGGGGCTTGCAAGACAGCACATTGCAATAGGCTTGATATCGTAAGCTACGCCACCAAGAACAGGCAATGCATAAAATCCTGAACCATCGGTAAGTGTATTGAAGTAATATGACATCTCTGCATTGAAAGCCTGTACTTCGATCCCTGATACACCTCCACCTGCTGAATTGGTAATCCTGCCTGAAACAGTAGCATCGAGTGAGGAAAGGTCTGTGAGGATAAAATCAAGGCCTGAAAGGGAGGTATCGGGATTAAGGAAGAGCTCATAATCAGTTGGATCTGAAAAGTATTCATCCTCTACCTCGCAGCTAAGATAGATCGGTGAGCCCGATTCAAGCACATAGGTCTCAATGTAAAAGTTCCCAGCTCCATCCGTTACTGTTTCATCCTCAACAGTCCCCGATGAATGGACAACTATTCCAGAAATAGGAGACCCCTCGTTATCAGTAACAGTTCCAGATAATTCTACATTTGCTTCCACCGGGGGGAGTATGAAGAAGTTAAGACCACTTATTGCAACACCTTCTTCTGCAACAAGACCTGGATACATCTCGGGCTCCGTACGTATAGTATCTGAACCAACCCTGACATCATATGTGACTCCAGGTGTTATCGCTATGCTATAGAAACCTGAAGCATCACTTTCTGAGGAGAGAATATCCAATCCTGCAACAGCTATAACTTCTATTGCAGATGCAGCAGAGCTGTCGGGATTATAGATGTATCCGTTCAGAGCCGTCTCTCCCTCTCCAAGGACATTGAATGTTAATCCTGATATAGTTTCACCGGCTTCAATATATCGGCTATATGATTCAGGTACTACAGCAGATCCATCAACTCTGCAGGTGATATAGTATTCGAATCCCCCTGGAACAAAAATCTCGTATGTTCCATCAGAGCCAGTGATGTCTGTCAAAAATATTCCATCTGAAACTGCCTCAATCCGAGCACCCGAAAGCGGCGCACCTGCCTGAAATACTGTACCGGAAAAGACAGCATCACTGGGAATAGTTCCTTCAAGGGCAAAATCAAGACCAACTATAGTATCACCTGCTGCTACAGTCAATGTGTGGCTCTCTGGTGTTGACAGGTAAAACTCGCTCTCTATATAGAGGGTATATTCACCTGGAGATATATCCAAAGAATAGTAGCCATCTTCATCTGTTCTTGACCAGAACTCACCATCCCCTTCTCCATGAATAGAAATACCTGGAATCCCTTCACCGTCAAGGGTAACCTGCCCACCTATATTCGCCATGCTCGACGAACTTCTCGAAAGAACGAATACATTGCCTGCATACCTGCCAGGGATATCAACGATGACATCAATAGATTCCGGAGATGAATCATATTCCGGATGATCACAACTGAGGGTATAGCTGGTTCCACTCATACAGGCAATAGAAAAAATGCCTTCCCCGTTGGTAACTGCAGAAAAGGATGTATCCTCACTTTCGGCAATAACAGTAATTCCCTCCATGGGGACGCCTTCGTGAATAAAGACTACACCCTCTATAATAGCATCCAGTCCTCCCGTCAGTTCAAATTCAAAGTCATATGATCCAAGGGTATCCCCAACTGAAATGTCTACACTATAGGAAGATGGCTCTGCAGTGTAGGGGGGATAGGTAGCCGTGAGTGAGTAAACAGTACCTCCACTTACTCCCAGTGCAAAATTGCCAATATCATCTGGGCTTGTTGAATACATATCCGTTCCGACTGCACTTACAACTGCCCGGGATGGGTCAACCCCTTCCGGACAAGTTATCTCACCGTAGATAACAGCATTGATAATACCTGAAAGCTCTATTACAAAGTCATTCCCCGGCAGTGAATCACCGCTGACAACGGGGATATAGTATTCCCAGGGGTCAACTGATAAGCCCGTTGTTCCAAGGGTAACTCGATACTCTGAACCGCCGACTACAGGTATGGAATAGTTTCCTTCGGTATCCGTTGATGCGTTATACTCCACGGCTGTCATAGAGGAAACAGCTTTAACATCCATAGCAATGGCAGGGCTGCCATCACTGTATGAAACTCTGCCGGCGATAAAGGCATCGGTTGCCGAGGGATCTGTCATGAGAAAATCCAGATCGGTTACAGTTTCCCCAGCAGTTGTAGCTGCTCTATGGGATCTTGGAGTTGCGATAAGATCCCCGTATTCACAGGTAACATTGTACTCAATGCCCGATACGACCTCCATGGAATAGCTGCCCGCTGCGCCGCTATTTGCAACAAAGGAGTAAACTCCGCTTGAAGCTACAATGGTTGCCCCGGCAATTGGAGTAAGATCATCAGAGAGCAAAACCTCACCTGACAGCGTTGCATCAGTATCGTCAAGAGTGCTTACAAAATCCATGGTGACAGGAGGTGAAAAAAAGGGTTCTTCTGAATAACCGGACGAAACAGCTAAAATGATCAGAATAGTTAAAACAATCTTGGCTTTGGACATAATTTCTCCTTCTATTAAATACATTTAACACAAAATAGTCTGTCAAAGCATCTAAATCAAGTCGATATTCATAAGAGACGATTCGAAATTTTGTAAATAAAAAAGGGCGGTCATTGGACCGCCCTCTATTGATCTATCTTCTCTGTACTATTTTTTTGCCCAGGAGAAGTCCATCGCTGCCTGCTGTTTGTAGATATTCCAGCGGCGATCGACATCGTACTGTGCCAGCTTGGTGAGCATCTCTGCCCTCTCCGGATCTGTCTTCATGAGCACACGATAACGGTTCTCGCTCTGCATGAACTCTTTGACAGGTATCTTCGGCTCTTTCGAGTCGAGCTGGAGGGGATTTTTGCCCTCATCCGTAAGGCGCGGGTCATATCTGTAAAGCAGCCAGTGACCTGAGTCAACTGCCTTTTTCTGCTCGTCGATATTTGTGCCCATATCAATGCCGTGGGCAATACATGGAGCATAGGCAATGACAATTGAAGGTCCGTCATAGCTCTCGGCCTCTGCAAGGGCCTTTACAGCCTGTGCAGGATTGGCACCGAGAGAAATCTGAGCGACATAGACATAACCATAAGTCTGTGCCATTGCGCCAAGATCCTTCTTCGGTGTACTCTTGCCGTTGGCTGCGAACTTGGCTGTGGAGCCTCTGCCTGTTGCCTTGGATGACTGTCCGCCTGTATTGGAGTAGACCTCTGTGTCCATAACCAGCACATTGACATCCCTGCCCATGGCAAGGACATGATCCAGTCCGCCATAGCCGATGTCATATGCCCAGCCATCTCCGCCGAGTATCCAAACTGACTTGCGGAGGAGATAGTCTGCAAGGGATTCCATGTGACCGTCATTGTTTTTCTTTGCCAGTTCTTTGAGCTTTATAATCTCTGCTCTGACCTTGGCAATACCCTCGTCGGTTGACTGATCTGCCTCTAATATTGCTTTTGCCATATCAGCAGGAATATAGTCGGCTGTTTCGAGCTTCTCCTTTGCCTGTGTCATCAGACGCTCTGTTGTCAGGCGGAAGCCGAAACCTATCTCTGCATTGTCCTCAAAGAGGCTGTTTGTCCATGCAGGACCATAGCCTTCATTGGTTTTGCAATATGGTGTTGTAGGAAGATTTCCGCCATAGATGGAGCTGCAACCTGTTGCATTGGAGATCAACATCCTGTCGCCGAAAAGCTGTGTTATCAGCTTCACATATGGTGTCTCGCCACAACCTGCACATGCACCGGAGAACTCAAACAATGGGCGCAAAAGCTGGCTGCCCTTGACCGTGTTCTTTTTAGTGTTGCCGAGATCTGTCTCTGGAAGGTTAAGGAAGAAGTCCCAGTTCTCTGCCTCATTCTCGCGAAGCTCGAATTGGCTCTGCATATTCAGTGCCTTGCGCTCGGGATTCTCCTTGTCCTTCACAGGGCAGGTATAGCGACACAGACCACAGCCTGTGCAGTCTTCCGGTGCTATCTGAATGGTGAACTTTCTGCCTTCGAAATCCTTACCCCGTGCATCTGCACTTTTGAAGGTCTTTGGTGCATTCTCAAGATGTTTTGGATCATATATCTTCATCCTGATTGTGCCATGGGGACAGATGAGTGAACACTGACCGCACTGTATGCAGAGTTCTTCGTCCCAGACCGGTATATCGACTGCGACATTGCGCTTTTCGTACTGTGTTGTAGCTGTTGGCCACTGACCATTGGCAGGCATCTGTGAAACCTTGATATTGTCGCCTTCCAGTGCTATGATCTGTGCTGTGACTTCCTTTACAAAATCAGGAGCATGATCAGGCACAATCGGAGGCATCTCAAGGGTGCATTTGTTCGAAGGATCATATTTGACCTCATGGACCGACTTGAGGGCCATATCAACGGCTGCGAAGTTCTGATCCACAACATCCTTGCCCTTTTTGCCGTATGTCTTCTGAATGTGATCCTTTATGAGCGCAACAGCCTGCTCCAGAGGGATTACCTCTGAGATCTTGAAGAAGGCGGTCTGCATGAGTGTGTTAATCCTTGCACCGAGATAGAGTTCTTTTGCAAGCTCAATACCATTGATTACAAAGAACTTGGCCTTCTTCTCGACGATTTGGCACTGCACTTTATAAGGCAGCTTGTCCCAGACCTCTTCTGCAGAAAATGGAGAGTTGAGGAGGAAGGTTCCGCCAACCTTAAGATAACGGAGCATATCGTATTTCTCGATGAATGACCAGTTGTGGCAACCGATGAAGTTTGCACCCTGACAGAGGTATGTGCTCTTGATAGGAGCGTCTGAGAATCGCAAATGACTTGTTGTCCTTGAGCCTGCCTTCTTGGAGTCATAGACGAAGTAGCCCTGTGCGTATTTGTCCGTTGCCTCTGTGATGATCTTGATGGTGTTCTTGTTTGCCCCCACAGTACCATCTGAGCCAAGACCATAGAACATAGCCTGATATGCATCGGAGCAGACCTTGGAAAGCTCATCCTCCCAGTCAAGACTGGTATGGGTAACGTCATCATTGATACCGATGGTGAAATGATTTTTGGGCTCTGCCTTGTCGAGATTGTCGAAAACAGCTTTGATCATTCCGGGTGTGAATTCCTTGGAGGAGAGTCCATAGCGACCACCGACAATTTTTGGTCTCTCAGAGAAAGGTGCGGTGCCGTTTTCCATCATCTCGTCAATGGAGGCGACTACATCGAGATACAGGGGTTCGCCGATTGCGCCGGATTCCTTTGTCCTGTCGAGAACTGCGATTTTCTTGACAGTCTTTGGCAATGCCTTTGCAAGGTGGGCGGCTGAGAATGGCCTGTATAGCCTGACTTTGATCACACCAACTTTGTCGCCCTGTGCCTTCAAAAAGTCAACAGTCTCGTGGGCTGTCTCTGCGCCTGAACCCATGAGTATGATGACCTTATCCGCATCTGCCGGACCTTCATACTGGAATATCTCATATTTACGACCGACGAGTTTTTCGAATTTCTTCATGTATTTCTCGACAATCTCAGGAGCTTTGTCGTAGAAGGGGTTGACAGTCTCTCTACCCTGGAAATAGACATCCGGGTTCTGGGATGTTCCGGAAATCATCGGATGATCGGGGGATAGTCCGTTCTTTCTGTGGGCTATCACATACTCATCTTCCATCATCTGGGCCATGATGTCCTTTTCGATGATTTCTATCTTCTGTATCTCGTGGGATGTACGGAAACCATCGAAAAAGTGCATGAAGGGCAGCCTTGCCTCATATGATGCAGCCGTTGATATCAGTGCAATGTCCATTACCTCTTGTATGCTGGAGGATGGCATCATGCAGAAGCCGGTATTCCTGGCTGCCATAACATCGGAGTGATCTCCGAAAATCGAAAGTGCCTGACAAGCCAATGAGCGTGCTGAAATATGGAAAACTGTTGGAAGAAGCTCAGCAGCAATCTTGTACATATTCGGGATCATAAGGAGCAATCCCTGACTGGCTGTGAATGTGGTTGTCATCGCGCCGGATGCAAGAGCACCGTGGACAGCACCGGATGCACCGCCTTCGGACTGCATCTCTACCACTTCAGGGATGGTATTCCAGATGTTCTTTTCATTGCGGGCACTCTTTGCATCGGAGATCTCCCCCATAGGGCTGGATGGAGTTATTGGATAAATCGCAATAACCTCGTTGAGTGCATGAGCCACATGGGCTGCTGCACTATTTCCATCCATAGCCGCCATTTTCTTTTTTTCTGCCATTACTGTTCCCCTTTTTATAGGTTGTGTATAAACCGAAAATAACTTGTTAACTTAAATATAGTAAGCTGGTGAGTCAAGTTTAAAGGCTGTGAGTTTTGTAGTAAAATTTAGTTTGCTTAAAATTTTAACCAAAATTATCTCTCTTAATGAGAAGATTCGGTATAGATATTGTGGGTATTAGAGTTATATTACTTTCATGTAAAAAATCTATCTTATATTCGATCTGCGAACAATGGCATTTACTCTTGCGAGGAAAAGAGTGGGATTGAAGGGCTTCCGAATGTAGTCATCTGCACCGACATCGAGGGCGAAAAGCTCACGGGATTCCTCTACTTCAGCTGTAAGCATGATTACCGGTATGGCCTGATGCTCAATATCACCCCTGAGTTTCTTTAAGAACTCAAAACCGTTCATTACAGGCATTCTTACATCCAGAATGATAAGACCGGGGTGATACTGTTCCACCATCTTCAGCCCCTGCTCGCCGTCTTCTGCCTGTACAACCTTGAAGCCCTGACCCTCGAGAATGGTCTTGACCATCTTTCGTATCAGAGGATCGTCATCGACAATTATAACGAGGTTTCTGTCCCTCTTATCCGGTACATTCCGAACAGAATGCCCTGCCTTCATAGGGTTCAGCGGAGGCGGTTTGTGAAAGGTATTGCTCTCTAGTTTATCTATGCTCTCGCCTGAGAGGAAGCTCTGTATCTTCTTATCTGAATCACCTTTCAGATCGCTTGTATTAAAGGAGATACCGTCGATGTTCCTGCTTGATTCAAGGGGGTCGCGTAGTCCTACAACCTCGCGCATCTGTTCCAGTGTCGTCTCTCCGTCCCTGAGCTTCATCAGTCCATCGAGGAAGAGGGTTCGCATATTCTTTCTTTTCACTGCAAATCGCAATATCTCGAGCTCAGAAGCCCCTCTGGAAATGAGCTCGGATATATCACCATCTACTATCAAAAGCTCATAGATTCCTGTTCGTCCTTTGTATCCTGTACCTCTGCAGCTGTCGCAACCAGTTCCATGCCAAATTTCTTTGACCTTCTGCCTACGAAGAAATTCCTGCTCTTCTCTGCTGAGAGTCTCTATCTTTACCTTTTCCTTGCATACAGGGCATATCTTTTTCATCAGTCTCTGTGCAAGGACAGATGTCAGAGCCGAGGCAATCAAATAGCGCGGAACTCCAATATCCTCAAAACGGGTTATGGCTGCTGTTGCACTGTTTGTGTGAAGTGTGGATAGGAGCATATGTCCAGTCAATGCCGCCCTTATGGCAATCTGCACAGTCTCAAGGTCTCTGATCTCACCAACAAGAACAATATCCGGGTCCTGCCTCAAGATAGAGCGAAGGGTTGTTGCGAAATCCAGACCGGCCTTTCTGTTTACCTGGGTCTGGTTGAGGCCGGGCTGCTGATATTCAATGGGATCTTCAATGGTCACTATGTTCTTCTTGGGAGATTTCAGCCAGTTGAGAGACGAGTGAAGTGTAGTTGTCTTTCCACTGCCTGTGGGACCTGTTACAATCACCATTCCCTGATGCTGCGAAATGGCAGTCTTATATGGTGTCTCAACATCAAGGGGGAAGCCAAGTTCACTCAAGGGAAGCCTTGTCATGGATGGATCAAGTATTCTTACAACGGCTTTTTCGCCGTAGTTGGTCGGTAGTGTTGAAACACGCATCTCAATAGTGCTGTTCTGTCTCTTAACACGGAGCTTGCCGTCCTGAGGTATCCTTGTCATAGATATATCAAGCTTTGCGAGGATCTTTATCCTGGAGATCATCGGTGCAAGGGTCTTCTTCGGAAGCTGGAGCATCTCATGCAGGTCGCCGTCAAGTCTGTATCTGATCTCGACCTGGTGCTCCATTGGCTCAATATGAATATCAGAGGCTCTTTTTTTGATGGCATCGGCAAAGACTGTGTTGACAAGTTGTACTATCGGTTTTTCGATAATCTCGGGGATATCTGTGTCATTGATATCCTCTGGTCCATCACCGTCACTGATGGAGATATCATCCTCTATCTCTTTGGAGAATGCCTCCTCATTGAGGGCAGCTACAGTTTTCATGGGATTATATAGCTCGTCAATAATAGCTTTTATTCTGTCAAGATCAGTGAAATGGACCTTGACTTTTTTTCCAGTTAGGAACTCAATCTGCTGTGTTGCCTCAATATCTGTGGGATCGGCCAGAATGATAGATATACTGCTCTCGTCCGACCACTCGGGGAAAAAATTGTATTTCCTCACCATCTTTTCCGGAAACTCATCCGCAAGTCTATAGTCAGGCTTGACCTTACGGGGGTCAATGTACTGGACCCGGGTGGCAAAAACAAGGTGATCTATTATATGTTCCTTTTCGTAACCGAGTCTTGCAATTGCACGTATGGGGTTCTCAGCTCCATCCTCGACCAGCTGTTTGAAGTCGCTTTCCTTCAAAAAGCCTCTCGACTGCAAAATTTTATAGATTCCGGTTTTTCTGCTATTTCCCATATATGAAATTTGTCAAAGAATTTTACATTTGACAAGAAATTTCTTGCTAATTTTCACAAGAAGAGATTTTTTATGAACCAATGGTTAACTTTTAAGGGACATCATGATAGATAAAATGACAAAAATAAGTCTTTTGCACATTCAGAAGAGCTCTGTTCAAACAAAAAAGATTGGAGCTTTCTTTGAAAAGAATGAATGTGAATGCCCGTTCAATCTTGATTTCGATTATAATCGTGTTCCAAATCCAAAGGATGCACTTAAACATATCGAGAGATTTGAAGTTGATGTGATCCTGCTGAAGGTCAGAGAGACATCATATTCCCAGCTTGATCAGATCCAGGCTCTCAGACAGGCCCTCCCTTATAAACCCATAATTCTTTTATGTGATGCCATGCGCGACACATCCGCAAAAAAAGCCCTTGAAAGCGGGGCTGATGACTGTCTGCATTCGAGGGGTTTGGACAGAGAGTTGCTTCTGCGTTCCATATTACTCTGGCACAGGATTCGAAAGACAGAAAGTGCCTTCCTCAAAAGCTGCTTCATGACCAATATAGATCAGATGTTCTCTTCTGTTGACGGTGAAGAGGACGCCTTTCTGGAGAGCCTAGGAAAAAACCTCAAGGATATTGAAGGAGCGAACTGGATTAGCATCTTCGAACTGTCTGAAGACCGCAATCGAATTCGCAAGAGGTTCGGCACATCAAAGACATGTCCCTCTGAAATTTGTGACAATATTCCCGCCTATGGCACACCCTTCTGGGAGGATTTCAGGAGCAAGCTCAGGCATGAACAAACCTTTGACCTCTATCATAAAGAATCCTCAAAGAACCTTGAAAAATCCGAAATTGAGTTATTCTTCCCTCTGAAGGATGTCAAAACGACTGTCATTCCGGTCAAGGACTATCTCAATGTCTATGGCTTTATTCTCATCGGCAAGAGAGTTGATGATGAGCTCAAAGAGACAGAGATAGTTTTCATAAAGGTCGCTACGAAATTGGCATCAATGATCTTTCAACGCAAGGCCCATGACCGTATGTTTTCTGAATTAACCGATACACTCAGACTGCTTAACAAAATCCTGCGCCACGATATCATGAATAATCTAAGCGTCATCTATGGCGTTCTTAACCTCTACAGCACCTCAAAGGATGAAAGCCTGATCCAGGATACAAGAGAGGCCATAGACAGAAGCATCACCTTCATCGAGAGGATGAAAGATTACGAAGGCTCACTCAAACTCGGCGTCGAGCTGAGAGCAGAGGAGTTAAGACCAATCGTCGAGAAAACATTTGATATCTACCCTGTTGATCATACAATAAGGGGGAACTGTACCGCTTTGATCGATGACGCAATGACAAGTGTTATTAACAACATTGTAGGTAATGCTCTTGAACATTCAAATGGAAGCAGAATAGATGTTGTCATGACTCAAAAAGACACTGAAGCAATTATTGAGATATCCGACAATGGCGAGGGAATACCGGACAGGTTCAAGAACATGATCTTTGACGAGGGCTTTGCCAAAGGAAGGAATCCCGGAACAGGTCTGGGACTATTTATCGTAAAAAAGATTATCACAAGATACAGAGGGACAATCTCTGTTCTCGACAATAATCCCCAGGGAACAACATTCCGCATTCATCTCCAGAGCCCCGTTGGCTAAGAGCAAATTACTTCACCCTTAACTGATTTCTGACAATTACTCCGTATTTTTTGCAGGCCAAAAATTAATTTCTTGTTAAGAACCCACTCTCTACTATATATTAATATATTTAAGCCACTGGCAAAAAAAGGGGACATATATGAAAGAAATCAGATGGTACTTCCCTGACTCCACAGAGGAAGCATGGGAACTTTACAAAGAAGAAAAGACTGCTTTTCACGCAGGAGGCACAGGGCTTCTCATGGGCGGGCTTTCCAATCTCGAGGGTCTCATAGACCTTGCAAATCTGAAGCTGGACAGAATAGACAAAGGAACAGATAGAGTAGAAATAGGTGCAATGGCTACCTACAGACAGCTTGCATATACATTCGGTAAGAACTGTCTGCTTGGAAGAGCTGCCGATAAAGCATTACCGCCGGCACTCTCAAATAGTGTTACTATCGGAGGTAATCTTGCCATGTTTCCTGCATGGAGCGATATGGCGGGACCGATGGCAGCTCTGAATGCGAAAATGCATGTCTTTAACGGAGATAATAACACTATAGATATCATGGATTATCTTGACGATACAAAATTTAGAAAGAACTCACTCCTGCTCAAGGTCAGCTTTAACAGACATGACTTCCTAAGCTTTAGCTATCGTGCTAAGAGAACGGAGTTTGACTATCCTGCTTTCACAATATCTATGCTTGCCAGAAAAAACGATGATGAGATCTTCGACTCACGCATAGCCGTTACCGGCACCAAAAATGGAGTCGAGCGACTGGAGAATCTGGAAGTAATGATGAACGGTCGCAGCAGAGATCAGATAGAACCGGCAGAACTTGCTTCCAGCTTCCAGCCGGATTTCCGGGACAAACCACATGGCAGTGCAGACTACCTTGCCCACCTTCTGCAGACTGAACTGGAAAGGGGCATAGAAAAGCTCAAAGGAGGTCTCTCGTGAAGGGTATATTCTTAGTCAATGGCGGAAAATACGAATTCGAATTTGCAGGCTCGGAAACACTACTCGACCTTCTCCGCCGTGAGGGTTTCACAGAGATCAAAAAGGGCTGTGGCGAAGGCCATTGCGGTGCGTGCGCTGTTATTGTAGGAGACAAGCTCAAGCTGGCCTGCCAGAGCTTGGCTGCCTCTGCTATGAATACTGAAATAATCACAACAAAGGGACTTGGGGATATGCACAATCCACATCCTATTCAGGAAGCATTTGTCAAGACCGGTGCTGTTCAATGTGGCTTCTGCATACCCGGCAAGGTCATAGCAACATATGCCCTTCTCAAAAGAAATCCCGACCCCACTGACGATGAGATCAAAGAAGGTTTGGACGGCCATATATGCAGATGTACAGGATATGTCAAGACCCTTGAGGGCGTTAAGCTGGCAGCTAAGATGATGAGGGAGGCAGAATGAGTCACAATTACAAGAGAGTTGGCAAGAAGATAGACAAGTTCGATTCACTGTCCCTTGCAACAGGCACTACAAAATACGTTGACGATATCAAGCTCGATAACCCCATACATCTCAGGATACTCTACAGCCCCCTGCCCCATGCAAAGATAAAAAGCATCAATGTTGACAAGGCAATGGAGCTGAATGGGGTTCTTGGTATATTCCATCACGGGAATGTGGAGAGAGTTCTCCACACAACTGCAGGACAGGGTTTCCCAGAGCCATCCCCATATGACACAGCACTTTTCAACTCCACAATGCGCTTTGTCGGAGACAGGGTGGCCATGGTTGCTGCAGAGTGTACAGAAATTGCAGATAAGGCACTCAAGCTCATAGAAGTAGAATATGAAGAGCTGCCCTATAATTTTGAGATGACAAAGGCCATGGACAAGGACACTCCCCTCCTTCACACTGAGGACCAATATATGCCAATACCAGTGCCCTATGACCCAAAAAAGAATATGGCAGCCGCCCTCGATATGGAACTTGGAAAACCCGATGAAGCCTTCGATAAAAGCTCTAACAAACTTCACAATACATTCCGCACACAGCAGACTAGCCACTGTGCAATAGAACCCCATGCCTGCCTCGGCTACTACGACGAACAGGGGCGTATGGTAATACACTCGACAACACAGGTTCCCTTCCATGCAAGACGTATCGTCTCCCGTACTCTTGACATACCCATTCGGGATATCAGGGTTGTCAAACCCAGAATAGGCGGCGGTTTCGGAGGTAAACAGGAAGTATTTATGGAACCTCTTATCGCCCTGGCTCTCCGGGAATGGAAGAGACCAGTCAGACTATTGCTCACACGCAAAGAGGTCTTCATAGCGGGCAGGACAAGAAATCCAATGTCCATTGAGCTGAAGACAGGCTTTGACGACGACGGCAAGCTCAATGTCATAGACATGCACGCAATTCTCGGCACAGGTGCCTATGGATCCCATGCTCTTACAGTCCTTTCCAATGCCGGTGCAAAGGTTTTGCCACTTCTCAACAAAGTAGAGAATATCCGATTTATTGGACGCTCAGTCTATACCAATACACCAATAGGCGGTGCATACAGAGGCTATGGAGCTACCAAAGGCTATTTTGCTCTTAATCAACATATTGATATGCTGGCAAGAAAGGTGGGACAGGATCCCCTGGACTGGATTAAGAAATGGCATATCAAAGAGGGTGAAACCTCAGAAGTTTTCAGCATTCTCGGCGAGGGCAAAGAAGGCGTTGCACAGCTCGTCAACTCTTGTGGTCTTTCAGAGGCCATAGATCTCGGAGCAGAGTGGATAGGCTGGAAGGAAAAGCGCGGTAAAAGAATACAGAATGGCGACCTTGTAAAAGGACTTGGATTCGGTGTTTCCATGCAGGGATCGGGTATTCCACACATTGACATGGCATCTGCATATATCAAGATGAACGAGGATGGCTCCTTTAATCTGCACATAGGAGCTACAGACATAGGAACAGGCTCGGACACAATACTCGCACAGATAGCAGCAGAGGTTCTGGACATAGAGCCACAGCAATTCATAGTCAAGTCTTCGGACACAGACAATACACCATTTGATGTCGGTGCATATGCCTCAAGCACAACCTATGTCTCAGGCGGAGCGGTCAAGAAATGCGCTGAGAAGATAGCAGAGCAGATTATGACATTCGGCGCAGAGATTCTCGAAGTACCAAAAGATCAGGTTGAGATCATCGAGGGTTCTGTAGTCGATATGAAATCTGACAAGAGTGTATCCTTTGAGAAAATTGGATATTACAGCTTCTATACACACAATCAAAGGCAGATACAGGCAGAAGCCTCCCATGTTGGACAGGAGTCACCCCCACCCTTTGCAGCAGCCTTTGCAGACGTCGATGTGGACACAAGGACAGGAAAGGTCTACGTCCGCCGTTTTGTGACAGCGGTTGACTGCGGTCAGCCCATCAACCCGACCTTTGTCGAAGGACAGATCGAGGGTGCAGCCCTCAACGGCATTTCCTATGCACTTACAGAGGACTATATCCTTGATTCGAAGGGAAGAATGAAGAACCCTACACTCTGGGACTATAAGATATACACGACAATGGATATGCCAGAGCTGAAGTCCATTGTGGTCCCCACCCACGAAAAATCAGCACCCTTTGGAGTAAAGAGCGTGGGCGAAATAGGAATTAACGGTCCACTTCCGGCCATAGCCAACGCCATATATGATGCAGTGGGTGTACGCATGTTCGAGACACCGTTCACACCTGAGAAGGTATGGAAAAGGATGAAGGAGGAAGGTTGATTCTCAGAAATGGTCTGGTTGTGCTGCCCGGTGAGGAAGCACCCCAGCTTCTCGACATTGTTGTGCAAAAGGGGGTGATTGCAGAACTGACTCAGAACGCTCCTCCCACCAAGGATCATGCAGATTACGATATGAGGGGAAAGTTCATATTCCCCGGAGCAATAGATCCACATGTACATTTCGATGATCCGGGATATACATACAGGGAGGATTTTCTGACAGGCACTTCCTTTGCAGCTCAGGGCGGAGTCACTACTGTCATTGACATGCCCTGTACATCCATACCACCTGTCACAGATAGAAGGTCATTGACAGAAAAACTCGAGCATATAAATCAAAAGGCCATCGTGGACTATGGTCTTTTCGGCGGTGTGAGCCAGCAGTCCTTTGACGAAGATTTCCCCAATAATCTGATCTCAATGCATCAGGATATACTTGGTGTAAAGACATATTTCCTCTCGGGAATGGACAGCTTCAGGCATCTGGATCACTATTCCTTCAAGAGAGTGCTCATTGAGGCCAAAAATCTGAATATACCTGTCCTCCTCCACGCGGAGGACAGAAGCTATGTATTAAAGGCCACAGAGCACGAAATGGAGGTCGGCGATTCACCCCGTCACTACTACAACTCAAGGCCGGAGACAGCCGAAAATCTTGCAGTGATCTCTGCAATGCTCCTGCAGAGGGAAACGGACGCAGATCTGCACATTGTGCATATAGGCTCTGCCAAGGCAGCGTCACTTCTATCGCCTCCCAATTTCACAGGCGAAACCTGTGCACATTATCTCGAGTTTAACATCGAAGATTTCGAGAGCATCGGCTCGCCACTCAAATGCGCACCGGTTGTGAAATCATCCACGAATGCCTTTGACCTTTGGGGACTTTTGAGAAATAAGATGATTTCCTTTGTCGCATCAGATCATGCACCGTCTCCAAAGGAGGAGAAGAATACAGGCTCCATCTGGACGGATTACGGCGGGATGCCGGGAACAGGTCTTATGATGCCCTTCATGTTTTCAGAGGGCTATACAAAGAACCTGCTTTCTTTGGATCGATTGACTGAGGTTACATCCCTTGAGGCAGCGAAGAGATACAGAATCGACGATAGAAAAGGCAGCATAGAGCTGGGCAAGGACGCAGATTTCTGCATCATCGACCCTGACATGACATGGACGATAAGAGGCAAAGAATTTCTATCCAAGGGCAAGATAACACCCTTTGAAGGCAGAGAATTTGTCGGACGTGTTGTCGCCACCTTTGTCAGGGGAAGGGTGGTATATATTCTCGGCAAGGGCATAGCAACAGAACCCGGATGGGGACAGCTTCTTATGAGGAGAACAGTATGAAATATAAAATCAAAGATGTCACAATAGCAGATGGTATAGGTCTTTTCATAGAAAAAGGCGAGATTCTCATCGATAACGGTAAGATTGCAGAGATTGGCGAGAAGGTTAGTGATTGTAATACTATATATAATGCTAGGGGCAGGCTGCTGCTTCCCGGTATGACCAATCCCCACCATCACCTCTATTCCGCACTTGCAACAGGTCTTGCACCCAAAGGGCCGACACCGGATTTTGTGAAAATACTCGAGAATCTTTGGTGGCATCTCGATGCCATTCTTGATGAGGACATGGTCTATGCCTCTGCAATGGCGGGAATAATGGACTCAATAAAAGCAGGAGTCACTACTGTTTTCGACCATCACGCCTCAATGAGCTATGTGAGGGGCAGCCTCGAGACTATGGCTCAGGCCTTCACAGTAACAGGTGTTAGGGGTCTGTTGTGCTTCGAGTCCTCCGACAGAACCGGCGAAAAGGAGACAGAAGAACATATCAGAGAGAATGTTGACTTCTACGAGAAGCACATAAATGACACGATGATAAAGGGTGCCTTTGGTCTGCACGCCAATATGACACTATGCGAACGTTCAATGGAGAAGATCAGGGATGCCAAGCCAAAGGATATGGCCATACATGCCCATGTCGCAGAGGACAAGGCAGATCTCGAATACTGCCGCAATCTCGGCTATATGGGTGCGCTGGACAGGCTGGAAAAATTCCACCTGATTGATGAGAATTCACTTGTCATTCACGCCATACACCTTGCAGATGGTGAATATGACATACTTGGGCGTACAAAGCCCATTGTGGTCAACAATGCAGAGTCCAATGCAAATAATGGTGTTGGCAGCATGGACAGAGATAAAATAGGCAACTTCGTCCTCGGCACAGACGGCATGACTGGCGACATGATAGGCTCATTGAGATCGCATTTTCTCCTTGGTTCTTTACCAGGTGGATTTGCTGGTCTTTCCGACAGATTCTTCCGCCAGACATACAGGGCACAACAGATGTTCTTCCCAGAGATAACAGGCCTTAAGGAGGGCGCACCTGCGGACATTGCAGTACTCGACTATTCACCAAAAACCCCAATAAATGCAGACAATCTGCTCGGCCATCTGATATTCGGAGCACAGAAGGGCAATGCATGGATGACTATTGCGGATGGAAGAATCTTGTGGCATGAAGGCCACTTCACACAGATCGACGAAGATGAAATATTTAAAGACATACAATCGAATGCACAGAGATTGCATACTAAGTTCAACAAAGGATGACATGACAAAGGACGACAGATTCTACCCGATTGAAATTGAGAGACTTTGGAGGATGATAACCTCCGAATATGAAGAAAGAAGCACAATAACCGGCATTCCGGACACGCTTTTCAGGCAACCATTGCCATCCATGGCAGCGGAGAGATATGGACAGAAACTCGGCATACTCCTCGGGGTTGCAGCAGGTCCCCAGACACAGCTTGCACAGAACATTCTCGCAGCGTGGCTGGTCGGCTCAAGGTATATCGAGCTTAAGACAGTGCAGACCCTCGACGAGATAGAGGTTGCCAAACCATGCATAGATATGGCAGACGAGGGTTTTAATTGCGAATGGTCACAGGAGCTTCTCATTGACCAGTCCATAGAGGAATATGCCAAGGCATGGGTTCTCATTCACGCCATGCACCACTATCTGGATTTTGAGGGGGAGCCTACAACCATATTCAATATGAGCGTTGGATATGATCTGGAGGGCATCCTAAAGCCCAATGTCCAGAGATTTTTCGAAAAGATGGCGGATGCTGGCGAATATGTTGAGCAATATAAGGCCAAACTTGCAGAATTCTGGAAACCCATAGAAAATATTGAGATTCCCCACAGGCTTTCCGATAATATCACACTATCAACTATGCACGGATGTCCACCGGATGAGATAGAGAAAATAGGTCGCTATCTTCTTGAGGAAAAAGGACTTCACACATTGATCAAGCTCAATCCCACACTCCTTGGTCCTTCGAGATTGCGCCATATACTCAACGACAAGCTTGGCTTCCCTGCAAATGTCCCTGACGAGGCATTCGGACATGATCTCAAATATGAGGACGGCAAGGGCATACTTGAAAGGCTATCGAAGCTGGCGGAGGAAAAGGGACTCCATTTCGGTGTCAAGCTGACCAATACCCTTGAGGTGACAAATCACAGGCCGATTTTCCCATCTGATCAGGCAATGATGTATATGTCAGGCAGATCCATTCACCCTGTGAGCATCAATCTCGCAAAGATGATCAGGGAGGATTTCCCGAATCTGGATATCAGCTTTTGCGGCGGTGTGGATGCCTTCAATTTTGCAGAGGTTCTCGCTTGTGACCTCGGGCCTGTCACTGTCTGCTCAGACCTTCTGAAACCCGGTGGATACGGAAGAATGGCACAGTATATCGACTATCTGGAACTTGAGATGGAGGGAAGCTCAGGTCTCATGGAGTTCATGGACAAAGAGGGCGATCTGAAAGCCTATGCAGACAAGGTTCTCCACGATGAAAGATACAGAAGACCCTGGCCTGAATATCCATCCATCAAGATAGAGCGTCCACTTGGCTGGTTCGACTGCGCCAAGGCTCCCTGCCGCGAGACTTGCCCCACATCGCAGGATGTGGAGGGCTATCTCAAGGCAATATCCTACGAAGACCCCAACAAAGCGATGGAGCGAATTATTGACACAAATCCCCTGCCGAGGATAACAGGTGCGATCTGCGACCACCCCTGCCAGAGCAGATGTACCCGCATAAATTACGACAATCCCATACGCATCAGGGACATCAAATATACTGCAACGCAATTCGCCGACGAATTTCCAGACATGGAAAAGGAAGAGGCCAATGGCCTGTCTGTAGCTGTAATTGGGGCAGGTCCTTCAGGGCTTTCTGCTGCATGGTTCCTTAATCTCAAGGGCTTTGAGGTGGATGTATATGAATCAAGACAAGCACCCGGCGGCATGGTCTCCGACACAATACCACCCTTCAGAATCGGCGAAAAAGAAATTGGCGGCGACCTCGATAGTATTGTTGAACAGGGTATCAATATTCACTTTGGACGTCCTGTTGACAGCATGCTCTTCGAGAATCTCCACAGGGAATATGACTTTATCTATATCGCCACAGGCGCACCACTGCCGAGGAAGCTGAATGTCGAAGGCGAGGATGCCCAAGGTGTTATCGACCAGCTTGCCTTCCTGAGAAAGATCAAGCACAACAAAGACTTCCAGACAGGGCAGAATGTCATTGTCATAGGTGGCGGAAACTCCGCAATGGATGCAGCACGTGCAGCACAACGCATCTTACCCGACGGCGGTCAGGTATCAATATGCTATCGCAGGACACAGGCTGAGATGCCTGCCGACAGGGAAGAGATCGAAAGGGCGAAAGAAGAGGGCATAGAGATTATTGAGCTTGTATCTCCTCTGCGAATTGTTGCGGAAAATGGCGAGGTACAAGGTGTCATCTTCTGCAAAAACGAGCTGGGAGAGCCGGACAGCTCCGGCAGAAGAAGGCCAGTTGCCATTGCCTGTTCAGAGTTCGAGATGGAAGCAGACACAGTTATTCCTGCCCTCGGACAGGTTCAGGATCTCGGCTTTATGCCCGAAGGCTCCCATGACTGGCAGGCGGGTATTTGCAGAATTGAGGACGAGAAGATACTCATAGGTGGCGATGCAGCCCATGGCGCAGCCAATGTTGTCGGAGCAATAGGCGAAGGAAGAAAGGCTGCAGAAGAGATTGTTCGTCGATCTGGTATATATCATATAGAAAAGGACAACGAAATCCACGAGCCATTACCACTGATAGAGCATCTGACAAGAAGGTCGGAGAGGGAATACGGTAAATCGCCAACATATATCCCGGTGTCGGACAGGGACAGGGATGCCAGAGTACAGCTTCCCATGACAATGGCAGAGGCAAGGGACGAGGCAGCACGCTGTCTACGCTGTGACGAGTTCTGCGGAATATGTGTCACAGTCTGTCCCAACAGGGCGAATTTCCTATACTACATAGAACCCGACGAATATTCATATCCCATTTATCAGAGGGACAAGGAGAATTTCCATATCGCAGAAGGCTATATGAAAATAGACCAGCCCTGGCAGATACTCAATGTCGGCGATTCCTGCAATGAATGCGGAAACTGCACGACATTCTGCCCGACAGATGGCGAACCTTTCAGAGACAAGCCCCGTGTCTATATCTCAGAAGTTGGCTTCGAGGCAGCACCAAAGGGATTCTTCCTTACAGAGACAAATGACATGACTGTCCTGATGCACAGGCAAGAGGACAATGATGAGACACTTACAAAGAAGGAAAACACACTTATCTATGAGACCAAGGGCGTGAGGGCTAGCCTGAACCTCTCGACATTTGCACTCATAGACATCGAAACAACACTCGGTGAGTTCTCACTTAAACCGGCACTTGAGCTGCTTTTCGTGATGAACGGCATATTACAGCTACAACCGAGCGACAGAAAGAAGGACGAATAATGGACGTATTGCGGGAGATAAAACTCAAATCAATACAATACACTCAGTACACAGCAGAAAATCTCTCGGAGATGGTGAAAACCCCATCGGAATCCGGCGAGGAAGAGGCTGTCATAAACAAGATCAAGGGTCAGCTCATCAATGCCGGCATACGGGATTTCTGGATCGACAGACTGGGCAATCTCATCGCACAGGTGGGAAATGGCCCGAAGAAGCTCGCCTTTGACGCACATATAGACACAGTAGGCCCCGGCGACGAAAGCCAGTGGGAGCTGCCTGTATTCTCCGGCCACATTGAGGGCGACTATGTTCACGGCAGGGGTACAGTTGACCAGAAGGGCGGAGCAGCCTCTATGGTGACAGCAGCCCGTATTCTCAATGAGCTTAACTATGACGGCGAGTTCACAGTTTACTTTGTATTCTCTATAATGGAGGAGGACTGCGACGGCATGTGCTGGCGCAGCCTTATTGAGCGCGACGGTCTGAAGCCCGACTTCTGCGTCATCACAGAGCCGACAAATCTCGGTCTCTATCGTGGTCACAGGGGCAGAATGGAGATGGAGGTGCGTTTTTCAGGTGTATCATGCCACGGTTCTGCACCAGAGAGGGGCGACAATGCCATATACCGCGCATCCCGCTTCGCCCTTGAGGTCGAGAAGCTCAACGAGAGACTTAAATATGATGAATTTCTCGGCAAGGGCACTGTTACGGCTACGATGATTCGCTCGGAATCCCCATCCCTCTGCGCAGTTGCCGACTTTGCCATGATACACCTCGACAGGAGACTGACATGGGGCGAGACAAAGGACACAGCAATTGCAGAGATTGAGGAAATACTCGACGAAAAGGGCAAGGTCATAGTCCCGGAATACAAGAGAGAAAGCTATAGAGGCGATATGTTCGTACAGGAGAAATATTTCCCTACATGGAAATATCCTGTGGATCATCCCCTTGTTCAGGCAGGCGCAGAGGCTCACAGGCAGCTCTTTGACGAGGAAGCACGCATTGACAAGTGGACATTCTCGACAAATGGCGTTGCTATATCCGGCGTCCACGGTATACCCTGCATAGGCTTCGGTCCTGGCAATGAAATTCACGCCCATGCACCCAACGAAAAGACACCCATAGGAGACCTTGAGAAGGCAGCGCGTTTCTACGCCTATCTTCCATATATACTTGAAGGAGGAAAATGAACAACCTAATCGGAAAACACCTCATCACATTCGACAACTGGACTGTGGAGGAGATCGAGGCCGTTCTCGATGAATCGGCACGCATCAAGGAAAAGTATCTCAATCACGAGCTGACCAATTACCTTATCAATCAGACGCTTTTCATGATATTCTTCGAGCAGTCAACAAGGACAAGAAATTCCATGGAAGCCGGAATGACACAGCTCGGTGGCCATGCCCACGATCTTACAGCCGCCAAGATGCAGATATCCCACGGCGAGACAGCAAGGGACACAGGCCAGGTTCTCTCCAGAATGGGCGAGGCAATCGCCATACGCAACTGCTTCCACAATATCGGCAATAAATATCTCTCAGACATTGCAGCCAACTCTGATATACCGCTTATCTCCATGCAGGACGACATATATCACCCACTTCAGGTAATTGCAGACCTGATGACAATCAGAGAGCATCTCGGCAAGAACACAAAGGGTCTGAAGGTCGCTGTTACATGGGCCTATGCAACATCCCACGCCAAGCCTCTTTCCGTTCCACAGTCGCAGATTCTCATGTTCCCGCGCTTTGGCATGGACGTTGTCGTCGGACATCCCGAGGAATTCCCACTTGATCCAGAAATCGTGAAAAAAGCCGAGAAGAACGCAGCCGACAATGGCGGCAAGCTGACCTTTGTCAACGACATGGACGAGGCTGTCCGCGATGCAGATATTGTGATACCCAAGAACTGGGGCGGTTTTGCCCACTTCGACAACTGGCAGGACACAGAGGAACAGCATGCCGAAATGCAGGCCAATCTCGCCAAGCACAAGGACTGGATATATGACAAGAGAAGGCATGGCCTCTCCAAGGATGATGTAAAGATCATGCACGCCCTGCCTGCAGACCGCAACAATGAAGTGACGGACGAGGTTCTGGACGGACCGGGTTCAATAATATATGACGAGGCAGGAAACAGGCTGCATACATCAAAGGGACTGCTCTCACTGATTATGAGACATAACGGTTGATGTATTGCTGAAAGAGTTTCGAGAAAAGATAGATAGATCTCTGAAGAGGGAATTGCCCGGGAAAAGGGCACATTCCCTCATGTCCCCAAGGACAGAGGATGGCGACCTTCCCCGGGAGACAGATGGCTGCTTCCGTGAGGCTGGCGTTCTGCTCCTTCTCTTTCCGGACAGAGAGGGCTTCTCACTGGTCTTCATCCAAAGAACAGTTGACGAAGGCCCACATTCCGGGCAGATATCCTTTCCCGGAGGTGGAAGAGAGAAGATTGACAGAGATATTTTCGCAACTGCAATAAGGGAGGCGGAGGAAGAGATCGGCATAGACGGAGAGAGTGTCGAGGTTCTTGGAACACTGACACCTCTCTATGTGCCACCGAGCAATTTCTGTGTCTTTCCCATTGTCGGAATATATCCTGAATTTCCGGCCTTTGAGAAAAGCCCGGATGAAGTGGAAGACATCATCATTGCTCCCCTTGACATAATCCTTGACCCAGCCATCAGAGGCGAAAAGAAGATGCAGACCAAAAGGCACAGATGGACAGCCCCATATTACGACATATCCGGCTTTCACATCTGGGGAGCGACTGCGATGATAACAAGCGAGTTTATTGAGATTTTGAAGGAATGTAGATGAGTGATTTGAGTTTTAAATATATATGCACCGAATGCGGTCTTGTTTTCGATATTGACGGCGAGATCATGCTATGCCCTGAATGCGCCAAGAAAAATCAGATGGAAAGACCTCTCAGAGGTGTTTTGGAAGTGTACATAGAGGGACATCTAGATAGAATGCCCGATGACAACCGTGTACTTCTACCCATTGAAAAGCAATTCTACCCCGATATACCTGTGGGCTATACGCCACTATGGAGACCTGAGCGTCTGCGAAATGAGCATGGCGATATTTACCTCAAAGACGACACAAGAAATCCTACAGGCTCCCTGAAGGACAGGGCATCATGGCTGGTTGCTGCGCAGGCAAAAAAATTCGGGCATAAGAGAATTGCCGTGGCATCCACAGGCAATGCAGCCTCGTCTATGGCGGGCATAGGTGCTTCTGCAGGGCTGGATATAACCATCTTTGTGCCGAAGAGCGCGCCACCTGCAAAGCTGGTGCAATCCCTTCAATACGGAGCAAGGGTCATACCCGTTGACGGCAACTATGACATGGCCTTTGACATCTCAATGGAGTATGTAGCAAGAACAGACAGCCTCAGCAGAAATACAGCCCACAATCCCATGACAATAGAGGGCAAAAAGACAGCAGCCCTTGAGATTTTCCGCGATCTTGGCCGTGTTCCAGACTATGTTTTCGTGCCTGTTGGCGATGGTGTCATTATATCCGGTGTTTTCAAGGGCTTTTCCGACCTTGTACAGCTTGGACTTGCCGATGGAATGCCTAAGATAATAGGCATTCAAGCCGAAGATTCATCGGCCATATATCGCAGCTTCAAAAGAAATCCGAAAAATCCATCGGTGGATGACTTCAGAGACCCAAAAGCCACCTCGACCATAGCTGATTCGATATGTGTTGACATACCGAGAAATGGCTACTATGCCCTGTCACTCCTTAGAAAGCACAAAGGAGATATGATCACCGTTACAGATGGAGAGATCACAAAAGCCCAGAAAAGCCTTTCCACAATTTCAGGACTCTTTTCAGAACCGGCAGGTGCAACATCCTATGCAGGCTTCCTCAAATACGAAGTCCCGAAGGATGCACTCAGTGTAATTCTCGTCACTGGCAATGGCCTCAAGGACATAGATGGAGCGCGCAAAGGTGTTATTTTTCCGGAAAGAGCTATCAAATCTGTGGAGGAAATATTGTGAACAAAATCGCCACAATAGTTCTTGCAGCAGGATTTTCCAAGCGCACAGGTGCATTCAAGATGGCTCTGCCCCTCGGCGATGAGACTATTCTGCAGAGAACTTGCAGGGTTGCCAATAAAGTTTCGGACAGGGTTATCGTTGTGACAGGACACAGCAGTGAACGAATAGAGGAACTTGCCCTGCCCTTTTGGGAGCTTGTTCACAATCCAGATTTCGAGGCTGGAATGTTCACCAGCGTTCGCAAGGGCATCTCTGCACTAAAAGGCGAGGATTTCTTCATCATGCCCGGCGACTATCCCCTTGTGGAAGAACATATATATAGAAAGATGCTTGATGCCTTTTTTGACTCAGAAAGACAGAAGGTTGTCATGCCCGTTCACAATGGCAGGACAGGCCACCCTGTGCTTATCCCTTCCAATGGTGCAGAGACGATTTTGGAGATGACACTTGATCAAACGCTGAGGGACTTTGTATATCCTGCAGAGCCTGTTAAGGTTGAGGTGGGAACAGATCACATTTTCATGGACATTGACTACATCGAAGACTATCATAGAATCAAGGATTTATTGAAATGAGAGAGATTTCAAAGAGCATAATAAGGCCGGACTCCAGACAGAAGACCTCCGGCAGAATGCGCTATCTCGACGACCTCAAGGTCGGTGATGTCCTCTATGCAAGGACATTCCGCTCAGAAAAGGCAAGGGCAAGGGTAGACGGCATTCACATTCCTGAGCTGCCAGAAGGTTACTACATTGTTGACCGTAATGACAGCATTGCAACAAATCGCGTCCGTATGCTTCTGGACGATCAGCCCTTCTTCGCAGAGGATGTTGTCAACTATATTGGCGAGCCGATACTCCTCGTTGTCGGACCTGACAGGCAGGTTATCGAAAAAATAATGGGCAGAATCAGGGTCAATTACACAGACCTTGACCCAATATATGACATAGAAGAGGCAAAATCAGGCGAAAAGCCCCCTCTGTACAACGGAGACAATACTATTGCTGACTATGTATATAGAAAAGGCGAGTGGGACAAGGCTACAAGGGAAGCGGATCAGGTTTTCGAGCGGACATTCCAGACAGGCTATCAGGAGCAGCTCTATCTTGAGCCACAGGCCATCATGGCATGGCAGGAGGAGGACAAAATTTTCATAGAGGGTTCAATGCAATGCCCTTACTATGTCCACAATGCCATGAAGATAGCCCTCGGAAGAACTGGCGACAAGATTGTGATCAAGCAGAGCACAACAGGCGGAGCCTTCGGTGGCAAGGAGGACTATCCCTCACTCATCGCCGGGCAGGTAGCCTTTGCTGCCATAAAGACAGGCAACAAGGTCAAGCTGATCTTCGACAGGGAGGAAGACCTCATAGCAACAACTAAGAGGCATCCCTCGAAAAGCGAATACAAGATCGCTGTCAAAGACGGAAGGATGATCGGCCTGTGGTGTCACATCGAACTGGATGCCGGGGCATATACAGGGCTTTCCAGCGTTGTGCTTCAAAGGGCATTATTTGCTGCTGCATCCACCTATGACATACCCAATCTCAGAATAGGCGGAACAGCATATACAACAAATAAAGTTCCTTCAGGTGCTTTCCGTGGCTTCGGTGCACCGCAGTCCCTCTTTGCTGTGGAGAGATTCGTCGATGAGATTGCCCGTGAACTGGGCAGAGACCCTCTGGAGTTTCGCTGCTCGCAATTCCTTAAAAAGGGCGACAGCACTTCAACAGGCGGAAAGCTCCGCGACTATGTCCCCCTCCAGGAGATAGCCGAGAAAATTGACAAAGAAGCAGGTTATACAGAGAAGAAGAGACTCTTCGCAAAAGACAAAAAGACCAAAGACGGCAAGCTCCGTGGTATAGGGCTGGCCTCTGTCATACACGGCTGTGGATTCACAGGCAAGGGCGAAGAGATCATAAAGGGCACTGCAAAGCTCAGGAAGAACAAGGGCGGAACTGTGGATGTCCTTGTCGCAAATGTCGAGATGGGACAGGGCGCAGGCACGACACTGAGAAAGATCGTTGCAGACAGGCTGGGCATACCCTTTGGCAGGACAAGATATAGAAATCCGGATACATCCCGCGTGCCGGATTCAGGGCCTACTGTGGCCTCCAGAACCTGTATGATAGTCGGCGGACTTCTCGATAAATGCGCAAGGGAGATGAAGGAACGCTGGAAAGAGTCGGATTCTTTCGAGGTATCGCGTACATACAGGCATCCCGAATATATCAAATGGGATCAGGACAAGCTCTCCGGCGACGCTTATCCAGCATATTCATGGGGTGCAACCTGCGTCGAGGTAGCCGTTGATCCAATCACTTTTGAGACGGATATTGAAGGTATATGGACGGTTTTCGATCTCGGTACACCCATTGATATGCGCATCATTCAAGGCCAGATAGACGGCGGAACAGCCCAGGGCATTGGCTATGGATCAATAGAGGTCATGGACGCAGAAAGGGGCAGGATTCGCCATGCCTCCATTGCCGACTACATTGTCCCCACATCCCTTGACCTTCCGAGAATAGGCAGGGAGCTTATTGTCGAGGAATACGAGAACGGTCCTTATGGCGCAAAGTGCGCAGGCGAGCTGACACTGGTCGGCGGTGCACCTGCCTTTGCCAATGCAGTGGCAGATGCAACGGGGCTGCCAATAGAGAAGATCCCTGTGACACCCGAATACATAGCAGAGCTTATGGAAAGGCGGGAGAGATGAAATTAGAATTCAAGCTGAACGGTAAGGATATATCAAAGGAACTCCCACCGACAAAGAGACTTCTTGACGTCCTCCGAGAGGATTTCGGGTTTATCGGCGTTAAGGAAGGCTGCGGCATGGGCGAATGTGGGGCATGTACTGTTCATATAGACGGCAAAGCAGTGCCCTCCTGCATGGTTCCAGTTGCAAATGTAATGGGCAAGGATGTATGGACAATAGAGGGCATTCGCGAGCATGAGCTTTTCCCACTCGTCGAAGAGGCCTTTGAGGAGGCTGGCTCTGTGCAGTGCGGTTTCTGCATTCCCGGCATTGTCATGTCAAGCTGGATATTGCTGAGAGAAAAGCCCGACCCTACCGAAGAGGATGTCCGCAAGGCCATTTCCGGTAATATATGCAGATGTACAGGCTATGCCATGATCATTGACGGTGTTCTCCTCGCTGCGAAGAAAGGGGGGGCAAGATGGCAAAAGGCTTGATACCAAAGAATATTGAAGAGGCACTTGAACTCGTCCCAGAGACAATGCCCATAGCAGGCGGAACGGATCTTATGGTCAGATACAAAGCTCCGCAGGGCGTTCTCCCGAAGAATGACAGACCATTTCTCTTCCTCGCACATCTGGCTGAGCTTTCAGGCATCAAAAGAGATGGAGACATACTCAGAATAGGTGCGACAACCACATTGTCAGTGATCGAGAATCACAATGATACACCGTCTGATCTAAAAAAGGCAATATCCCAGATGGCTGCACCGAATATAAGAAATATCGCAACAATAGGCGGAAATGTAATGAATGCCTCCCCTGCCGGAGATACATTGCCATCTCTCATTGCCAGGGATGCAAAGGCATTTCTCCGCTCCAAAGACGGTGAAAGAAGCATGCCGATTGCTGAACTTGTCAATGGCCCATGTACAACATGTATCGCCCACGGCGAGATATTGACACACATAAAGATACCTCTCAAGCCATTCAATCACATCTTCTATCGGAAGCTGGGCACGAGAAAGTCGATGTCACTGTCCAAGGTCTCCATGGTGCTTATGGCAGATATAAAGGACAACAAAGTCGAGGATATCCGAATAGCACTTGGTGCTGTCGCGCCGGTTGTAGTAAGATCCCTTGAGGCAGAAGAGGCCATAATGGAGGGCAGGAATATAGCTGATATACTCAATATCTATATTCCCCTGATCAGACCGATAACCGATCAGAGATCAACTGCGGACTACCGCAAAAAGACAGCACTGAGACTCCTTGAGTCGGAGATAGAGAGGCTTTATGTTCACATCGGATAAGAGGGAAATCTACAAAAAGCTGATAGAGCTGTATGACACAGGAAAACCCGGCGTGCTTGTAACAGTAATCGACAAGAAGGGCTTCGGCCCTGCACCCATGGGTGCGAAGATGCTCGTCTGGGACAATGGCTCCATAGCCGGGACAGTCGGCGGAGGGTCTCTGGAATATACGGCCATAGAAAAGGCTTCAGATGTAATGGAGACAGAGCAGTCTGTTACAGAGGAATATGACCTGTCGGAAAAGGGCGATGTTGCGCCGGATGGCAAGGAGCTTGGCATGGTCTGTGGAGGCAGCGCAAAGCTCTTCTACGAATATATCCCGCCTAAGAGGAGGGTATTTGTCATTGGCGCAGGCCATGTTGGCAGGGCTTTGATCGATGTGCTGATTACTCTGCCCTACTACATAATATCCATTGACGAAAGACCTGGCTTTCAGTATGAAAAGGCCCACAGACATATCGAAGGCGGAGTCAAGAATATCGATAATGTACCTGATGGAAGCATTTTTGTTGTTGCCGGACATTCCCACGACATAGATTTTGAGGTACTTGAGTGGCTCGTCAGGCATGTCAAGGCCGGTGACATTTCTCCCATGTATGTCGGTGTAATCGCCTCCAAGAGCAAGGCAAAGACATTTAGGAACAGACTGATAGCAAAATACGGAGATATCAAAGACCTTCCCCTATATACGCCCATCGGTCTGGACATAGGCGGCAAGACACCGCCTGAAATAGCAATTTCCATTGCAGCGGAGATTCAGGCTGTTGTGAACAGAAAAGAAGGTAACAAACATATGAATAAAGGAGCAGTAAAATGATAGACCTTACACTATACGAGGAGCAACTGGAAAAGACCCTTGGCAAGGCACGAGAACAGGACATCATAGTCCCAACCTTTGAGCAGATGAAAGATCCGGGTCTTGTTCCGCAGAAAATCAAGGACGAGCTCTCTGAAATCGGTCTTTGGGACGTACACCCACGGAATCTCTTCCGAATCACATGGAAGAATGAGCCTGTGAAAATGGGCGGAGGCTATGACGGAGTGAACTATGTCGAACTGCCATCCGAGCTGACAGGCGTAAAGGCACGTATATTTGCCCTTGTCGGCAAGTGGTTCCCAACAGGGGCGCATAAGGTTGGAGCGACATTTGGTTGCATTGCTCCAAGACTTGTAACAGGCCAGTTTGACCCTGCTGGTGAGAAGGCTGTTTGGCCTTCCACAGGTAACTATTGCAGGGGGGGCGCATATGTTTCCGCACTTCTGGGCTGCGAGTCCATAGCAATCCTGCCAGAAGAGATGTCCCGCGAGAGATTCGAGTGGCTTGCCAATGTTGCAGGAGAGGTTATCGCAACTCCCGGCTGCGAGTCCAATGTCAAGGAGATATTCGACAAGTGCTGGGAGCTGAGAAGGACAAGGGACAATATACAGATCTTCAATCAATTCGAGGAATTCGGCAATCTCTTATGGCATTACGAGGTGACAGGCTCCGCCATGAAAGAGGTCATAGACCGCGAGATGGAATTCGGCAACCGCGTTGCAGGTGTTGTTCTTACTTCCGGTTCCAGTGGCACAATGGGCAGTGCATACAAGATCAAGAAGCACTTCCCGAGGGCGAGAGCAGCTGTTGGCGAGGCTCTGGAATGCCCCACCCTTCTTCTCAATGGATACGGCGGTCACAGAATAGAGGGCATAGGCGACAAGCATGTTCCTTGGATTCACGACCTCAAAGAAACAGACACGGTCGTTGCTGTCTCGGACGAAGATACAATTCGAGTACTCAGACTCTTCAACGAGAAAATCGGCAGGGACAGCCTCAAGACAAGGGGCGTTGATCCCAAGCTGGTTGACAGCTTTGACCTACTCGGCATCTCCTCCATCGGCAATATGCTCTCTGCCATCAAATTTGCCAAATACTATGAGCTGGACGAGAACGACATAGTCTTCACAGTCTTCACAGACAGCATGGAGCTATATTCTTCGAGAATTGCAGAGCTTCGGGAGACAAGGGGCGACTACACACAGGCCAATGCCGAAAGGGATATGGATCTTCTAGAAAATATCGGCATTGACTATGTCGAAGACCTTGGACACTACGACAGAAAGAGGATACACAATCTCAAATACTTCACCTGGATAGAGCAGCAACAGCGTGAGCTTGACGAGCTGAATGCCCAGTGGTTCGACCACGACAGATACTGGGGCGAGCTGGACACAATGGCCGGACAGATCGACGAGCTGATCATGCACTTTAACAAGAGAACCGGGCTTCTCTGATAGACTGGAGGGGTGATGATACTTCTTAAAAATTGTAAATACATAGCAACACAGGACAAGGACAACAGTGAACTACAGGGTTGGGATATTCTCATCGAGAAAAATGTTATCTCAAAAATCGAAAAGAGTATTGAGCCACCTCTGGGTGTGAAGGTCATAGATGCATCTTCTCACACAGTGATTCCCGGTCTTGTAAACACACATCATCACCTCTATCAGACCCTGACAAGGAATCTGCCCGGCGCACAGAATGCTGAACTCTTCGACTGGCTCATCTATCTATATCCCATCTGGGCGCGTATAGATGCAGAGGCTGTCTATTGGTCAACACTGCTGGGCACAACAGAGCTTCTCCTGACAGGCTGCACCACAACAACAGATCATCATTACCTCTATCCCAGAGGTTTTGACGGCGATCTTATGGGGCTTCAATTCGAGGCTGCGGAGAAAGCCGGCATACGCTTCGCACCGACAAGGGGCAGCATGACAAGAAGCGAGAAGGACGGTGGACTGCCTCCCGATCACGTTGTGCAGAATGTTGACGAGGTTCTTTCGGATATGCAGAGGGTCGTGCAAAAATATCACGACCCTACTCCCCTTTCAATGAAGCGTATCATATTCGCCCCATGCAGTCCTTTCTCTGTGGAGGAACAGGTGATGAGAAAAACAGCCGACCTTGCAAGGGAGCTGAATGTCTTTTTGCACACGCATCTTGCAGAGACATATGACGAGAACGACTACTGCATGAAAAATCATGGAAAAAGACCACTTGCCCTGATGCAGGAATGGGGATGGACTGGTCCTGATGTCTTCTTTGCCCACGGCATCCATTTCAATGATGATGAGCTAAAATTGCTCAAGGATACAGGCACAGGTGTCGCCCACTGTCCCAATTCCAATATGCGCCTGGGTTCTGGTATTGCCCGTATCAAAGAGATGCGCCAGATGGGCATCCGCCTCGGAATAGCTGTGGACGGCAGTGCATCCAATGACGCCTCGGATATGCTCGGAGAACTCCGTCAGACCATGCTGCTTCAGCGGGTCAAATACGGTGCAAAAGCCATGACAGCCAGGGATGTTCTTCAAATGGCTACAAAGGGTGGTGCAGATCTGCTCGGTTATGACTCACTTGGTTCAATAGAAGTCGGCAAGGCTGCTGACATAGCCCTATTCAAGACAGATGCATTGCAATATGCCGGAACACAATCTGACCCACTGGCGGCACTTTTGTTTACAGGCTTCAACCACAGAGCGGATCATGTAATCGTCAACGGCAGCCTGAGAATTGAGAATGGCGAGCCAACTTTTATTGATGAAGGGGAGCTTTTTAAGAGTTTTCAAAAACAAGCTGAAAAAATCCTCTAAGCACAGAAGCCTAAAAAAAAAATTTACTTGATTCTTAAAGAATTTCTTCATTTTCCACTTAGTCTTTTTTTTTATATTCCTTATATTCAAGTGGGGCAAATATCATTGTTAATCGCTGGGAATTGAAGTTCCCGCCGGTGAAAAAGCTTTATTCAATATCCCGGGGTTTTACCAGAAGGGACATTGCTCTTGCCTTCTATCTCTAAATATACATAAAGATAGAAAACAAGAGAGCTTTAGAGTTATTTTTTTTCTGTAATTATCTCTCTATATTTGCCCATGGAATAATGCGTTAGAGGAAAGTATCTTTTTTGGACGAAATTTCTAAAACGATTCCGACCTCTGCCGATATTCTAACCGTGAATGGGGCTAAAAAATGTCAATAAATAATTGAGTAACACTAAAAAGGAGGAAAAGTGAGAAAGAGTATCATTTTCTTTATGCTTTTCTTAATTACTTGCCTGGGTGCGGAAACCAGAAGGGTTACGTATCAGGGTAAGGTGACAAATTCAGCAGGCGTAGGTCTTGACGGCATATACGATGTCGTTTTCAAAATCTATGATGACCCTTCCTTTGGAACGCTTCTTCACGAAGTTACTGTAACGGATGTTCCAGTGGACAGAGGTCTTCTCAGTTGCTATTTCAACCTGGAACTAACCCCTGAAGAACTCGCAGAGGATATGTATCTTGAGGTTGTCTTCGATGGCGACAGACTTTTGCCCAGAATGCTTGTCACCTCTGAAATAATGTCCTTTTATTCAACTTTCTCACACTCTGCAGATGAAGCGGATTCATCGACAATCGCGGCTGCATCCTACTATACAGATGTTGCTGATTCAGCAAGGATCTCAGGAATAGCCTATTACTCAGACTTCGCTGATACTGCGAGAATTTCTGCATTCAGCGATCATGCTACAAATGCAGACTCCTCCTTTAAGGCAGCAATTGCCCATCATTCCTACCACACTGATCAGGCCGATACTTCACAGTTCACTTTTCTTTCAGAGTTTACTGACTCATCAAGAATCAGTGCCAGAGCACATCTTGCCGATTCGGCTACAGCTCTGAACTGGGGCGATCTGAGGGCAATACCCGCAGATATTGCAGATGGCGACGATGGTGGTTTCTACAGAATCCGTTTCCAGGATGGTGTCTACTTCACAGACAGTCTGCGTGTACGCGAAGGAGCCAATATCTCCTTCATTGAATACGGCAACAATGTCGAAATACATGCGAATATTCCCGGTGACCTCCTCGACGGAGATGATGAAGGTATTGCCCGTGCAAAAGTAGCAGGGGAATCATATATCACAGACAGCCTTATCTTCGTGGCAGGCGATTATATCGCACTTGGTCAGGCAGGGAGAGAGATAACCATAAGCACGGATCTACCTGAGGAGATTACAAATGGCGACGATGAAGGTGTGCAGAGATTAAGAGCAGGTGGATACTCCTGGCTTGGTGATTCAGCTACCTTTGTTGGCTCGGACAGAGTCACCGTCAGCCAGAGAGGTGACAGTATTCAGATCGATTTTTCAGCTGACTCAAACTACATCTATGCACAGGACACTCTTGAGCAGAGAACCGGCTTCTTTGTCGCAGGTCCCGGAAAAGTCGGTGGTGGCGACAGAGATGAAGCGAGAACACTACAATATGGCTCTATGGACGGCAGCACAAAGGACTATCCACTTGCAGGAGATGAGCCATACTTCCGTTCTATTATGCTGGTCGAGGCTTCGGAAATGGATCTTATGGGCGGAGTTCTTGCCGGATTGCAGCTCAGTGTAAATACAACACCCATTCTTAACTTCATACACGCTGATTTTGATATCTGGATTCTCCAGACCGTTGATTCCTCAGTTCCTGCTCTGTGGGACATAACAGGTGCAAAGAATGTAAAGAGCTCAACTGCATTTACCATACCCTTCGAGGCGTCAGGATGGTTTGACATAGCCTTTGACGATACTGTACACTACGATGGCACATCAAATCTGATGATATTCATCCAGGGGCGTACAGCACCAGCCTTTATACCGACTCCGGCTGTGACATACCACTACTCTGCTATGCCAACAGATGCATATATGGCCTATTCGCATGGTTCTGGAGGCTATACAGATTTGATGAATACAACAACCAACCGCTCGGATCTGGGACTCATTTTTGATCCAGCTCAGTGGCATATTGATGGTGTTGTACTCGATGAAGGTGTGATAACACTTGACGGCGACATTGAAGCCGGCGGCGACATAAACGGCGGCAGCTTCACCCTCGACGGCTCGACAATCACAGCATGGAATGACATCGAAGACTATATCCACACTATCTACGATACACTCGAAGGCGTAAGACATGACACAATAGTCGTCAATGACGACATGAAAATCATAGGCGAATTGATTGCCGATTCAATTCAGGCAGTCGGTCCAACTATCGAGATGGACGACAGCGTTCTGGTCAAGGGCAACCTCACAGCAATGAACAATGTCAAGGCAACCAATATAATCGCCACTCAGAATGTGACAGCAAACAATAATCTTTCAGTCAACAACAACGCTACAGTAACCAATGACCTCTTTGTTCTTGGCACAATACACGGTTCGCTCGCTGCTTCAGTGGGCTATGCAATAGACACATTAAGAACAATAGACAATGTCCGTGAAGATACCCTTGTTATATTTTCCAATGCCAAGGTACACGGCGAACTCATCGCAGATTCGATACAGGCTGTTGCTGATACAGTCCATATGGATGATAATCTTCGAGTTTATGGCGGAATAAGGGCCGAGGACAGAATGGTCATCAGCCAGACAACAACAGGAACCGATCAAGCCCTCGGTATTATGAGCCAGGGAATATCAGACGCTGCCATAGTCGGTGACTTTTCAGCACAGGGTATACATGCTGAAGCTCAGTGGACAGGCGCAGAAGATCTGACTGGTCTTATTGCGGGTGGTTCCTTTGGTGCCATACCGGGTTCTGGAATCAATGCCTTTGGTTCTGTAAACATGTCCGCAGAAGCAAATACAGCATCAAATATTGGTGCTCTTGGTTGGGCATACAATGGTGCATCCGATATAGGTCTTTTCGCAGCATCAAACTATGCTTCACTGGCAGGCGCAATGAGCGATGCACCAGCAGCAGACATTGCTGTTCTCGGTCTTCAGAACGGAACGGGCTATGCCGGCTACTTCATGGGTGATGTCGAAATGACAGGTATGCTCGGAGTAGGTACAACAGCATCGACATATTCCATGGAGATTGTGGGCGACAGAGGTATCTCAACAAGCAATACAGCCTCACCAACACCGACAGGTGGCGACTATGTTGTCAATAGATACGACGCAAATATCACATCTACAGACGACATCACAAATCTCTATATGACAACAACAGGCTCGACCTCAGATAAGGTTCGCGGCCTACTCGCAGAGACATACGGCGACGGCAGCTATGCCATTTCCATTTCATCCAGCGGTTTCTACAATGGCGTTAATACCGATCCAGATCCTGCCGCAATGCCTGAAGCAACAGGTGCTGTGGGCTTTGGTAGGGTCTCAGGCGGTACTTTGGCTGCCAAGGCAATCGGTGTCATGGGTGCTTCGGCAGATGCACAGGTCGGTAACAACTATGGTGTCATAGGTGTTGCAGGACAGGCTTCACAGTCGAATATCGCTGTTCTTGGCGCAGCAAGTGCAACTCCCACACAGATTTACAGCAGAACAGGTGGAGCAACGGGAGTTGGCGTCTATGCATATAATCCTGTTGGCGACGCCTTCAAGGCAGACGGCCCAAGTGAGCTGACCGACAATGTCCGCCTCACAGGCAGCACAGCAGCCGACAGGCAGATTCGCTTCGGAGATGCTGACGAGGCTACAATAAGCGAAGCAGCCACAGGAGCGGGCTCTACAGACCTCTATATTGGTAATGCCCGCATTCTAGTTGACGGCGGAACAGGCACACTGCCCACAACTGCAACAGCCGATCAGACAATACGCTGGGAAGACGGTACAGGCTGGGTTGCCAACAGCGCACTCACCAATGATGGAACTGACATTGCCCTTTCCGGTGCACTCGATGTAACAGGCATGAGTACCTTCGGCGATGCTGTCACAGTTACTGGACGGGCAGCGGCAACCGAAGTAACAACAGGTACAGACAAGGCCATTGGCGTTGTCGGAACAGGTCGCTCCGACGGCACAACAACAGGCGATGCCATTGCCAAGGGTGTTCAGGGTGTTGCTGAGTGGACAGGCACTGAAGATCTGACTCAGGCACTTTATGGCGTAGAAGGCTTCACCCTTCCTGGAGATGGAGTAACCGCCTTCTCCGTCGCAGGCTGGGCAATACAGCCAAATACTGGAATCAATACAGGAGCTCTCGGTGTATCGAGCAATGGCGCCAATAATCATGGTATTCTCGGTGCAACCGGCTACACAGCCATAGATGCATTAAAGACAGACTTGCCTGATGTGAATTCAGCCATAACAGGTGTTCAGAACAGTGCAAATCCAACGGATTACGCAGGCTACTTCAACGGCAGAGTCCATATATCGGACAAGGCAACAAGTGCATCCACATTGCCCGGCGATAACGCACAAACACTTACAACTAAAGACTATGTTGATGCTCAGACAGGAACAACCTCAACAGATATCGATGCAGAGATCCATGTTTCCAAAAATGGCGATGATGGCACAGGAGATGGTTCTCTCGAAAAACCATATCTAACAATCAACAAGGCCGTTACAGAGGCGGCAATCCTGGACGCAACCCATACTTTTGTTACTATCATTGTGCATACTGGCGAATACAATGAGACCGTTACTCTTGAGGATGTTGCACTGGAAAATCTTAGAATAGTTGGTGTTGGTACTGTTAACATTGAGCCCACTGTCGGTAATGCCTTCCAGTCTACTACTAACAACGATAATCTTGCAAAACTCAAGGTCGAAAACATCACATTCGGAGCTCCATTTGTGATTACAGGCTCCAACGGAGCCGCCTCCTTTGGGGATGTTGTATTCGATGGATGTAACTGGGTAACTGGCAACGGTGGTCTCCATGGTACCATTGACATCACCTGCGTCAACAACTTTACAGTAAAGAATGCATATATCACTGAGACATGTACATTCAATAACCTCAACTGGGCATGGTTCGAAAGCTCACAACTCCAGGGTGACATCACCTTTGCCAACGATGGAACAGCAAATGCTCCGGCATGGGGTGCTGATGGCGCACAGCTCTGGAACGGTGTCTATTTCTCAGGCACACCGACATTCACCCCTGCAAACGGTGCAAGCTTCACACTTGCAGCAAATGGCGGAAGAATCGGTGGAAGTACTGATGTAACACTTCCAGCAGGTGCTACAGTTTTTGCCTATAACTCCTATCTGAGAAGCCAATGGACTGTCGACGGAACACTCAATTTAAGGGGTTCATTCGTTCAGGGCGGTATAGATCCTGCCAGCACAGGTACAGTAAACTATGAGCAATTTGATGCACAGATTGCAAACACATCCTCAGTACCGGGTGCAACGATCAAGGACGCTCTGGATGCTATTGACAACAGTCTTGGCTTTGATACCCTCTTTGCAAATCTCAAGGCCGACCCTACAGATACCATTGTCGCCTATGATAATGTCGAGGTAGTAGGACAGCTTGCAGCCACCCAATCTACATCCGGTGGGACAGACAGGGCAACCGGTCTTATCGGTTCCGCAAGAACAGATGTAGATGGCGGTGGGGTTAATTCCGCAACAGGTGTCTATGGCTGGGCAAGGTGGACCGGAGCAGAAGATCTCACACAGTCAATAGCCGGTGTTGTCGGTGAAACAGCCCCGGGCTCAGGTGCAAATGCAATGGGTGCAATGGGTACTGCGGTCAATGTCAATACAGGTATCAACGCAGGTGTTGCAGGCTTTGCGAATCAGGGTGTCAAGGACATCGGTGTCGTGGGTGTGTCTAACTATGCAGACTACTCTGTGGCAATGGCAGCTGCACCGGTTGGCGATGTCGCAGTTCTTGGACTTCAGAGCGGTACGGGCTTGACAGACTATGCCGGATATTTCGATGGCAAGGTAAATGTAACAGGCAAAGTTACCAGTGCATCGACAGAAGCACTGGATGATGCCCAGACCCTTACAACCAAAGACTATGTAGACGCACAGATACTGGCAGGCGGCGCAGACAATCTGGGAGATCACACTGCAACAGCTGATCTGGACATGGCTACATATAATGTTGCCGGGGCTGATAGCATTGAGGCCAATACAATGACTCTTGCTGGGACATCTACGGATGGATATCATCTTATCCTCGGCTCCCACGCCGATGCTTCACCGGCATATCCATGGACACTGGTTGATGGTGCCCTCACCCTTGATCAGGAGTTTGTTGGAACAGAAGAACTCTCTGGAGTTATCACCCAGCTTACCCTCGAGCATCCGAATACAGGCGGAACCGGACCGACTTCCGTTCGTGGTCACGTAGCAAAGGTTGATGTAACTTCAGATGCTAATATGACCGGATTTATCGCCGGTGCAGATAACTCTGTCTGGGGCAATGGCACAGGCATTATTACAAATGCCTATGGCACACGCTCCCTCATAAAGAACACTGCTGCTACAAGCGATATGACAAATGCATTCGGCGCATGGACAAAGGTATTCAATACCAACGGTGCTGGCGGCGGTGGTAACATTGCACATGCTTATGGCAACTATATTGATACACCTGTAAATGATGGCACCATAAATAACTACTACGGTCTATACATCAATGATCTTTCATCGTTAACAACCACCGCAAACAAATTTGCAATATATGTGGCCGGCGGAAGGACAAGACTGGGTGGTGATACACAGATAACGGGTAATGCCACAGTAAATGGTGTATCAAATTTCCTCGATGAGGTTAACATCAATTCCGATGCTACCGTTGCTGGAGATCTTCAGGTTATAACAAATGCCACAATCTTTGGCAATCTGAATGTTATGGGTACAATTTTCGGTGATGTAGAGGTTGCCGATACCTCCTATACATTTGATACACTCAAAACAATTGGAAGAAATCCGGCTGACACACTCGTGATCAACGCACAGACCAAAATAGTCGGCGAGTTGATTGCAGACTCCCTGCAGGCAGCTGGCGATACCATATTCATGGACGACCTTGTTAAGGTGAACGGCAAGGTTCACTCCGACACAACAGTTGCAGCAGACGAGAAGACAGTGCTCACAACAAAGAGCTATGTCGATGCAGCCATTGTTGCCGGAGGAGCCGATAACCTCGGAGACCATACAGCGACGCAAGATCTGGATATGGACAGCTGGGCAATAGTGAATGTTGGAGATCTCACCGTAGATGGAAGTGCAACTTTCAATACAAAAGTTACGGCAACAGATATTGGCACAGCTGAAGATGGAGTTAACTTCGGTGCAATCGGAGTCGATGGTCTCGCAGACTGGGACGGAGCAGAGACACTTACAGAGACCATTGCAGGCATTCATGGCAGAACAGACCCGGGATTGGGCGTAGACGCCATAGGTATCTACGGTGAGTCTGGTATGTCCAATACGGGCATCAATATGGGTGCGGCAGGCATGGCATATCAGGGGCTCAATGACTTTGGTATAGTCGGAGCATCCAACTATACAAGCTGGGATCTTGCAATGGACGCAGCCCCCGCTGTAGATGCTGCAGTCCTGGGACTTCAGAGTGGGTCCACAGCAACGGACTTTGCAGGATACTTCGGAGGTGATGTCAAGGTAACATCCATGCTTGGCATTGGTGTCACCGCAACGACATATCCCCTTGAGATAGTTGCCGACAGAGGTATCATGTCCACCAATACAGTCTCACCCACTCCAACAGGTGGTGCTTATTTCGTCAACAGAATTGACGGCGACATCACAACAACAGACGACATTACAAATGTCTACATAACGACAGATGGATCAACATCCAATAAGGTTCGAGGTCTTCTTTCCGAGACCAGAGGCGACGGCGATTACTCGCTGGCTGTTTCCGCATCAGGCTTCTATGAAGGTGCAAATACCAGCGTAGTACCCGCAGATATGCCGGAGGCAACAGGTCTTGTCGGTTTCGGCAGAATCACAACTGGCACTCTCTCGGCAAGGGCAATAGGAGCAATGGGTGCATCAACAGACCCACAGACTGGTAATAACTACGGTGTCATAGGTGCTGCTGCACAGGCCGGCAACTCCAATATTGGTGTTGTTGGTGCTGCCAACTGCACAAGCAATCAGCTTATTGCACTCACAGGCGGAGCCCTTGGAGTTGGTGTCTATGCCTATAATCCTGCTGGCGGGGATGCTCTATATGTAGATGGTCCTTCCCATCTAACCGGTGCAGTGACCCTCGATGACAAAGCAACCTCTTCTGCAACTGAGGATGGAGATGGTGCTACCACGCTGACCACAAAGGGGTGGGTTGAGGCCAAGATTGCAGCTGGTGTTGATAATCTGGGCAACCACACAGCAACAATGGATCTTGATCTTGATGCCAACAATATAGTTAACGGTGCAAATATCACCTCCGACAGATTCACTGCAACAGGTACAGCTGAGGGTTATCACTTCGTAGCTGGATCACATCACGATGCTTCACCGCTTCTTGAGGATGCAGTCTTCGATGGTGGAATTGGCTATACTGATGCCTATTCCGGCACAGAGAACCTATATGCCCATGCTGTGCAGTCATGGCTTGAACATTCTTCGGGCAATGGTCCTGCCAAACTGAGGTCATCCTACATAACTGCGACAACAGAAGGCACAAGACCCAGCCCATCTGTAGCAACAATAGAGAATATACTCACTCACAACTCAACCGGACAGCTCACCAATGGCTATGGCGTGAAGTCTCTCGTCACAAATACCAACACAAACGGAATAGCAAATGCCTACGGAATTCACTCACAGATAAAGAACGAGAATGCAGGTGGCACTGTCCTGAATGCATACGGTCTCTATGTGGCTACACCTGTTGCAACCGGAACTATTAACACAGCATATGGTCTATATGTCAACACTCAGAATGCAGCTGCCACTAACTATGGAATCTATGTCGCTGGTGGGCAGTCATATTTCGGTGCTGATGTAGATGTAAACGGAAAAGTTACATCAACAGCAACAGATGATGGTGACGGAGCAACAACGTTGACAACAAAGGGATGGGTTGAGGCAAAACTCGCAGCTGTTCCTGATGATATGGGAGACCACACGGCTACAACTACACTCGACATGAACGGCAATAGTATCGTAAATGCAGATGACATAACAACAACCGGAACCATTACAATTGGTGAGTTCCTTACAGTTGAACAGGGAACACAGACAGTAAATTCCTTTGCTACTCTCACACCAACCAAATCCTATTATAAGGTCGAGGGCAATGGAGGAGCTGTTTCCTTTAACGCAACAACTGCAATTGCTGATGGAACAACAGCAGGACAAGTCCTTATTCTCGAAGGCAATCACGATACAAACTCTGTCCAGCTGCCAGACAATGCCAATACGAAGCTTGATGGTTCATTCACAATAGGCAATGGAGATTCCATTATGCTTATATGGAATGGAGCAGACTGGATCGAGATCTCTCGTTCGAATAACTGATCGAGCTGAAATATCACCTTAAGGGAGCCAAAGGGCTCCCTTTTTTTTGCTTTGCTTGTCTTTCGCATATCTTTAAGGTATATTTAAATTAAACCGATATATTAATGAATGTAAATATATTTTTAATAATACAGACTCTAAGGGGGGTATATGAAAAGGGATAAGACAAAGATAATCTGTACTCTGAGCATGAACCAGTCCGACGAGACTATACTCACAGATATGATACTCAAGGGCATGGACGTAGCAAGGCTCAACTTCTCCCACGCAAGCTATGACGATGCTGAGCACCTTATCAAACTGCTCAAGAAGATTCGTGACAAATTGCGCATGCCTGTAGCCATCATGCTCGATACAAAGGGGCCTGAGTGCAGAATTTATGGCATCGATAAACCTCTGACAGTTGAAACTGGAGACCACATCATTGTAGAAAGCCATCCCCCAGAGAATATTGAGAACTATAGGACAAGTGCCCCAAATCATTTTGTCACGAATCTTCCCTTTTTTCATACATTGGTAAAAGAGGGAGACAGGGTTCTCCTCGCAGACGGGCAGGTGGAGTGCAGGGTGCATGAGATTTCAGGAGAAAAGGTCTTCCTGGAAGCCAAGAATAAAGGGGGGCTGAGAAATAAAGCACATCTGAATGTGCCCGGATTGGACTATCCCATGCCATTCCTTTCCGATAAAGATATAAAGGATATACAGTTTGCTGTTGCCCAGGATCTGGATTTCATAGCACTCTCCTTTGTCAGAGACTCTGATGACCTTTTCAAGGTCAGGGATGTGATATATGATGCAGATCCAGACTCGCAGATACAGCTGATCTCGAAGATTGAGCACAGAAAAGCCATAGACAATCTGGATGAGCTTATACATCATTCAGACGGAATAATGGTTGCAAGGGGAGATCTCGGAGTTGAGCTGGACATAGAAGAAGTGCCGATTATGCAGAAAAAGATAATCCGCGATTGTTATCTCGCAGGCAAGCCTGTTATAGTGGCGACACAGATGCTTGAATCTATGATTGACCACCGCATTCCTACAAGAGCAGAGGTTTCGGATGTTGCAAATGCCTGTTTTGATCTTGCCTCTGCTGTCATGCTCTCCGGCGAGACAGCCATCGGAAAATACCCCCTTCTTGTAGTCGAGACAATGCAGAGAATAATCGAGAAGGTTGAAGATTCATATGGCTATGAAGATTTTCTAAAAACACAGCTTGATACTATCAGGGCAAAGGATCTCACAGGTATATTGACTGTTGCTGCAGTTTCCACTGCCTATCGCACAAAGGCAAAGGCACTTGTTGTATTCACTAAAACAGGATATTCGGCGAGAATGCTCTCCAGACTGCGCCCCGGGCTACCGCTATACGCCGTTACGCTTGATGAAAAGGTATATAATCAGCTTGCAATTTCATGGGGTGTTACCCCTGTGATGATCGAGGACGATCCTGATTTCGAGATATTGGTGAAAAGGGCAATATCGGAGTTGCGGAGGGAAAGCCTTGTAGAAAGGGACGATAATCTGGTCATTGTCGCCAGCGTACCTTTAGGATTGCATGGTCGCACAAATATGATACGTGTAGAGATAGTCAAATAGCTGCTATTTCACAAATTTCAGCTTTCCGACCATAACCGTTTTTTGATGCTCAATGCGAATAAAGTAATTGCCGGAAGGTATATTCTCCTCTGGCTGCCATATTGTCATTCCACCGTCCAGCTGCCCATACTCAACCGTTCTCCCTTTGAGATCGAAAATGCTATAGTATGCCCCTTCCGGACCTTCTATGGTACAAGCCGAGTTGAAGGGATTTGGATAGAAGCGAATACCCAGGTTCTCCGGTCGATTTTCTACGCTGGCAAGGGGGTACCTGAGAGACCACATAACAGCATCAGCTATTACAACATAGCAACCATCCCCTGAATATGTGGAGTCTGAAATACTTACATTTCCGGATATTCCTGCTTCGAAATCAAACCCGCCGAGATGATGCCAGCTTGAACCTGCATCACGTTGAGAAACCGTTACAAAGTCGGTGGATAAACCCTGAATACGCACTGAGACATCATTGCATCTGTTGCCGCCGCCATACCACCACATGTAGACATCGTAAGTGCCGTCCTCAGGTAGATTCGGTGTAAATATTGCTCTGTCTCGATCACCACCGACATTGCAAAACTGGTAGTCATCAAGATATCCGCTTGAAGTAGAGTATGTCCCATTAACCCAGCTACCTGTGGTTGTATATCCTGCATCGCCGTTATCGACTATCGTTGTATCTCCCCCGGGAGCAGGGGGTTCGGGAGAGCCAGCCAGCCTGTTTGCCACAGTGTCCCTAATCGAAGGTAAAAGCGGATAGAAGTTTGCCCCAGGACAAGCTGTTGATCCTATGTCCCTGTGCCCGGAAATATTCGGATATGTCCCGTCAACAAGCCATGATGACCCATGTGGGTCAATGTCCCTTTGCTCACACTTCCAGGATACAAGATCATAGAGTGCTTCAAGAGTTGCTGTATGCAGTGTGTGGGTCTCGAAATTGCCCATAACAGAGAGACCAACACAGCCCGTATTATGTCCTCCAACATGGGCACCTACAGCATCGAGATTGGCAAGGTCAGCATTGTATCTCCCCTGATAGATATTGCCGAGATGATCGAGAACAAACTGATAACCGATATCACCCCAACCATTTGTATATGTGTGATAACTCCAGATGCTCCGCATAGTTGCAGCAGGATCAGATGGGGTTGACGTTGCGCCTGCTGTGTGATGTATCGCCCATATCCAGGCATTCGTATAGCTCGGCCACCAGCTGGGTGAGCCAGCCTCTCCACAGCCCCAGCCATATCTATCGATATATGATGGCATTGGACATAGCTCCGCTGTCTCGGAAACCCTCATTACCGGTTCAAGTGGCTCCTCTGTTCTGCCGCAGTTAATAAATATCATCTCAAACTGTCCCAATCGTGCTGCATCTTTGTCCTCGATCTCAAGAATCACCTTATAATAGAGGGCCGGTGGGTCATCCGGATAGTAGAAATCGCTGAAAATATAGTTCGAAAAGGGCTGCTCATCGGGGTTGGTCACAGAAATCTCATCATCGAAGATAGGACCATCCCAGCTCTTGCCGTCATAAGACCAGAATATGTAGCCGGTCAGTGCTTCATCAATGGACATATCACCCTCAATACGAAATGCAAAACCGGTGAAGAATTCCAAAGGACTTTTTATGACTTCAGTCTCCAAAAGTCCCTTATCTTCTTCAAGTACCCAGCTTTCATTGTCTCGCACCATTTTCTGAAAGCTCGAGAAATCAGCTTTTTCAAAAACAGTGTGACAATTGTCAACTGCTATAGTCAAACTCACTATCAAAAAAACTAGATACACCCTTTTCATAATCCTCCTTGATATAACATATATTATAGCCAAAGCAACTCTAAGAGCAAGGAGAAATGATAGGAATCTAGATCTTAACACTCAGGAACTTCCATGAAATAATCTTAACTAGGTAAGCATGAAGAATGAAAGTAAAGGTTGTTGCAATTGCTGCTCCGAGAAGACCAACTAAATCGATCAAAATATAGTTCAACAAGATATTTGAAAGTACAACTGTTACCATTACAATTGTATACTTCTCAGGCTTTCCCCCCTGTATCAACACCCAATAAAAAGGGCGATATCTTGCAGAAATGAATACTCCAATGAGAAGAATCAGGAGAACATACCAGCTGGATTTGAAAGATGGGGTAAATCCAAAGAATAAACTGAGGGCGGGGAATCCCAATGCAGCTAAGAAACATAGGATAGCTATCAGTGGAGTGAAGTTCTTTTTTACTCGACCGATTATAATATTCATTGCCTTCACGTTGCCATTCGAGAAGAACCTTCCCAGGATGGGATCAACATTTCTTTTCACTGCATTAGCTACTTCATTTAAACCCTCAGCAAAAAAAGAAGCAAAGGTATAAATTCCAACAACATCGGCTTCAAAAAAATGGCTCAACATGATCTGATCAACCCGAAGATTTATATTGAATAAAACACCTGTCATGACACTTCGAACCCCAAAAGAGAAATGCTCTGGAAACCATTTCAGAATTCTCAAACTAAAAACAGGGGGGGCATATTTGATTGAAACATATCCAAAAAGTATGATTAGTAAAGAGGTCTCGCCAATTGAAATAGCTGCAGGAATCAGTACTGTAGGAAAACCAAGAGCAAGAATAATTATTATACTAATACATAAAAAGACTATGCGCAATCCCTGAAAAACCGCAAGACTCCTCATCATTCTTGTGCCATTAAGCACGTATAAAAGCACTTTATTAAGAGAATAGGCAAAAAGACCAGGAATGATGAGTTTGATTCCTAAAGAAACCTCCGTTGGGTTCTGAGTGAAACTAGAAATTATATCCCTTGTGCAATAAGTGAGACCTGCTACCAATGAAGTTGTCAGTAAAATCAAAAAAACAGCGCTACTGTATATCTCTCGACAAATTTCCTTATCACCTTGATTGTATGATATATTCTTCAGAACCGACAACTGTATTCCACCCGCAGCTATCTGTGAGGTAATGATGTATATTGCATAAACTATCGAAAAAATGCCAAGCCCATAATTCCCTCTCTGGCTTTTCAGAATAACATTATTTGCCAGACCAATTCCACCCAAGACACCCAGTGATATAATATACCAAGATACATCTCGATTAAAGCGCTCTTTAGGATTTAACAGGGATATATACTTTTTAAAGGATGCAATCACGATGATGCTGCCCCATTATTATTCTACCATCTTTCAATTGTTCCTGTTATAATCCATATCCATCCATATCGCAAAGAGAATTGACTGAAATGTCATCAGGATAGTGAATGTCAAAATTGTCAATGTAGTTTTAGGAAGCTCATTGTACTTAGTATAGAAATAGATGAATCTAACTACCATCGGCAATGCAATTATGAAGAAATTAAAGAAAGCAAACAAATAGAAGAGAATAAGCGGATGGAAATCCAAAACAATATATCTTTGCCATAACCTTCGGAAAAAGAGAGTTGTCAGGATCCAGCTAGTCTTGGGGATATACTTCCACAATTTTATCTTACTTTGCTCTCTGTCATAGACAGGCTTGATCTCTACATCTTTGACCTTGTAACGACGAATATTCAACATATTCAGTATGTCTGCATTATAGCCATAGCCTTTTGTCATATCTTCTATTGGTATGTTCTTAAGGGCACTGTTTTTGATAGCAGTATATCCGGATTGTGGATCCATTATGTTATAATATCCGGTGGCGAACTTAGTTAATATCGTCAGTGCTGAATTGCCAAGAAAACGATGTGTTGGCATCTTACTGATATCCGTGTGGAGTAATCTATTTCCCTTTGAATAATCGTAATCCTCTTCGATTAGTGCATCAAGCAAGCCTGGAAGATCATCCGGATCCATTTGATTATCCCCGGCCATCACAGCTGTAATATCAACCATTTCATTATTCTTGCTTGCCACATATCCTGTAATCAAAGAATGCCCTAATCCTTTATTTACAGCATGATTTAGAATTCTTAACCTCGGATCACTTTTTGCAAGTTCTTCCAGTATATTTAAAGTGTTGTCAGTGCTGCAGTCATTTGTTACATATATGAAATCTACAAAGTCAGGAACATTGCCAACAGCTTCGGCAATCAATAACTCTTCGTTATATGCTGGCATTATTACAGCTATTTTTTTCCCTTTGTACATCTCACCCTATATAATTCATGCGCTTGAAATAGTCTCTACCCCAGTCAATCGTTGCGACAAGTCCCTTCCTGAAATCTGTCATAAAATCAAGCCCAAGGTCTTCACGTATATTACTATTATCAATATCAAAGACTTTTATATCACCGGGCATCCAGTCTTCATATAGTATTGTCTGGTTCTCTATTCCCAAAATTTCAGCCACCATATTGGCGAGTTCGTTCACAGTAACTGTGATACCTGATGCACAATTATAAACCTGTCCACTTGCACAGGGCTCAACTGCTGCTCCTATATTGGCCTTTACGACGTCTTTAACGAAAGTGAAACTTCTCTGCTGTGTTCCATCTCCAAAAATAGTAATCGGATTGCCACCTAACATTTGTCTCGTAAAAATTGAAACCACTCCGCCAACCTCGCTAGATTCTTGACGAGGTCCATAAACATGGAAATACCGCAGGACAGTCACATCAAGACCAAAGAGATTTTCGAAAACTTTGACATACTTCTCACCAGCTAACTTGCTTGTACCATAATATGAAGTAGGGTTAAGTGGATGCTTCTCATCTTGTGGAAAATACTGAGCCTCACCATAAACTGATCCTGTTGATGCATGAACGAACTTCTTGACGCCATATTTTACAGCCAACTCCAAAAGATTAAATGTACCCTCCCCATTGATCTTTAAGTCTTTTCTGGGATTGGTTAAGCAGATGGTTTTTTTGGATGCAGCCTGATGAAAAACGACATCAACTCCCTCAAAGTATTGTTCGAGGTTCTTCATGTCTGTAACATCACACTCTACTTCATGAAAATTCTCGTATTTCTTTAAATGTTCAAGATTCTCATGCTTGCCTGCAAAGTAGTTATCAATCGAAATAGTCTCAACCCCCATCATTACGAGCTCTTCGACAATGTGTGAGCCAATAAAACCTGCTCCCCCTGTGACCAAAGCTTTTTTGAATGGTAATTTCATACTATTCCTTTATCTGTGTAAGTTTCTCGCCATCGATACGATATCCAATACTGCATCTTGGACATTTTATGTTTTCTTTAAAGTCTGGAAGTATCTCGCCGCATTCACATACCCAGCCCTTTCTCCGGGCTGGAACACCGACCATGAGGGCAAAATCAGGTACATCCTTTGTCACAACTGCTCCTGCACCGATAAAGGCATGTCTGCCAATTGTATTGCCGCATACAACAGTTGCATTTGCGCCGATGGAAGCGCCATATTTAACAAGTGTCTTGTGATAGAATTCAGAACCTCTCTGTGGATATTTACATCTCGGGTCAAGTACATTGGTGAAGACCATTGAAGGACCGCAGAACACATAATCTTCAAGGGTTACACCTTCATAGACACTTACATTGTTCTGTATCTTAACGTGATCACCGATCTTCACATTATTGCCGATATTGACGTTCTGACCTATTGATACCTTTTCGCCGATCTGTGTATTTGACTGAACATGGCTGAAATGCCAGACCTTTGATCCCTCACCAATTTTGACATCTTTATCTACATATGATGACTCGTGCACAAAGAAAGAGTTCTTTTCCTCGATTTTTTTGGCTTTTCCGTCCTTGAGCAAGCTCTCAGATGCCCATTCAAGAATCTCGAGAACCTCAATTGCGTTTTTGCCGTCAGATATTGCTACAGGCTCGCCTGACTCTATATGATCGACAAAGTATTGAATCTCATTTGTCAAGGGCATACCCTTTTCATAGGGGATGATCTCTGTTGGACCATCTCTTTTAATCGGTTCACCCTGAACCCAGTCAATGCCCTTCTCGTAAAAGTGTATGTCCTTGTGCTCAGAAGAATCTTCATATGAAAGCATTCCCTTGGAACCGATAAGTACAATTCTGTGCTCTTTAAAAGGATGGAGCCAGCTGACAAAGTTATGCCCCACAATATTGTCCGGATAGCGGAAGGTAGTCATCGTTGTGTCATGAATATGTGACTGTAGGAAGGCACCACCTGAGGAATGAACCTCTATGGGTTTCTTTCCAAAAAAGTATTGGAAAATCGAAATGTCATGGGTGGCAAAGGACCAGAGAATGTTTTCCTCGGTTCTGACAGTTCCTAGATTGACACGATTTGTATAGATATATTCGGGTTTTCCAACTTTGCCGGAATCCATCAATTCCTTGATCTTGTGAATGGCAGGATGGAAAAGGAGTACATGACCGACCATTAGCTGAACACCCATTTCCTGGGCCAAGTCATATAATTTTCTTGCTTCTTTGGAGTTAAGAGCAATGGGTTTTTCTACAAGAACATGTTTTCCGTGTTTTATGATGTATTCAGCTATCTCGAAATGTGTTTCCGCTGGTGTTGCTACAGTAAAACCATCAAAGTCTTCGGCTATGGCGTCCTTTATATTCGAGAATATCTTGACTCCAGGATACTTTTCCTGGAAAACTGAACAGGTATTCTCATCGGATTCGACTATTCCTGCAAGGTTACCAAGGTTGTCCAATGTTCTTATGTGATTTTTTCCCCATCTCCCAGCACCGACAACACATATTCTTGTCTTCATAGATCTCCAGACATTTCGGGTCGAACCCTTAATTTCTCTTCTTAGTTACCAAAGCTCTAATTGGATAAAATAATGTGTATGGCTATATATGGTCAAGGGCAATCTTTCTTTTATTTTGATAACAGAAGAGCCGGATCAGATGACCCGGCTCTTTTGAATGTGAACTGTCTACTATCTATCATTATCTATCCGTAAGAGCTGCTACAGCTGGTAGTACCGCCCCTTCCATAACCTCAAGGGATGCACCACCACCTGTGGATATATGGGTTATCCTGTTCGGATCAATCAGCTTCTTGGCTGCCGATACCGAATCACCGCCACCAATGGCCGTAATGCCTCCCTTATCGGTTAGTTCTGCCATAGCCTCAAGAATTATCCTGGTGCCCTCAGCAAATCTGGGGTTCTCGAATACACCCATCGGACCTGTCATCACAACAGTTCCTGCAGACCTTATCATATCTGCAAATGACTCCGCAGTCACAGGACCGATATCAAGCCCCATCATACCCTCGGGAATGGAATCATTGGCATATGTCTCGATTTTTTCTGGTTTATCGAAATCATCTGCGCAGACGATATCCATTGGCAGCACAACCTTTGATTCGCCTGTTTCGCTCTCCAGAGCCTCTTCCTCAGCCTCTGAGAGTATATTGGCAGCACGGGTCAAGAACTCATCTTCGACAAAGGATTTGCCTACATTCATCCCAAGTGCTTTATAGAAGGTGAATATCAATCCACCTCCGAGAAGGAGCTTATCAACCTTTGGCATAAGATTGTCCACTACCTTTGTCTTGGAGGAAATCTTGAGCCCACCAATAATACTGATAAAGGGTCTTTGTGGATTTGCCAGTATCTTGCCGAAGGTTTCCAGCTCATTGAGCATCAGATAACCCGCAGCAGCCTTTTCCACAAGCTGAGAAACGCCTACATTAGAAGCGTGTGCCCTGTGTGCTGTACCAAAAGCATCGTTAATGAAAACATCTGCAAGTGATGACAGCTGTGTGGCAAAGACCGGATCGTTCTTTGTCTCTCCAATGTGAAAGCGAAGATTCTCGAGCAGATAAATCTCTCCTGGATTTGCCATTGCAATCGCATCCTCAACAACCGGTCCTATGCAGTCGTCAAGAAAGTTGACCTTTGTTCCGAGCAGCTCGGAAAGCCTTTTTGCAACAGGTCTCAATGAAAGTTCAGGGTTGATTTCACCCTTGGGTCTGCCAAGATGGGAACAGAGTATGGCAATTCCTCCATCATCGGCTATCTTCTGAATTGTCGGAATGGCTCTGACAATTCGCTCGTCATCAGTGATCTGACCATTTTTGAGCGGTACATTCAGATCAAGTCTTGTCAAGACTCGCTTTCCACCGAGGTCTATATGATCTATTGTCAGTTTCTTCTCAATCATTTTCAGCCCATCATTAGTTTCAGCATGTCGACCATGCGATTTGAGAAGCCCCACTCATTGTCATACCAGGATAGAACCTTGACCATGTTGTCCTGAAGAACCATTGTGGACTGAGCATCGAAGATCGATGAGTGAGGATCACCAAGAATATCCGAGGATACAATCTCGTCCTCTGTATACTTGAGTATGCCCTCCATTCCATTGGAAGCAGCATGTCTCATCGCATTGTTAACCTTTGATGCCGTTACATCCTGTTTGAGCTGTGCAACCATGTCGACAATGGAGCCGACCGGAACCGGCACCCTTATAGCCATGCCGTCAAGTCGTCCTACCATCTTCGGAAGAACGAGGCCGATGGCCTTTGCTGCTCCTGTGGATGTAGGCACAATATTCTCAGCGGCTGATCTGCCTCTGCGCCTGTCCTTTTTGTGGGGGCTGTCGTGTATATGCTGATCCATTGTATAGGCATGCACGGTTGTTAAAAAGCCCTTCTCAATACCGAAATTATCGTCAAGAACCTTGACAACAGGGGCCAGACAGTTTGTCGTACAACTGCCTATTGAGATGATGTCGTGCTTGCCTGGATCATATTCTTTTCCGTTAACACCGAGGACAAATGTTCCATCCGGATTCTTTGCAGGTGCGGAGATAAGAACCTTTTTCGCACCGGCTTCAAGATGGTATGATGCCTTTTCTCTGTCGCGGAAAATACCGGTACATTCGGCAACTACCTCTACGCCCAAACTCTTCCATGGGAGCTGTTTGGGATCGCGCTCAGCAAATACCTTGATCTTTCTGTCACCAACGACAAGATACTCCCCCTTTACCTGTACAGGAATACCAAGACGCCTGTGAACGGTGTCATATTTGAGGGAGTAGGCGAGTTCCTCGATGGGGAACAGATCGTTTATCGCTACAATTTCCAGTTCCGGGTCCTGAGCTGCTATTCTTGGAATCATCCTTCCGATTCTTCCGAAACCATTGATGGCTATCCTTGTTGCCATTAAATCCTCCTTTTATGAATTTTCATGATATGCCTTATATATTATTGTGTCTTAGGCCTATTTGCAAAGAATTTCTTAACCTTTTGCCCCGAAGGTGAGATTAACAACTGTCATGTATAATTTCGGCACGAAACCTCTGGACTTCTGAATTTTCTTAAAAAGCCCTTCTTTTTATCATTGATAGATCAAAAAAAGGGACACAGGTGTGTCCCTTTATGTATCCTGATGTGGTCTGTTATCACAGATCGGGTTGGAAGAGTTCAGAAAGCTCGATGTATTTGTCCCTCACCAGTTTTTGGGCAAGGAGCTTATCATCGAGAGTCATCGGCTCAATCTCTGTGCCTCTGAGACAGACTACAACACCGTAGTTCTCCTTAGCTACCTCATCTATGGCTGCAATACCAAAGCGAGTCGAAAGGAATCTGTCGAAGGCCGTAGGATTTCCCCCTCTCTGAAGATGACCGAGAACAACATGCCTGGATTCCCAGCCGATTTCATCCTCAATCTCATCTGAGAGTTTTTTAGCAATTCCACCGAGTCTGACATGACCATATTCATCTTTATCAAGGTCCTGGAAAACAAGTGAACCGGTATCTTTGGATATCTCGAGCCTTGCACCCTCTGAAACGGCGATTATAGCATATTTCCTGCCCTCATGCCTGAGCCTTTTGAGCCTGAGCATCAGATTATCGAGGGAGAATGGTTTCTCGGGTAGCAGAATGATATCCGCTCCCGAAGCTATACCAGCTTCAAGGGTAATCCAGCCAGCATGGCGTCCCATCAGCTCCACAACAAAGACCCTTTCATGGCTCTCTGCAGTCGATCTTATCCTGTCAATGGCATCTGTTGCAATGTTAATTGCAGTGTCGAAGCCAAATGTGACGTCAGTTCCCGAAAGATCATTGTCTATTGTCTTTGGCACGCCAACGACATTTGCTCCAGCCTTTGACAGGTGATAGCCGCCTGTATTTGTATCGTCCCCTCCAATGACAATCAGCGCGGAAAGATCCATCTTTCGATAGTTCTCCATTGCCTTTTTGAGGATATCTTCGCTCTTAGCAGGATTGGTTCTCGATGTTCCGATTATTGTTCCGCCTTTGGAGATAATATCGCGGACATCCTCAAGTTCCAGCTTCCTTGAACGACCCTCGACAAGACCTTTCCAGCCATTTTCGATGCCGTACATTTCGAAGCCATATTTCTTGATGCCCTTCCAGACCGCTCCGCGGATAACCGCATTCAGTCCAGGACAATCCCCACCGCCGGTCAGAATACCGATTTTTCTTGCCACTTTACCTCCTAGGCTCTGGCCTTCTCTGTTGCCATTCCGAAGAGAACCATGTTTGCAATGTCCTCGAACTTATCTGCGAGATTGAAGGCATCCTTATCTGTGTTCCAAAGGAGTGTCAGTGTCTCGATGAGACCATAGATCATCATGGTCAACTGCTCGAGATTGATGTCGTCCTTTATGAGGCCTTCATCCATAAGTGTGAAGAGGCTGTCGGAAAGGGGTGAGAGGAGCTTGAGCATTTCGCCCTTATACATGGAGCTGTCTGCACGGATAACCTTGCGAAGTTCAGTTGAGAGAACCCAGGCTCTCTCAGGATTTTCCTCAGCAACTGTGAGGTAGAATTTTACGACTGTCTGGAAACGCTCGACAGGATCGCCGATGTTCTCGAGCTCTTCGGCATTCGTGTCGATGAACTGCTCAACAAACTCTGTGAGGATTGTCGCAAGGATTTCCTCTTTTGAATCGTAGTAGAGATAGATTGTTCCGACTGCATAGCCGGACTCCCGAGCGATCATCTCGATCGTCGTGCTGGAGTAGCCCCTCTCTGCAAAGAGCTGTGTCGAGACCTTCGCAATGTGGTCTTTCTTGCGGTAGTCTGGTTTTCTTGCCATCATTTCTCCTTTTGAATTGGGTTGATTCTACAGCGCTACTTCAACTTATGACAGACAAAAATGAATGTCAACCTTTTTTTTATTATTGCTCATTTTTATTGCAAACTCTGAAATTTTTTTATCACCCTGAAAATATTGCCGTTATAGATGCCCTGTTTAATATATTATTCAAGGTAGGGCGTATACCAGAGTCTCAGTGATATTATATGCGGTCTCCATCTATACGGACCGAATGTCAGCAGAGGAGGATCGAAACGAAAGTATAGCCAGACAGAGTCATTCGGTTGCAAAATGTATCCTGTAGGCGTCCATTCGTCCACAAAGGCAACCGAATCTGCAAACCTCTTATCGGTTGTCAATACATCTTCATTCCCCGAGGTGTTGAATTGGGAAAATATAGGTGTCAAACTGTTGTTCTGAAACAAACCCGATATACAGTATTTATTAATGCCAACCAAAGTCGGGCTTTCCACTGCAAGTAGGCCGCCAGTTACCTCATCCCGCCACTCTCGGTACTCAATGGAGTCATCAAGTGCGATCTCAAGTCCAAGCCTCTGGGGTATATCTCCCGTATTGATCACCTTCCAGCCGGGACCTATCACCGATTCTGTGTCGTAGATTGTATCGGGATACCAGATGATATCAGATACTGAAAGCCCTGCTGTCAGCTCAATATCAGGTCCGAGATATGGCGGTATTCCCAGGACAGTTCGCACATATCCATCGGAAGCATGGAATGAGAATGGCATGTCCTTCTGGGGAAAAATGCTGTCAATATCTGCCCTGTAGAGAACACCTGAAACATAGTCATCGCCGATGGGATACATGGAACGGTAGTCGTCAATCGCTCCATCACCATCGAAATCAGCCTTGATTCTGACATATTCGGGTGGTGTTCCATCGGCATCGCTATAGATGACCTGAAAACGGAAGACCGTATCCCTGTTGCCAAAATCGGGAGAAAACAGATAGCCAGCCTCTTCGAGAATGGGACTACTGTTCCCCATTGGATTGTGATAGCCGGGTGTCCCTCGCTCTATCGCCTCATCCCCAAAAAAGCCCATTGTATAGGGTGAACTATGCCATGCTTCAGGAAATCTGCCGTCTGAAGGAGGAATATTCCGGGACATGGACCAATATATGCTGTCTATGGTGCTCTTTCTGCCGGAAAGCGGTCTTCCATAGTCTCCCGCCCTGTCAAGAAGGGCGGACTGAAGTGTATCCATTCCGTCAAAGATAGTGAAGCCAACGTGGAGGTCGGGTATGTCGAATGAAAAGATAATTGTGTCCGGCTCTTCAGCCAGCCTGCAACTTCCGATGGAACTGCCGGCTATAACCATTAGGCTGTCTGATGGCAGCACACCCTTTAGAGTGGCAAGTCTCTTGGGGTATCCGTAGGCATTGGAGGAAAATATCGTGACGGGTGTCCTTAAGAAATCCATGTCCTTGCCGGACATATTTGCTATCTCAATCCATTCCCCTCTGGGATAGCGGGAAGACCCCATCCACATAATCTCGCTGACAATCAGATCCCCTTCCTGCCAGTGCACGAGTGCTGTATCGGAGAGGAAGTGACCCACAGAATCGACATCGTCATAGAGCATGATTCGGGCATGCCAGAGGTCACCGGGTTCGGTCAGAACTGAAGAGAGCGTTGATTCATATGTTGGACCGACAGAGTCCACATCGGTGTACTGAAACTCATCATTCCTGTACCAGTCGAAGAAGCATTTGACGGGCAAAGGTAAATCGTCATAGTCGCGAACTCCATAGGCGAAACAGGTGATTTCATCGTCATCTGCAGGATGTCTGTCCGAGAGCATGAGGGAATCGGGGGGTGTGGGTGGTATGTTTTTATAGTTGGTTGCTCCGGGTGTTCCCCTTTCTCTTGCGCCGGGATTCCAGTTGACCTGAAGACAGCCGTGATGCCAACTGTCATCCAGCGTACCGTCTCCCGGTGGGTTATTCCTCTCCATGGACCACCATCTGCTGCTTGTGACATATCGCCCTGCTGCCATCTGACCGATGCAGTTGTCCGCCCTGTCCAGGAGTGTAGAGCCACTATATAGGTTGTAGCAACTGCCTGTATTGGGCAGAAAAAGCTCTGGCTCTATGAAGTCCGGTTCATAGGACATCTGCGAAACCTCGCTCGAAAGGCGCGATATTACGAAGAGCCCCCAAGGTGGAATGCTGCCGTCATCGATGATGAACATCAGTGAATCCTCGAAGAGAACGCTCAGATTATTATCGGAAAAATCTATGTTGTCGCCTGTCATATTTCGCAGTTCAATGTACTCGTCAAAGCCTGATATGCTGGTGCCCATCCACATTAACTCGTTGAAGACAATATCCCCATACTCAAGGGAGAATATCGATAGTGAGAGCAATATCAAAAGGCAGAATCTCTTCATCCTATCATGCCTTTCAGCCTGCCGAGGCTTCGGAAATGGGACATTCGAAATGCATCGCTCTTTTCAAGTTCCTTTGTTGCCAGCTCGATTGCCCCTTGCTGCACATCTTCATCCTTGCAGATAAGGGCAATATCATGACCGACAATCAATGACCGCAGGGCAACCTCTTCCGGACTTCCCCATTCTGTTGCACCACCCATCAAAAGGTCGTCTGTGATCACGACTCCGTCAAATCCGATGCTGATACGCCTGTCCTGTGCCTCGTTCTCCCGCAGCACTTTCAGTGCTTTTTCAGAAACTGTAACAGGCTCACTGGAGAACTCCTCGCAAATTATGTGAGTTGTCATAATTGCATCCACGCCATAGATGGCTGCCGAGAGAAATGGTAAAAGATGGGGTGTCATGCGTCCTTTATATGTGGGTAATTTTTTATGGGGATCTATCTTTGAGCCTCCCAATCCTGCATAATGTTTTGCACATGTGAAGAGCCCGGCCTTCTGAATACCCCGAATTGCGTAGCCTGCAAACTCACTGACCTTAGACGGATGGTCGGAAAATGTTCTTTCTTCTATATATGATCCGTCAAGACCAAGGTCAACTACAGGGGCAAGATTCCAATCTATACCAAGTTCGGAAAGACCTACTGCAGCGAGATAATATGCTTCTTCAACGGTCTTTGGTTCATATTTTCTGGACATAACCCTGTTGGATGGATGATTGGGGAATTTACCCCTCAGCCGACTTTTATCGCCCCCCTCCTGATCAATGGCTATCACAAGATCAGGACGAATTTTATGAAGACCGGCGGTCAGGGTGCGTATGCCCTCGAAATCATCGAAATTCCTTTCGAAAAGGATAATACCGAATAGCCCCTGCTGTATCTTCTGTCTTATGAAGGGGGTCACTTCCCTGCCTTCAAAGCCGAAGACAAATCTTTTGAGTATATCAGCCATCGAGCATATCCTCCAAAATCTCCTTGACCCTCCTTGGGTCTGATCTAAGCTCCTTCATTGCCTGTCCCATGAAGAAGCCGAAAAGCCCTTTTTTTCCTTTTCTATATAAAGATACCTTGTCTATGTTATCCGCAATTAAAACCTTCAGAACACTCTCGATGCTTTCAGTATCGCCTGACAGCAGAAGTCCATTTTCTTTGGCAAGATATTCAACGCTCTCCAGCGAACTGTCCCCATCTAACCGACTGATATACCCCTCTGCAAGCAGAGCAAGCAATCGCCTTGCACCCTCTCTATCAACTGAGCGAGATTGCTCCATATCAACGACATGGGCAACATGTCCGGGCTCGATATCCTGCCAGCCGTCAAGTGTAATAATATCGTTAACAAACCATCTTGCTGCAAGGGCGGAATCCTCCATGTGCTCTAAAAGGCGTTGAAAAAAACCATTCTGATCCGGTTCTTCAACTATGAGACGGACATCATCAGGGGGAATGCCTGCCTCAATATATTCATCTATAAACTCTTCCGGCAATCTCGGCATGATAGCGAGAAGATTAGCTATATCCTTATCTCTAATCTCTATAACTGGCAAATCCGGCTCTCTGAAATATCGATAGTCGGCAAGGTCTTCCTTTTCCCTCATTGGCAATGTTGCACCACTTCTTTCATCGAAATGACGGGTTTCCATCCCAATTAATTCGCTTCTTTTAATCAGGGATCGCTGTCTTTCCTGCTCAAAGGCTATGGCCTGCCGGACATGCCTCATCGAGTTGAGATTCTTGACCTCAACCCTTCTACCACCTCCGATAGATATATTGACATCACATCGGATATTTCCTTTCTCCATGTCTCCATTGGATATCCCTAAGTATCGCACAAGCCTTCTAATTATATGTATCACTTCCGATGCCTGTTTTGCGCTTTCTATTTCAGGCTTGGTAACAATCTCCAAAAGGGCTATCCCTGCCCTGTTGAGATCTATGAGCGTCCCTTCAGCTGTGTAAATGCTCTTGCCTGCTTCCTCTTCAATATGAATCTGGATAATCCCGACATCACCGAAATCAGTATTGATCCTACCACCTGTGGCAAGGGGCATTTCTTTCTGTGTGATCTGATATCCTTTGGGCAGATCTGGATAGAAATAGTTCTTTCTATCGAAGGATATGCGTCTGCTTATATCTGAATTGAGGGCAAGAGCAAGCACTATCCCATATTCCACAGCCCGTCTGTTCAGAACAGGCAGTGTGCCGGGATAGCCCATACAGACCGGACACACATTGGTGTTCGGCGGAGCATCGCCCACAGGACAACTGCAGAAGAGTTTGCTCTTTGTCGAGAGCTGCACATGTATTTCCAAACCGCATTTCATTAGCTCAAAGCTATGGGATTCATGGAATATAGACAATAAAAAACAGGTGCGCCGAGGAACGCACCTGCTAACCAACGAAGGAAAGAGGATTTATTTAGGAAAGGGCTTTTCCTTGTCCTTTTTCAGGACCTTGCGGCCGTAGAGGCTGATCAAAAGAAGATATAGTATCTTTTTTCTCATCGTGTTTCCTTTCCGGCGCTCAGCATATTAATTGCAGGACGTGTGCCAAATATACGGAAGGCATGAACATCACCGTATAGCATTACTTTTCATGTACTTAACCCAGCGACATATCAATCTTTGACTGTGTAAGATGTGACAGGTGACGGTTTTTTGTCATGTCAGAACTGTCACATTGTCATCCTGACAAAAATTGTCAAACCTAACCTTATGGTTTTTTTTGCCGATATATGGATGTGGAGCGAAAATGAGAAAACGGAGGATAACATGCTTTTGGGTCAAATACTTCTCAGGGAGGGCAAATGCTCTGAGAGCGACATAATGGTTGCCCACACAAAGCAGATGGTCGGAGAGAAGAAGATGATCGGCGAGATACTCGTCGACCTGGGCATCATCGAATCAGACGACCTGACAATGGCTTTGATAAAACAGAGAAAGGCACTCATAGGCGCGAAGAGCCTGCTGCTCGCCAATAAACTTCGGAGAAGAATGAACTGAGGCGACTCCCTGATCTCAATTTTCAGAGGGACACCTAAAAGGTGTCCCTTTTTTTTATTTTATGAGGACAATGCGCTGGGAAAGTGCGGTCTTTCCACTGGTTGCCTTAACAATGTATATGCCGGAGGGCTGACCATCTGCGTTCCAGAGGGATGCGCCTTCTGGCATCTGGTGAACCAGATTACCCCTTATGTCATAAATGTCGGCTGTAAAGCCCTGCGGTATATCTATATTACAGAAAGAGTTGAAGGGGTTGGGATGTGCCGTGACCTGAAGCTCTTTGGGACTTTGTGTTAACTCTCCCTCCGGTTCATCTATGGAATATGGCACATCATTGCCGAGGGAATCGACACGGCAGAGCCATGTTTCTTCGTCAGTGGAACCATAAAGATAACCCCCAAAGAGAAAGCCACCATCACCGCAAAGTACTATTTTTTCTGCATCGCTAAATGTAGATCCAGTTACTTCATATGTCTTTGACCAAAGGGTATCCCCATCGAGGGTGTCTGAAATCATGAATAGAATTGTTTCTGAGTATGCTGAATGCCTTCTTTTGCCCAGAACTGCAAAACGGGTCTGATATGTTTCATTGCCAGCCCAGACAATATCTTGAAAACGATACCCTGGGGTTCTTCCTTCCCTTGCTCCGAAATCGCGTATCCAAACAACGTTACCCTCCATATCAGTTCTCACGATATAGCCATGATGACTTGTGTCTGCATGACTTATCCCACCTACACCAATGAAACCTACCGGATAGCCCCTTATCGGATGCGACACAACCTCTACCCCTTCTATCTCATCGCTATCGTAGCTAACATATCCAGATACACCATGTGCTACAGTCCAGACAGTATCGTAATCGGTATTGAAATAAGTAATATAGCCGACATAGTCATCACTTATACGATCGTTTGCATGTCCAAAAGCCACCATGCCATAAGGAGGATGCTTGACTGTTTTCAATCCTCTAAAGCCCGAGGGAGACATCATAAGACTATCAGCAAACTGAAAAGGAAAGTAGTCTAATCTACCACCATCTTCATCTAATAGCTTCAGCCATCCCGTACCGTAAGAGATTATGTTGCCCTCGTAATCAATATCGCTGAAGTGTCCATAACCTTCATTTGTAGTATCGACCTGAGACCAGATAATATCTCCATGTTGATTCATTAGAAGAATAGTATAGACACTAACTAACTCATAAGAAGTTCTGCCAATACAAGCCAAGGCCAAAAAGGTAGTGTCGTCATATGCCACAAGAGAACCACCCCCGCGCCACGCTGTATATCCGAACCGTCCAAACTTTCTTGTCCACAATGAGTCTCCTAATTCATTCAATCCTACTATAAATATAGCATTGCGACTGCTGTCTGCCATACCTTGGGTAGCCATCATAGAAATGTGTGTCCCATCTGTCAGCTCAAGAATATCCTGAAAAACTGTACTTCCTGCACTGAAGTCAAATACCTTTTGCCAACCAAAGACACCAGCTACCATAAGTAAAACTATCATCACCCTTTTCATCTATACTCCTACAAAAGTCCCTGCCCCCTTCGGGGCAAGGGATATTGATTATCTTTCTATTTTACGAAGAGTATTCTGTCAGTTATTGCTTCATCTCCATGTGTCACTTTGTAGAGATAAGTTCCTGACGGGCATTCCTCGCCCTTCTGGTCTTGTCCGTTCCATAGGAAGGTGTTGCCTTCGCCTTCTGTCAGTTCCTTTATCATCTTGCCTGTGATGTCATATATTGTCACTGAAACATCTTCGGTTTCATCTGGTACTGAAACACTGATTTCTACACTGCTGTTAAAGGGGTTGGGTGTGGCTGTTACAGAAAGCTTCGCAGAGTATGGTTGGGTTGTACTTGCTTTCAAAAAGTAACCCGGAGGGAAAGGCATTTCTTCATACTCTAATGGTGTCGGTTCTCTATCCTCTAAGGAAGTCTGAAGTGTAGTAGTATCAGATGTATCTTCCTCCAGAGCATAGCCAGTGTATCCGTTATCCCTCTTGAACTGTATGATTCTCTCAGCTTCTAAGGTTGTCATGGCTCTGCCTGGGCAAGAGCTGGAAGAAAGCAGAGACGGGGGATAGCACCTGAGATCAACATTGCACCTTACATTTGTTCCTGGGGGAAGACAATGTATTCTGTAGCCAATGGCATTTGGAGAACCCCCAAAAGCATCAATATCATATGCGAACTCAAAACCACTACTCTGGTCATAGTACCATGCCGTGTCAATGCTGGCCCCTGGAAGGTCAACTGGCTCAAAGGCAGGATCTGACCAATCAAAAGGAATAGAGCAGTCAACAGTGCCTATATCTCGGAACTGGCTGACGGAACCTCCCGGCCATATGTCTAAGAATCGTTGCTCATAGATGGGATATCCCCTAACAAACTTCATGCCAGAAGCTGTATGGAGAACATAGAAAGAATGACTTCTCACAATATCCCCTAGCTCTCCATCAAGAGTTGCTGTAAGGCTGAGATATTCCCAGCTTGAGGATTCCTGCTCCCAGTAAATTGCCTGATACGCATTTGGAAACAAATCTATGAGTTGGTCAAAAGATGATGTTGGTTTGAAGGGGAGAGAGTGAACTGCCCATCCTGATTGCCAAGAGTAGATATATCCTTTATCAGAATCGTCGTAATCCACCGACATATAGAAAACCAATCCTGTCCAGCTATGGGCAACATTCTTGACTGTGACCAATATATCATAATCCGATCCAGCTGCTATCGTCGCGTCAGTCATATCCAATCTGACGAGCCTTCCCATATGGGAAAAGTCCTTTGGTGGATTGAAAGTTTGATAAGTTTGGTTGAGTGTATCTATGAGAGTGACCGACACTATTGAATCATCAGCACATCCCCAGAATGTAATCCTCGAATGAACTGTGCCAGATGGTATGAACTCACCGAGATTTTTTCGATATACAAAATAGCCTCGATAACCAGAATCAGTTCCGCCACTATTAAGACCAATCCATTTCGCAAAATCAGGTGGATTTGTGATCATTTTAGGTGCTAATGGTTGATGAGTGCCAGAGCCTCCCCAGCCGTCAATTGAGGTAGTCACGATTTCAACATCCACAACATTGTTGTCGGGTTTCATGACCTTTTCTGATCCATCACTCACCCATCTATTTGTCTGGCCAAAGGCAAGGGCTGCGAATAGAAAGACACAAAAGAAAACAACTAATTTAAATCTTTTCATCATTCCTCCAAAAGTTAAAAGTATTGCCTCAGAACCCCTTCTGTAACAGTACTTTTCTCGTTGTTTTGACGAGGTGGAGGTCTTTCGGAGTCATTGTGATCCCTTCCTTGCAGTTGAATAGATGACGGCGTTGTCATAGGGCGCACCCCAGACTGCCGCTTTGTCGCTGTGTGCTGTGTGCTGTGTGTAACTTCATTTTGATTTTATCCTCTATTTTAAGAATAGAGCTTTTTTCCGGGGATGTCAAGGGGTAAATGAAGGATATATGTAATTTAACTTAGCTTTAATGTTTGGTATATTGTAGCCAAAGTCTTTTATCAAAGGTGAGTTGGACTGCCTCTCGTTGGCTCTTCCTTACTTTACCATCCCGACCTTGTGAAGCCCCAGAGCCAATGGCTGGGAAAAGATAATGCTGACAAGCGAAATTAAAGCTATGCTGTAGATTCTTTTCATGGGACTCCTAATTTTCTCATTTATCGTATTTAGTTAAATAAATTATAAATATATTAATCTCTACAGTCAAGTAGTATGGAGATGGATCTGGCGATTTATGTTGAAATCGTGAGTGAGTGGTATATCTTATATATGGAGGTGACGATGACAAGAAAACAGATCATTGACAATACCCTGTCTCTACTGAATGCTTTGGACGAGGTACAGTTAAAGGAAGTTAACGATTTTGCACATTTCATATATTGCAGATACGAGGACAGGATTCTGACCAAAGGGATAGAGAAGCTTTCTGGACAATCACTCGATTTTCTTGAGAATGAGCCAGATATATATTCCGAGGAAGATCTGAAAGAGCAGTACAGATGAAAAAGGGGGACATAGTTCTCATTCCCTTCCCTTTCACGGATTTATCGGGAGTAAAAAAACGCCCTGCCCTTATTCTTTCTGCCATGCAAAGGGATATCTTAGCTGCTTTTTTCACTTCGAATATTCATCTTAACGATTAATACTCGGTCAAGATCGACCCAAGCAGTTTGAACGGCCTCAAAATGCCATCATTGCTCAAGTTAAACAAAATAGCTACAGTTGAAAAAGCCCTTGTCATTGGTAAGTTGGGCGAGATTGACGATTTTATCCTTATCAATCAGAAATTGCGGGATCTCTTCGACTTGAACTGATTTCTTTGTTTTGTGGAGCGGAATTGCTCCTCTAAAAGCAACATCTCCCTTTTCTTCTAAATGAGATATTGTCTCGCTTTTTGTCGAAAACTCCGGCTCGGTTGCTGTGTTTTATTTCTCATTGATTAATCGAATAACTGGTCAAGGCCACGGGTTCTCCGTTCCCTGTCGCAAATCGTATATAACAAAAAAAAACCGCCCCTCGTGCGGCGGATGGTGGCGGGGACGGGGTTCAAACGGGAACTAACACTCAGAAGTGTTAATTCCTAAGCAGATTTCCGTCATCCATGGGAATGGATGCCGCAAACTGCGACTCTATATCTTATGAAGGCCACGGGTTCTCCGTAGCCCGTCGGAAGGTCGCTTAATAAAAAAACCGCCCCTCTTGCGGCGGATTGGTGGCGGGGACGGGATTCGAACCCGTGGCCTTGAGGTTATGAGCCTCACGAGCTACCTGACTGCTCCACCCCGCGATATTTCTTTGGTAGTATATAGGGGGGGAGGGGGGATGTCAAGGGGAAAGTGGAAATGGTTTGATTTTGGTGGGGATGGTGGTTATTTTAGTTTGATAAACTTTAGGAGGGATATGTCAGAGATATATTTGGATCACAGTGCAACGACCCCTGTAATGGCTGAAGTGATTCGGGCAATGGAGGGGTATTGGCGGGAGAATTTCGGAAATCCATCGAGCATACATGAATGCGGCAGGGAGAATCGGGACGCCCTTGAGGTGGCTCGGGAGAAGGTTGCGCAACTGATGGGTGTTGACAGGAAGATGGTGTATTTTACGAGCGGAGGAAGCGAGGCTGATAATCTTTATATAAAGGGTATGGCTTACAAGCGGCTTATGGCTGGACAGAGGGGACATATAATCACCAGTACTATCGAGCATAAGGCTGTGCTTGAGAGTGTGAAGTTTCTTGAGGGTCTGGGCTTTGAGGCTAACTATCTGCCTGTGGACAAATATGGTGTTTTTGACCTTGATGCATTGAAGAGAGAGATCAGGGGGGATACCTTTTTGGTTTCGTTGATGCTGGCCAATAATGAGGTTGGAACTATTGAGCCCTTGGCTGAGGTTGTGGAGATTTGTCGCGAGAAGGGGATTTTTGTTCATACGGATGCTGTTCAGGCTGTGGGCAAGATCCCTGTGGATTTCAAAGGTTTGGGACTGAACGGGCTGAGTGCTTCTGCTCATAAGTTCTATGGGCCTAAGGGTTCTGGCTTTCTCATTATGGACAGGGAATCGAAGAGAAAGATGACTCCCATGATTCATGGCGGAGCTCATGAGATGGGTATGCGAGCAGGCACAGAGAATGTTGCAGGTATCATTGGGCTTGCAAGGGCCTTGGAGATATCTATGGAGATGATGGAGGAAGAAGCAAGACGGGAGAATATTCTGGCTGAGAGGCTCTGGAAGGGGCTTTCTGGGCGGATTGGCGGGATACATCTGAATGGACATCCTGAGAAGAGATTACCTGGTTTTTTGAATATGTCCTTTGAGAAGGTCGAGGGCGAAGGGATTCTGCTGTCGCTGGATATGGCAGGGATAAGGGCTTCGAGCGGATCGGCATGTACCAGCGAATCGCTGGAGGCTTCACATGTTCTCAAGGCTATGGGGGTTGACATTGTGTTGGCCCATGGTTCTGTGAGGTTCACCCTTGGAAGGGATAATACAGAGAAGGATATTGACTTTGTTATTGAGACATTGCCGCCGATTATCAAGAGACTCAGGGAGATGTCCGTTCTATGAGGCGTATCCTCGTATTGCCTCTTCTGGTGCTTTTGATTGGTTGTGCCAACAGGGTCTCGCCGGGGGGAGGCCCCAAGGATGAGAAGGGGCCGGAGGTACTGACAGTAGTTCCTGAAGCAGGGGCGACCGGTATCAGGGATGATGTTGAGATCTCAATCTCTTTTGATGAGAGAATAAAGGCTGAAGAGGATGATGTCTTTGTGTCGCCGGGTTTTCCTGACTTTGATGTCAAGATCAAGGGACATAGTATTGAGCTGATGCCCTTGGATACATTGCTTTCGAATACTACCTATATTGTCAATATATCTGCGGATGTCGAGGACCTGCGGAATAACAGACTTGACGGCGGATATCAGCTTGCTTTCAGCACTGGGGATATTCTTGATACTCTGAGTATTGGGGGACGAATATTCGACGAAGATTTAGAGCCTGCAGCAAGGGCAAGGTGCTGCCTCTGGCGACTGCCGATGGATTCTCTCAGACCGCCGGACTATATTGGCTGGCCAGATTCCAGCGGGGTTTATAAGGTGGGCAATCTCGGCGAGGGCAGCTATATTGTAGGTGCTTTTTCGAGGCTGGACAATGGGTATCTGCCTGCTCTTGACAGGCCCTATGGTATTGCAACCCATATCGCCAATATACCTGCTGTGGAGAGCTTTGATCTTTTCATGACTGAGCGGGATACAAGTGCACTCACTGTGAAGATGGTCAATCAGCGTGGGATGTTCATGGTTGAGCTAACGCTCTCCGGAGAGGTGAAGGTTACTTCCCTTACTGAGAATGATGACGGATTCGAGATATATCCCAAGGGTGAGTTTGCTGGCAAGCTCTCGCTACTTTCTGACGAGAGGATGAAAAAGGGAAATTACCTGATGGAGATCACCGGACTCACCGATATATATGGCAATGAGACAGGGATTGACTCTATCGCCTATGAGATAAGAATGCAGACGGATACATTGCCTCCATACACTTCAAAACGTCTTCCGAATGAGAAGGGCAAGATGGAATATGGAAATGATGTGGAGCTTTTCTTTGCTGTGCCTGTTGATTTCTGTGAGGTTGACTTCAGAGTGATCAACAACGACACTGCCGGCATTTCCGATACACTTGTTCTGGATGTTCGGACAGAGTTACTCAGCCCTTTCAGAGCTGTAGCGAGGCCACAGTGGCCTGATATTTCTGAATATGACAAGGGTGAGTACAGGATCAGCAAGCTGACAGGGAGAAATGGCGTGTCGATGTCTGATTCGGGCTGGACATCATTCCGGCTGATAGATGCAGCAGAAGGGGGTAGCGTTATTCTACCTGATTTGCCCTTCGTATGCAGAAGCCCTATTGTTCGGCTGAAGAACAAGGCAGAGACTTTCCCTCTTATGCCTACTGACTCGGGCTATGTTGCCTTAGGTATTCCTTCTGGGAATTACAGTCTGTTCATTTTCTGCGATGCAGACGGGGATTCGCTCCTCGACGGTGGTGGGATATTTCCACTCAGGTTTGGAGAGGCTGCCTTTGTTCATCCAGATTCCATAGGTGTGCGCGATAAATGGGTTACAGAGATCGGAGAATAGGCTAACCTCTGATGACGAGCCATTAATCGGTTTGCCTTTATGCTTTTGGATTTTTTAAAAATTCGAACGCCCGGCTGCAGCCAGCATCATTAGATATCCAGGGATAAGATTATTCTTCTCTTATTCCCGGATACCACTGGATATTGAATGTCATGAACAGATTCTTGAGGGGAGCTTCGTCCCAGTTCTCGTATGTGGGATAGCCGGAATATACAAAACCCCAGAAATAGCGGAGATCAATGCCTATTCTGCCATATTTCGTGTCGCGATATATGCCCTCTCCTATTGAAAACCCCATATCTGTCGAGACATAGGATGTGATGTCAGAATTTACGACGGTGTCCAAAAGGCCGTTATGGAACTCGTAATCGGCCTTGATTGGAAAAGCCATATATGGCCCGGCGAAAAGCTCTATGTCATACTTACCTATGGAGAAGAGTCTGCCACCTATTTGAACCGGAAAGGAAAGATAGCTGACGCGATAGTTGCTCTGAAACTCAATCTCCCATGAGCCTACAGTGGTTGTGATTCTTTCGTCTGAGCCACCACTAATAAAAGCGATTTCCGAGAGAACAAAAAACCTGTCAGAAAGTGGATAGCGCATTAGAAGACTTGCCGAAAAACCATCTGTGCTGCCGGGAAAAACCTCGATATCGCCAAGGTCAGTGTCTTCTCCCACATGCTGGGAATAGTTATAGCCAAGAGAGAGACCTATATCTGTAGCTGGACTTCTATCTTCAGCTGCCAGAGTAAACAGTAGGAACATCGGCAAAAATGTTATAATCAGCCTTGTCATCGAAGATAAAATAGCAAAAGTAGAAAATGAAGCAAATATATTCAGGCGAACGGCATTTACCTTTTCAATTATTTGAATAGGAAAAGAGCCATATCAATGAACTTAATTATATTTTTAGCCGATTCTTCCTAAAAACATTTGCACAATTGTCCAATCTGCATATTATATAGATGGAATTCTGATTGGAACCCTAACCAGGAGAGTTTTGGAAGACTCGTCAAGTTTCAGTAGAGACAATTCAAAGACTTCTGCCGACGAAGTCAGCACCGACAATCCTCCGGGGCGAAGTAGACACCCACAATCCATGCACAATAGAAGACCTGTCTTTTACATATGCAGTGGAACACTTTCCAGTCTGTTTTTTTGTTTCTGTCCCCCATACACAAAGTACCCTTTAATAAGAACCATAAATCTCGATGAATAGACCGAAACCACCAAATAGGCCACCTTTGCGGGGTGGAATTCAGGCCTTTATATCAAACTACAGACATCAGGTCTTTGTCCTTTTTCTATTCTTTGTTGTGGTGATTTTCAACCATTTCGATCTCCGAAGCGGAAAGGGCGATCTTCCAAAGGTCGGGGACGTCTCAAAGAGGGAGATTATTGCAGAGTTCTCATTCCCTGTCTTCAAACATCCTGATTCGCTTGAAAGAGAGAGGGAAGAAGTCCTCAAGAATGTCCCTGTTCTCCTGGAATATGAAGAGGGTGCTGAAAGCAGAAATATCGCAATCTTCGACAGCAGCTATACCCTTGCAATGGAAATCATAGCGAACCGTGAACTTACAACAGAGATTAAGAGCGATTCACTGGCTATGCTCTTCCGCAACGATATTGAGGAAGCTGATATTGACTTCATAAAGGGACTGAGAAAGCCTCAGGAGCTCAGAACCGCAGTGCGCAATGAACTTAAAGAACTATATGAACAGGGCTTCTACAGCGAGGATTCCCTTGAAGAGGAGTTTGAAAGCCACTACTTCAGCATAAAGAATGGCAAGCAGGAAACCCCATATACAAAGGAGCTTGTCCTCACAAAATCCGATGCAGAGGAAAGGTTCAGAATAGATATGGAAAACCGATTCTCAACCTTCCCTGAAAAGGGTGATATTGCCATCAAGATGGGGCTGTCTTTTCTTGAACCGAACCTTTCTCCCAACTGGGACACTACCTCGGCAAGACGGCAAAGACAACTGAATACTATTAAGGAAGAAAAGGATATTGTTGTCAAAGATGAAAGGATCATTGGTCTTCACGAGAAGGTAACCGAGGAAACCCTCCTTAAGCTGGCTTCTCTGCAAAGGGCCCTGGATCAGGGGCAGGGTCGCAAAGTCGAGAACATTGTCCTTGAGTTCTCGGGCTGGATCATCATCAACTTGATATTTATTGTGCTGCTGGCACTTTATCTCATCAAATTTCACAGAGATATATGGGAGAACATAAGATATTTTGACTTCTTTATCGGCATTATGACACTTTGCTTTGTAGTCGGTTATATTCTGCCAATTTTCAAGCTGCCCTTCCTTCTTGTACCTGTTTCTTTTATGGCTGTTATCTTTGCCCTCTTCCTGCCTCTGGACATAACATTGATCGGTCTTTTCTTTGTCAGCGGTGTTCTGTCTCTCAATTTCGGGCAGGATTTTTATTCCTTCATCTCAATACTCATGCCGGGAACTGTAATAGCCTTTACATTCCCTGATCTGACACACAGAACACAGATTTACAAGCCTGTTGTCTATGCCATCACATTGACTGCACTTTTCATCTTCTTTACGGATCACATTCAAAATGCCTTTACCTTTCAGATCATTGGAAGAATAGGCGTGCATTCGCTGGGTATTCTGCTTTCATCGGTTATCGCAATATTCGTAATCGCTCCATTCGAATATGCCCTTAAAACCACGTCACACTTTACACTAAGCGACTTTGCAAAAACCAATCATCAGCTCCTCAAGCAGCTTTCTGTCGAAGGACCTGGCACCTATGCACACAGCATGAACATCGCCAACCTTGCTGAGAATGCAGCAGCATCAATTGATGCAGACCAGATTCTGGCGAGGGCAGGCGGCTATTTTCACGACATCGGCAAGCTGACAAGACCGGAATACTTCAACGAAAACGATCCCCCCGAATCAATGCACCTCCATCTTTCACCTATGGAAAGCGCAAGCATTCTCGTGTCCCATGTCAGAGAGGGGGTTGACCTTGCAAGGATCAATCATCTGCCCGAACCGATTATTGACATGATAAAGCAGCACCACGGCACAACGGTCATGAGATACTTCTACGATAAGGCAAGGGAGATCGACCCCACATTCACAGAGGAGAATTTCCGCTATCCCGGTCCAAAACCTCAGTCCCGCGAAGCTGCAATAATAATGATGTGCGATATTACCGAGGCCGGAGTCAGGGCACTTGATGAAATCAACCACGAGAGCATAAACCGGCGTGTGAATGAATTCATTAATGAGAGGCTTTTGGACGGACAGTTTGATGAAGCTGATATAACAATTGAAGAGATTACAAAGATAAAAGAAACCCTTGTTAAAGGACTGATGGGAATACATCACAAAAGGAGACTGGAAACTCCCTTAGAAGATCAACCAGGAGGAAAATGATCCCCATACTTATGGCAGCGGCAAGTGCAATTATAGCAGTTATCATATACTTTTTGATTTTTTTCGAGACTACCCTGTTCTCTCTCCATGCAGAGACCATTCAGAATCTGTCGAAGTCTGAGAAGGGCAGCCTGCTATGGCTTGGAAAAGAGATGAAAGAACCGAAGAATCTCGAGATTTTCTTCATAACATCAAGGGGACTGCTGCTCTCGGTGTTCTTCGTGCTTGTAGATATACTTGTCGGAACGTTCTCCCTGACTGCAACTGTCCACGCTGTCGTTGACATTGCCATACTCTGGCTATTCTTCATTCTTTTTTTCCAGCTCATTCCGATGTCATCAGCTATGAGAAAAGCCGAGCTCTCTCCCTTTACCGCCTCATGCGGAAGGATGCTCTTCTATGTATTCCTGCCCTTCACACTGCTGTGGAAGTTCATACTCAAACCACTCACCAAAAACGGAGGGCCAAAGAGTCTTGAGAGCCTTGCATTTGAAAGGGAGCTGGCCTCAATAATCTCCAGCGATGACTCCATCGAAGAGCTTGAGGCAGTGGAGAAGCAGATGATCAAACACATCGTAGATTTTTCGGATACATCTGTCAGGGAGATTATGTCCCCGAGGGTAGATATGATATGTGTCAAGGACGACACACCACCAAAAGAGGTTATCAACATTATAGAAGAAATAGGACATTCACGGATGCCGATATATCACGAGAGAATCGATGACATTGTCGGCATACTATATGCAAAGGATCTTCTCATTGCCATGGGTACAAATGTCGATTTCTCACTGAAGTCCATTGCAAGAGAGCCATATTTCGTTCCAGAGGCAAAACCTGTAAATGACCTGCTTACAGAATTTAGAATACGAAAAAATCATATGGCCATTGTTGTCGACGAATATGGCGGGGTCAGTGGTCTTGTCACTATGGAGGACATACTTGAGGAAATCGTCGGCGAGATTCAGGATGAATACGATGAAGAGGAAGCCCCTATTGTCCAGCTTTCGGACAATGCTTTCCTCGTTACCGCCAAGACAACAATAGACGAGGTAAACGAGTTCACAGGTCTGAATCTTCCCGAAGGGGATGACTTTGACTCAATAGGTGGAATGATTTTCAATCAGCTCGGTGAGGTTCCAGAGGACAAAAAGAAGATTGAACTACCCGAGCACAAAATTGTTCTGATAGTCGAAGAGGTCTCAGGTCATAGAATAGGCAAGGTAAAGATAATACTCACCGATGGATCGGAGGAAGATGAAAAGTAATATAAAATTAACAGCACTCCTTTTGCTGGTGTCGATAACCTTTGGAGGAATTGAGCTTGTTTCAGCAGACGCAACAGGCTTCACAGCAAGGGTAGAGAGAGATAAATATCCGAGATCCTTCCTCGCTGAAGATGGCTTCTACACAGCATTCATAGTAATGCCCGGTGACGAGGAAGTGTCTGTCTATGCAACTGCCGAATCCAGAACACCGGTCTCGAAGATGCCTGAGAATCTTTTTGAGCCCCATGTTCGCTACCTTGGCAGGATGCGCAATATCCCTGTGGGTTTACTATATATACCTATGTACGAAGACGGACATAGCCTTGATGCTGTGAATGTTCGGGTCTCATTTCAGTCTGCAATCAACACTGCTGAAATCTATGTCGATTCCCCTATCTATGACGACGTGCTCGACAATGTCTTTCTAAACTATATCGTACTCCCCAGAATGCTTCCGGATGGTCCTGGACACTATGTTGTCATCTGTCCTGAGTTTGCCAAGGATGCCCTTGCACCGCTGCTGGAATACCGCCGGGAGATGGGCTATAAGATAGACTTCAACCTCCTTGAAGACATTGGCGATACACCCTCCAAGGACGACATACTCGCCTTTCTTCAGGATAAATACGAGACACTCACCCCTACCCCTGATCTTGTAATGCTCGTTGGCGACGAGGACTTCCCTGATGGGGGCGGTCTGCCAGACTATTCATGGATTGAACCGGGGCGCACACCCTTTGCATCAGACAACAGATATGCAATGTTCGATGACGAAGACTATATACCAGATGTTATGCTCGGTAGGCTGACCGTAGACACAGAACTACAACTCAGAACCCTTGTAACAAAGATGCTCTCATACGAGAAAGACCCCTTTGCAGGTGGTTCAGAATGGCTGGAGAGAGGGCTGATGGTTGCATCCTATCTTCACGCAACCACTCCCCCCATGAATGCCCTTTGGGTCAGAGAGCTTATGATGCGCAACGGCTTCACAGAGGTAGATACACTTTTCGACAGACTTGGCATGAGGATCAGCACAGAACAGGTTTCCCATGGCTTCAACGAAGGCGTCTCCTGGATAGATTATCGTGGATGGGGCGCTTCAACAGGCTGGTGGGAGCCTGAGTTCAAGATTCCCGATGTCTATGAGCTTGAAAATGCACCGAACTATCCGGTGGTCGCCACGGTTGTCTGCGGTACTGCAGATTTCAGATCCCTAACAGATCCCAGCTTTGCCGAAGTGCTTCTCCATGCTGGAACGCCGTCCAATCCAAAAGGCGCATCTGCTGTCTATGGTCCTTCGGATCACGACACACACACAAGATACAACAATCAAATCAATACAGGTTTCTTCGAGGCCCCCTTCGGCTATGGGATGACACTTATCAGCCAGGCTGCACTATTTTCCAAGCTGAGCCAGTGGCTGTATCTACCCCATGAAAGGGACAGCACAGTGGCGCATTATTTCTATGTCTACAATACACTTTCCGATCCTGCCTTCCCAATGTGGACAGGCGTACCCGAAGAACTCACATTAGAAGCACCCGATACTCTCAAAAGATCCGGCGAGAGCTTCGATGTCTCGATTTCTCCGGCAGTGGCAGGGGTTGCGGTCTGCCTCTATAAGCATAATGACAGCCTCCAGGCATTCGGCGTAACAGACGAATCCGGAACAGCCACCATCAGACTGGAAGCAGGCGTTACAAGCAGCGCAACACTGACGGCATGGAAGAAGGGATATGTCCCCGTCCAAAAAGACGTCTTTGTACGCTACTATGATCATGCGCTGATCGAGGTTACAGACATAACAATCGACGACGATGACGATGGAATACTCAATTCAGGCGAAAGGGCCAACCTCATTGTAACCCTTAACAATACAGGCGACCCCACACCGATAGAGCTGTGGAGACTGACGAGCAATGTTCCCGATTTGATAGTCTACAGGCCTTCGGAAAGGGCGATTGCAGACGGTGAGTTCACGCTGAGCTTTGAGATAGGTATGAACATGGGAGCACACCTTGAGCATCCTATCCTGCTTCAGCTTTCAGGCGTAAATGGCGAAGAGGAAAGATACCTTTTCGATCTGGACATACCCCACGACACAGGCAAACTTGAGATCACAGACTATTCCTGGACAGGCGACTATGGTCTTGATATGCCTTCGACTATCAATTTCACCCTTATGAATGCCGGTGATGCCGACTTCACCTATTCTGATTTCATTGCAATCTCTGAGAGTCCATATATCGGCATAGCTGACCCGGATATCTGGGTTCCGGATATCCCTGCAGGCGAGAGCGTTGATCTCGATTTTGGAGTTATCCCCAAAGGCGTCTATGGTGTCAATGGCAGAATACGCATTGAGGACAGAAACGGAGAACTTGTCGGATACATAGACGCAAGCCCCGAAACCGGCGGCCCTTCAGGTCCCGATCTTGCCGGATATATCGCCTTTGATATCGAGGATGATGGCTATCCAGAAGATCTTAGCTGGCTGGACATATCCTCTACAGGAACACCACATACCATGAGTGATGACAGGACAACAGTTGTGGATATTCCCTTTGAATTCGGCTTTTATGGCGAATCATATACACAGCTTTCCCTCTGTTCCAACGGCTGGGTCGGTCCTGGTGCACAGTCCTATTTCCTTATCGACTTCTACAATCTGCCCATTCCAGGATCTTCAGGTCCATTTGGCGTCCTTGCACCCTATTGGAACGATCTTGAGCCATCCCGACCATCAGACCCGAATATATATACATATCATGACTCAGAAGCAGGGATATATTATATCCAGTACAATCATTTCAACAACAGGGGCTATTCAGATAATCAGCTCTTCCAGATACAGATACACGATCACCCTGTGGGCGACGACGAGATTGCATTCATTTACGAGGCGTCAGAGGATAATCAGACACACTACATCTATTCAACAGTCGGTATTGCAGCCCCGGACAGAAGGCGCGGTCTTGAGTACAGATATGACAATATCTACACCCATAATTCCACACCCTTCGACGGAGCATGGGGGATTTTCTTCACCAACAGGACGAATCAATCCAGCCTTAATGGCACTGTATATCCTTCCGATGCAGATGTATATCTCGACTATCACGACGCGAGAAGAAGTGGTGCAGATTTCAGCTTCCCGATTCTGCCCGATGGCACACATACCCTGCAGGCGCGCTGCAAGGGATACTTCACATTTTCTCAGGAGCTGGACATAGCAGGCGAAACAACCGAGAACATAGAAATGGAACTTGTACCACCTCCTTTGGACATTGTATCCGAGACAGGCGGGATAAGCTGGACTGCTCCAGATGCACCGGGAAGAACGATTGAAGGCTACAATATCTACATCTCACGCTACAAGGATGGCTCTTTTGTCTTCCACGATTTCACAGAGGAGACATCATTCATCCCCCCCATCACAGACGACGATGATGAGCTCGGCGCAGATAATGAGGACTGGTTTATGATATCCTCAGTCATCGATGGAGACGAGAGCTTTCCTGTCGAGACTTCCTTCATGGACATTGCCGACAAAGGGCAAAATGGACCAGAGGTTTTCGAGCTGATCAGGCTCAGCCCCAATCCATTTAACTCCGCACTGAGCATTGATATAACAGAGGGTACGGTCGATATAGAGATATTGTCTGCAGATGGAAGAACCGTCCACAGCATTGAAGGCGCAGATGGCACAGTGATCTGGAATGCCGATGGAATGCCGTCCGGAGTGTACACAGTCAGGGCAATGAGGGATAATTTAGTAAAGTCAAAGCGTGCTTTGCTGATAAAATAGACAATATAGCGTGGCTTCAGGCGAAAAGGGATTTCAGGGTGGGCGGTGCTTACACCCCCACCCCCACCATTTTGGGTTATTTCATTTGACAGAAAAGCTTTTCATTGCTATCGTTTTTCGGGCAAAGTGAATCAAAACAAATAGAATAAGGAGGAAAGATGTCAGAGATCATCGCATGTATGGCCAGAGAGGTACTGGACTCACGTGGTAATCCCACGGTAGAGGCCGAGGTATATCTAGAATCAGGTGCCTGGGGAAAGGCCATTGTCCCTTCGGGAGCATCCACAGGAGCCCATGAAGCCCTGGAGCTTCGTGACAACGACAAGGGAAGATACAGAGGTAAGGGCGTTCTTCAGGCTGTAGCCAATGTAAACGAGAAGATAGCCCCCGAAATTATTGGATTTGAGGCAACAGATCAAGCAGGTCTTGACCTTCTTCTGCTGGACATAGACGGCACACCCAACAAGGCAAAGCTCGGCGCAAATGCCATGCTTTCTGTATCCATGGCTACAGCCCGTGCAGCAGCAATGGAGACAGAGCTCACCCTATTCTCCTATCTCGGCGGCGTATCCGCAAGGGTTCTGCCGATACCAATGATGAATGTCATCAACGGCGGGGCACATGCTCAGAACACCATCGACATTCAGGAGTTCATGATCGTTCCCGCTGTATTCGACACATTCACAGAATCACTCCGCGCCGGCGCAGAGATATTCCATGCACTTCAGAAACTGCTTTCGGAGGGCGGATATGCCACAGGAAAGGGCGATGAAGGTGGTTTTGCACCCAATCTCAGTACATCCCACGATGCCCTTGACTATATTGTCAAAGCCATTGAAAAGGCCGGATATAAGCCTGGTGAGAATGTTTTCATCTCCCTCGACGCTGCAGCAACCGAATTCTATACAGAGAAAGGCATGTATGCCATAGATGGCAAAACACTTTCAGGTGATGAGATGATCGGCTATTACAGAGAGCTGCTCGACAAATACCCGATTGTTTCCCTGGAAGATCCGCTTGCCGAGGATGACTGGGATACATGGATCTCGCTGACCTCCGAGCTGGGCAAGAGAATACAGATAGTCGGTGACGATCTGTTTGTCACAAACCCTGTGAGAATTCAGCAGGGCATTGAAAAGGGCGCAGCCAATGCAACCCTTATCAAGCTTAACCAGATCGGAACAGTTACAGAGACCATCAAGGCCATCCAGCTTTCACACAGGAACAGTTATGGAACTGTTGTATCCCACCGCTCAGGCGAGACAGAGGATACATTTATTGCAGACTTCGTTGTTGCAATGGGCTCAGGCCAGATCAAGACAGGATCACTCTCAAGGAGTGAGCGCATTTGCAAATACAATCAGCTCCTCAGAATTGAAGAGATGCTTGGTGAGGCTGCCATATTCCAGGATGCAGCAGAGATCTACAAGATCTAAGGCTACATTCAATACACTTATGACAAAGGGGGCAATGCCCCCTTTTTTGTAGGGTGACTCCTTTTTTCTCTTCCCCTTTGCAGCAGAGATTTTTTTCCATATATTAGCATCATGAGCGATAGGATGGATAAAAATCCCTTTCTAAGAATAAAGGGCTCGGATAAGAAGTGGCTTCTCTGGCTGAAGAAGATACTGATAGTGGCAGTTTTCTTTGCTGTACTGTATTTCTTTCTGGGCGGAGATTTTGGGCTGATCAACTACTTCAGATTTCAGCAGCTGAAAAAGAAATATACCGAGGAGCTGGAATATGAAAAAAGACGAGGCGATTCCCTTCGCACAGAGATTGAACGGCTGAAGAACGATACCCTCTATATTGAATCACTGGCAAGAAAACATCTGGGTATGATAAAACCCGGAGAAGAGATTGTGATCTTCAAGGAGAAGAAAAGCGATGCTCCTTAAGAAAAAGGCGGAAAGGACAGCCCGCATTGTTCTCCAACTTGGGGATATTTTCATCACTTTTCTGTCTTTTGTCCTTGCCTGGTATATGCGCTTCCAATGGGAAATAGTCCCACTAACACAGGATTTCCAGCCCCTGACTGACTATGTCTATCCTTCTATTATCATTGGTGCCATATGGTTCTTTGTCTTTGCATGGCGCAGAATGTATGACCTTGATGTCAACATCACCTTCGGCAGAATGATTCAGAGGCTGTTCTGGTCAGCAATTGTCGCGACAATTATTCCGATGACCCTCGGCTTTGCTTACAGGGGCTATTCCTTCTCACGTGTATGGCTGGCTATAGGCCCTGTTCTGGCTCTTATCCTGACTGCCATCTGGCACAGGGCAATGATAGTCATGCTCAGAAGGCTGATCAGAAAAGGGATTGCAACCTCAAGAAAGCTTATTATCGGAACAGGCGAGCATGCCCTCGATGTAATGAACAGACTCTCTGATTCTCCGCTGATGGCTAAGGGAATTGCAGGCTTCATCGAAGTGCGCAGTGAAGGGCGGATGATTTCTGAAAAGGATATTCTCGGCTCCAAGGAAGACCTGACGCCAATCCTTATCAAGGAGAACATAGATGAGGTCATCCTCGCAGAGGAGGCGATGCCGGACAAGGACATTCACAGAATAATCTATGAGTGCAGAAAGGAACAAGTTCTTTTTGAGATGGTGCCGGTATTCCATGATCTTCTAAGGGGTGACATAGCAGTAGACCGTGTTGGCTCTGTCTCCATGATATCCTTCAATCACGTAGCCCAGACACAGATGGAGAGGGTTGTGAAAAGGCTCATCGATTTCTTTGGTTCTCTTTTTCTTGTCATCCTCTCGTCCCCTCTTTTTCTGGTACTTGCAGTCGCCATCAAGCTGGAATCAGAAGGTCCTGTATTCTTCAAGCAGAAAAGAATTGGCAGAAATGGCAGACGTTTCAATATGATCAAATTCCGATCGATGTTCAAGAATGCCGATAAGATGAAGGATAAGCTCATGGATCAGAACGAGGCAGATGGAGCCATGTTCAAGATTAAGAAGGACCCCAGGGTCACGAGGATCGGACGCTTTCTGAGAAAATTCAGCCTCGATGAGCTACCCCAGATTTACAATGTGCTCAAAGGGGATATGTCTCTTGTCGGACCAAGGCCGACAATTGAGCGGGAGCTTGCACTCTATGAGGAGTGGCAGCTCAAGAGAATAGATACTGTTCCCGGCATGACCGGACTATGGCAGGTATCCGGCAGGAATGACCTTCCTTTTGAAAAGATGGTTCAGTTGGATATCTACTATATTGATAATTGGTCACTTTGGCTGGACTTCAAGATCATGTTTCTGACCATTCCCGCCGTTATAACTGGCAGGGGGGCATATTAGATAATACAGTTGCTATGGGCTTCAATAGGAGGTTGACATATGGAAAAAAGGACTCGAGAACTCTTTGGTGATGACATAAAAAAACAGGCAGAAGAGGCCTTTGATATAGATATATGTGGCGATGTAAGGGGTTTTGAGAACTTCATCTTCCCTGCAAAAAGGGGTGAAGAAGACTGCATACTCCGAATCAGTCACAGCAATAGACGATCAGCTGATCTCATCGAGGGAGAGGCAGAATTTGTCCACTATCTCAAGGGCAGGGGCATCAGTGTCCCTGAATTCTATAGAACACTTAACGGTGATTTCGCCGCAGAATTTGATAGAGGCTTTACGGGATGCCTCATGGAGAAAGCCAAGGGCAATATAGCCAGAATGACCGAATATCCTGACCTTCCGGCTAGAATCGGTAGATTTATGGCAGGATATCACAATGGTGGACTCGACTTTGATCACGGGAAAGGCAGACGCTATGATGTCGCCGAAGATATAGAACGTAACCGCTTATTCTTTCCAGATGATTGGAAAATCCTCGAAGAATATGACCGCATCTCCAATGAAATTCTCGCACTTCCAAAGGATGAGAGCTTTCAACTCATACATATGGACTTCCATCAGGGTAATTTCTTCATAGACGGAGATCATATAACCCTCTTCGACTGGGACGACTCCATGTATTCGTGGCATGCCAATGACATAGCTGTCTCGATCTTCTACCTCATCCCACCCCAATGTCTCAAGGGCGAAAATCCTGAAAGGGCACAGCAGATAGCTGAGGAGCTTGTTGCTGCATACAGGGAGAAGCGCGACGTCACCTCCAATTGGATAGAGCAGCTCCCGCTTTTTATAAAGTATAGAGAAATATTGCTCTATGCAGTCATATTGCGTTCTGTGGGACCGAATCCGGAAAGGGGCTGGTCGAAGATGTTCATGGAAGGAAGACGGGAGATTATCCTGTCGAGGAAACCTACCTACCCCGTTGATTTCAACAGATTCGCATAGAAAAAAGACCGGCTTTCGCCGGTCTTTTATTTATCTATTGCTGATTCTTGATCACGGGATGAAGGTTATCTGATATGGATAGAGCATTACCCTGTGTGGTCCGGGATAGAGCATATTCAGATTTTCATATACAGTGATATCCCTGTCGAGGACAACACTTCCCGATGTCTTGTTAACCTCCACATCATAGAAACTGGTAGGGTTGATTCCTCCTATATGCTGCTCTGCATCTCCGCCGTCGAAGATGATCACCCCAGTTTCACGATTAAATGTGCCGTTGTTCATGAAGTCACCATGGACATACAACCTGTTACCAGCTCCTCCGTTGACTGTGCCGTCATTGGTCAGATCATGACATACACACGAGCCATCAGCGGTATTGACCTTTGGGAAACGACCATAGAGCGGAGTATTGGGTATGGTCACATTGGTACTGATTGTTGGTGCGGTGCATCTCCCCCAGTTTTGGGGATTCGTCCACTCATCGTCCTCGTATCCTGTCCATGTACCAAGGGCAACGTCATTATAGACATCTATCGTAACTGCGCCTGAGGCGGGGCTGACATCGCCTGTGCAGTCGGAGCAGCGCATATAGAGATAATATGTTGCATCGGCTGTCAATGTTGTGGTGTAGTTTGATGTTGTGCTCCATGGGCGTACAGGAGTGCCTAAGCCATTACGCCATTCATACTGCCATGAACCTGAACAGTCACCACCTGAATGGCTGACATACTGAAATGTGACTGTACCCTCATAGCAGACTGATGACACATCGCTTGAAGCCGAAACGCTGCTCGGTGCGGAGCATGTTGAGCCAGTTGTAGAGAAATAGTAAGGGGTTGCATATGAGCTGCATGTCCCGTCACAGGATGTGCACGCCTTCACTGTGATATAATATCCTGTACTTGCCGAAAGTGAAGAGGTGAATGCTGTTGTGCCCGTTGTCGTTCCCCTGTCAATATAGCCGGACTCATATGTTACGCCGCTTGATGTACCTACTGCCCAATAATAAGTAACAGTCGGATCGCCGACCGGGCTGCCCGCAGCCCAGGAGAAGCTGGCGGTTGTCTCTGTTACACCTGTCGGAGCATTTACTGTTGGTGTACCGGGTGTCTCGCAGGGGTTCTCCCTGTAGGCAAGGGTATAGCTGCCGGATGATGTGCTGCTGAATCCCCTGACCTTGAGATAGTAGTATCCTGTGCTGACACATTCATAGTCTATCTGAGACTGGAGTCCGCAGGCGTCATCGTTGGATGCCACCATTGAGCAGCCGGAATTGTATAGCTCAAGATAGGTATCGAAATCAGCAGTTGATCCGCCATCACAGCCTGTTGTGAAGGAGTATTCTGTGCCAGAATATAGATAGAACCTGTAGATTATGCACTCATCGTCATCGAAGCTTGTGGAGTGTATGGCCCAGCTTGGTGACGGGTAATATGTGCCATAGTCATAGGTCGGACAGTCATGACAGTAGCCTGTCTGAAAATATCTGGCTGTACCGTAAGAGCTGCATGACCCGTCACAGGATGTACATGCCCTTACATTGAAGTAGTAGCCTGTATCCTCGGAAAGTGAGGAAGTGGAGGCGGTAGTTCCGGTTGTAGAGCCCCTGACTGTATAGCCGGATTCATAGGTTACGCCGCTGGATGTACCTACTGCCCAGTAATATGTAACAGTCGGATCGCCTGCTGGGCTGCCTGCTGACCATGAGAAGTTAGCACCATCGGTAGTGACATCCGTCGGGGAATAGGTGGTCGGTGTGCCTGGAGTCTCACATGGCACCTGATACCTGTATGCCAGGGTATAGTCGGCGTTGCTGTCGTAGTATTCCTCGACCTTGAGATAATAGTAGCCATCTGAAGAGGGTGTCCATGCCTCATAGCTGCTGCCTATAGTTGTTGCGTCGTAGCTACAGGAAGAGCTTCCGTCAATATACCACTGTTGAGTACCGGATGAATTGTACATGCGGAAATCGATGTCACCTGTAGTACCTGAGCCACCTGCACCATCTGAGGAGCAGCATGTGAAATCATATGCACGATCATCGTACATATAGAAGCGATAAACCCTGCATCCGTCGGCATCAAAGTCGTCAGAATGTGTGCTCCAGTAGCTGTATATTGTCCTGGAGAAGTCATAGTCGCTCGGTGGGTCATAACAGTGATCTGTAGGTACAGATGTGTACTTATAGGCCAGTGTATAGGAGCCGCCTGCACCACCATAACCCTCAACTTTCAGATAATAGTAGCCACTGCTTCCCGGGGTGTAGTCGATCTGGGATTGCAGACCGCAGGCATCGTCATTAAAGGCTACCTGTGTACAGCTGGAATTGTAAAGATATATCCGTGTATCGAAATCCGCAGAAGAGCCACCATCACAACCTGTTGTAAAGGTATATGGATTGCCTGAGTACAGGTAGAATCTATACATGCGACAGTATCCATCGAGGAAGGAATCGCTGTGGGTGTTCCAGCTCGTTGAGGGATAGTATGTTCCATGGTCATAGCTCGGGCAGTCATAGCAGTGGTCTGTCGGGGCATCTGCTATGTCTATCTGCAGATATGGAATATTTGAACCATAGGTCTGATTGTCGGGCGGATAGTTGTTGTTGTTGCCATAGCCCCATTTATGTCCATAGTAGGGTGCGACACCCCTGTGATACCAGCCACCATACGCACTGGCACTCGAATTGTAGAACCGTGTCTCAATCTGAAGATTATTAGTGTTGTTGTATGCGAAATCGGTCGAGAGGTCTATCCATCTCCAGCCTGTTCCCGATGTGTAATAGAGGGTTGCATAGTTATGACATGTTGTCCAGCCGGAGGTTTCGAACAGTGGTGTTGAGAAGGATGATGTTGACGAGTGCTTCATCTGAATACGGGTATTGGTATTGCTCTGTCCATTTGCAGCGGACTGTTGATAGGCTATTCTGTCAATATCACCTGCATACCCTATGTCTGATTGAAGATAGAGACACTGGGTTGAACGTTGTTGATATCCTGTCTGCCAGGGATACATATATCCACCGGCATTCCATCCCTCTGGAATCGGACCAACAGTCGGATCAAGCGTTACAGGCCACTCGCGGTCGACGGCAAGTAGCCATCCCCTTTCCACAATGGTTCGAAATTCATAGGTATCCCCCTCTATCCTGCGAACAAATGTTTTAGTATATTGGAAATTCTCCGGTATTTCCAGCTCCCCGGCAGATGTGGGATCATAGACATTGCCATCATAGGCAGCGTCATATATCCTTGATGGCAGTAGTCCGAATAGTGTATCCCCATCCAGTAGAACATAGCTCTGTGATGTGACCTCGAGCAAATCCTCGCCGGCCGTGCCATAGAGCCCTTGCAGTGTTGCCCCTGTTGGCAGCTTGACACGCTCGGTCAAAACCAGATTTTCATCCATTTCGTTAAAAATTCCAGGGCTTTCGAAGATTACATTATGCTCAATTATGGAAGGCTGTACATGATATTCTATATCAATGCCGTCCCATACATCGGGATATCGGACAATATTGCCGATGCTCTGTGCGAGGGATGAAAGTGATGTTTTTTCGGGCTTCCATGTCCCTGAGAACATATTATGGGACAGACCTGTGTGCATTGAAACATCATCCACAACAATCTCGATACCCTGTCTGTGATCCATGGCATAGTAAGACTTGACCGAATTCTTTTCATTCCGATAGGGGGTATTAAAATCCCCTGTATCTTCGATATCCGTGTCAATGTCCTGCCAGAGACCATTCTCGTCCTGATAGTGAAATTCAGGACCAATGACGACCCTGATCCTGTCGTCTGCAATACGGAATTTCTTGGACATTCTGGTCCTCTTTGAAAGTATCTCATCATTGGGATCAAGCCCTTCTAGAAGACCGCCCTGCTCGAATCTTTCGTTCATTTCCGAGCGTCCTATTACAGGTTTCTCGTAATGATCCTTTGCCCCTTGTGCCAACATAAGCAGCACAAAAAGCAGAATGAATATTAGTCGCGATAGTCTCATTCTTCGTTCCTGTACCTTGCGCCTGAATCAATGTCAATGTACATATCGCTGGGCTTAAGACGTATATTTGTTTCTTCCTGTGACATATCACGGAAGTCATATCTCACACCGATAAGCCTGTAGCTGAAGGTCACCTTCGGGCTATTGGCTGCATGATCGGCATTGCCGACAATGAACCTGGTCCCCTCCATCTTTGCATATAGATTGGCAGGACTGTGGGGAGTGACAAATGGAATAATTGATTCGTCAACAACCGCTTTTTGGAAAAGCCAGAGATCCGTTGCCTCCTTTTGATTGGCAATATCTATCTCCCATGTACCATCAGGGCCAATCTCAGCCGTACCTACAACCTCTGTCCTCTGGCCAACCATATCTAATGTCCATGTCCTGAAAAGTTTATCATTAATCTTCAGAACCGGATCAATGGAATTTGCCGAAAATTCGTATACATTCTCGATATTCCTGCCGCCCATGTCAAGGTCGCCGTCATCCTCAATTGTGAATGTTGGTGCTGTTGACGGCTGAATATATGTGCCCCCATCAGTCCAGATGGATGAACCACCGCCTGAAGCGTTAATCGTGATCGTGCTTCCGGATTCTGAAAGGGTTATATTTGTACCCTCCGCAAGGGTGACAGGTCCTGAGATTCCGTTAACACTGTTCACAATATCAGGCAGCTCGGGTGCAAGAAAATCGAGAATAACATCCGGTCTGAAATTGGCAGTTGTTACAAGGGGGAAATCTGCACTTGTTGCATTGTATCTTGCATTTACCTCTGCGGTTGAGTGGCCCTGCCAGGATGTAAAGGCACCGTCAGTGCTGTTCTTGCGCATCGTCACGAGTATATTGTCCCCGTCATATCTGAAACCACGCGGGAAGACAAGCTCTACAGTGTGATCAACATTGATGGTGATGGTTGTTCCGTCGAGTATTGGAGAACCCACAGGAAAGACAGTTCCGGCTGCCAGATCACCGATCAGGACATTGTCCAGCCAGACATCGACGTCAGAGACAGTACCGGATGTTGCTGTTGCTGTCAGTGTCATGCTGTAAATTCTACCGCCAGTACAGCCGATCTCGGTTGCAGGAATGAGAAACTGAGCAATAGATTGCGTTGTTGTCTGTAGATTGCAGGCTACAAATTGATTACTCAAAGAACCACCTGTCATATCAACGACAGTTGGGCAGTCGCCGGGATCGACGGTCATATTCAGATAGATATTCGTGCCTGAGGTCGAAACATCAAGTCCACCTTCGCCATATATATTCAGATCGCCTGTGAGTGAATTCAATGATGAAACACCCCCACCACCACTGCCAGAACCATCTGCCCAGTAGAGATGCCCCGATGGATCTGCCATGAGCACATCGTCCGAACCCATGTCCCCGTCTATATTGATAAATCCTGTTGATGGCAGATTTATGCCTCCGGACAGATATAGCTGATCCCACTCGTAGCCTGATTTACCGAGATCCTGTGCCGGATCATTCGGAACTATGTCATCGTTGATCACAACATCGCCACCCATATATGACCCGTCGGAGTTGTTCAGATAGTGTCCGTTAAGATCGAGATTCGATCCCATATCAATATTATCTGTCCCGCCTTCAGCTGAGATTATATCGACATTGAGGGCATTGCCGTCGGAAACTGTGACAGCTCCGTCAAAATAACCTGCATGGGATTCACCCGTTGCATAGACCCCATAGCCACTTGCACCGAGATAGCCATAGTTAAAAGAGTTGAATTGACCATATGCGCCATAGATATCCGTACCGAGCCATCCCTCAGCACCTGAAGGATGTCTGCCGATAATCGCCTTTGTTGCTGTGCCAGACTCAGCTTCAACTGTAAGTTTAGTATTCGTTGCAGGGGAGGTAGTCCCGATTGTGACCTGTCCTGCCGGAACTGCATTCATGTCGTCACCCCTGATTTCCCAGTCGCTGTCCCCACCTGATCCGCCTATTGAGGCAATGATTATGCTGTCCCCTGTCTGCGTCAGCGTGACATTCGTTCCGGAGACAAAGGTAACGCTGTCAGAAAGCCAGGAGTAGGCATCGGCCCTCAATCTCTGAAAGCCGCCAAGATCAGCAGGTATTCCAACTATCGAGTCCCAGTGAACATGGGAAGCCCACTCAACATGACCTATCCAGCCGATTGAATCGATGTAACCGATTGAATCAATACGGCTTATATATTCGGCGTAGACCAGACTGTCTATTGTGCTGATATAGTCAATGAAGGCAATTGAGTCAATGGAAGTGATGAACTCAATGAAGCCTATCGAGTCAATGGAGGTAATATACTCCACAAAGCTTATGGAATCGATCTCAACGATATGTGAGATAAAGGCTACAGAGTCGATAATATCTATCGAGTCAATGTGAGTTATACTACCTGCATGATCTTCAATATAGTCATTGAGCCAGAAAGTATCGAGAGCTTCGGCCCTGAATGCATAGGGGACAGTAACCATCGGCTGCCTTGGAGATACAGGCTCTCCACCAATTCGCAGCTGAATATAAACCGTTGAGCCATCGAATATTTCCTCTGTGAGTGGGGTGATCTCTCCGAGGCTTACATGATAAAGACCATTGCGAAAGAATACACTCTGTGTCTCGCTCCAGAGCATTGTGCCTCCGGATTCAGCACTGTAGATCTCGAATGTTATATCGTCTGTTCCCTCTATGGGAACACCCAGATCATCAGTAAGTCTGCCTTGAAATGTGATCTCGGTCGGCACAGAAAATGCAATTGCCGAGATTAGCAATAATGTTCCAATCAAAAACGTTCTTTTCATATTTCCTCCTGATTCAGGGCAGATTGGCCCGTGCTGATAGTTCCATAGTTATCGTATTATCTCCCCAGAGTTCACTATCTGTGGGGGCAACAAACTGAAGCCATAAATTCAGTTCATCGACAAAAGAAAAGTCAAATCCATCCGGACCAAAAAGGCTGGGAGATGCCCACTTTACAACATCAGATACATAGTCTCTGCTAAAGTCGTATAGTGTTGGTGCGACATCACCTTCAACGAACCTTGCCCTGAGGACAAATCTTTCGTCACCGATTGCATAGCCATGTGCCCAGACAATCGGAGAGGAATCGATGACACGAAGTCCGAAGCCTATATGACAATTACCACAGTTTGTAAGCTCCATCTGTTCGCCATGTATCATGCTTCGACTTTCACTTACAGAAATCGAGTCGATAAACCACTCAAGAGTGGATATCTCGAAGCATATGAATGGATCCATCTGATCATACCAGAATCCGTAACTACCGCTGTGGAAGAGACTGGTTACATCGCCAACTGCCGGCTGCCCTGCTGTATTGCCTGTGGCGTTCTCATCTGTCACACCCGATGGGGATATGACCCACCAGTCGTTCTTATATGCGAACAGAGATAAAATCATTAAGAGCAGGAGAATACATCTCCTTAGCCCCCTTTGCAGTTCTGTCATATTTCAGCTCCTTGGATTTTCTGTTTCAAAGCAAAAAAAGTGACCCTCTTCAGGCGATACTAAATATACTCTAAATCTCACAATTATTGACTCAAATCGCAAGTACTATTATTATAATGGAAAAGAGGAGGTTAAGATCCGTATTTTTTCAATCTCATTTATCTCGTTGACCCTGCTCTGCAACATCTTCAGCGAGACAAAAATAGAGCTACCGCTTGCAGAGGATGTAATGCCGGTGATTGTCGAGATGGACAGTCTCTTCGATACCGATATTGTCAGTGCTTTTCAGAACGACAGAGGCTACGAGGGTTTTGGAGTGTTTTACAGACCAGTATCGCTTGCATTGGACAAAGACAAAAATTTCTATATCTCTGATCTGGGCAATTTCACTGTGACAAAGTTCGAGAATCTTGTTGGAGACGGATGGATGCATTTCGGTCATTCAATAAATTCTCCGGACAGAAATGAGCAGGATTTCCGTATGCCATATGGGATAGATGTCAATGATTATGGAGCAATTGCAGTGGCCGACTGGGGTAACAACAGGGTTGTACTTTTCGGAAATAATATCTGGAGGGTCTGGGATAGCGGCACACATGGCTCTGGGAAGGGTCAGTTTCAAAGCCCCCGTGATATTGCCTTTGGTCCGGATGGCATGATTTACACCCTCGATACGGGGAATGGACGAATTGTAAGGCTCGATCCGAATTCCGATGAATGGCTATCCTTTGGTGCCATGGGCTCAGGCAGGGGCAGATTCACAAATCCACAGGGAATTTCAGTATCCCAGGATGGCAGAATATATATTGCAGACACGGGCAATCACCGCATAGTAAGTATTGATGGAATCTCAGGAGAAGGCTGGATATCTTATGGACATCCCGGCGAAGGACTCGATCAGTTCCGCAGCCCCCGAAAGGTAGTAGAAGGACCTGACGGCAGACTATACATAGCAGATCTCGGTAATGCCAGGATTGTCCGCATCGACGATATGGACGGCAATGGCTGGTCGGAACTCACACTGCCAAAAAGAGAAAGAGCTGTCCGCCCCCATGATATTGATTTTGACAAAGACGGCAAGATGTATCTGCTGCTTTTCTGGGAGTATTAGAGCTTCCTCACAAGCATCAGACCATCCCGCACAGGGAGCATTATGTTTTCCAGACGCTCATCCTTTTGAATGAAGTCGTTCAGCTCCTGCATCCTGATAAAAGCCTCCTTCTCAGGACTTTCGTCCAGCACATGTCCTTCGAGGAAAACATTGTCAAAGAGTATGAAGCCACCTTTGCGAACCTTTTCGAATACAAGATCAAAGTAGGTCCTGTATGCAGGTTTATCCGCATCGATATAGACAAGGTCGAAGGTGACATCGAGTGTTGGAACAATCTCCCGAGCATTGCCTGTGATCAGTTCACACTTCTCTGAAATGCCAGCCTCCTGCCAGAACTCAGAGGCTATTGGCGCGACATCACTGTCGATATCTATGGCTATGAGCTTTCCATTATCAGCCAGACCTTCTGCAAAACAGATGCTCGAATAACCTGTAAATGTCCCTATCTCAAGCACCCTTTGAGGTCTGATCATATGCGCTATCATAGAGAGCAATCTCCCCTGGTATGGACCTGCCAGCATTATTGTTGACTGAAATACATCTATAGTCCTCTGAGTCAGATCCTTCAGTAGTTGAGGCTCCGGTGAAGTGTGTCTCTCTGCGTATTCAAGCAGCCTTTTTTCCATTTTCCTCCCTCTTTATGTGAATTGCAGTGAATATCGACGGTGCAATCAGTATCCAAAGCAATACAAGCCCCCAGAGCCGACCCTGTGCAATATTGTAGTCATTCAGAAGCTTCGCCCAGCTATGCCCTATAACATAGTGCCCGAATAGAAACTCAAAGGCTATTGTCATCAAAAACCAAGCTATGCCCACTGCCTTGGCCTCAACCCTATCCAGAGTCCATCTCTTTGTTGCGAACCATATCAAAATGCCGGAAAGAATGATGAAAGTCACTGTCGAGACTTGATGAGCCGCCAAATCACCAAGCAAATCTGCATAGAGATATTGCCTTGCTATGCCGTTGATATTGCCTATGGCTGCAAGAGCCAACCATAGCAGCCCATATATCCTTGCTGTTCTCATGTCACTCCTTTACATATCTAATCTGAAGGGAAAACCCGATATTTTTCTGGAGATACATATTCTCCAACATGAAGCCACTTGTCTTTGCAATCAGGCCAGCCTCTAGCCAGAGGGGGGATTTTTCTGTAGGTCTGTATCCGAGAAAGACCATTCCACCTGCCCCGATCTCGGCCTGTTTTGTCCAGAAATCCAGTTCCTCTGGCTGCTGCCAAAGCTCTACATTACCCCAGAGGCTGAGCCTGTCTGTAACTTCATATCTCCCAATGCCAACTGAAAGTCCGGGGAAGGCACGGGATTTATTTCCGAATGCCCTGAGCTTTGTCGATATACCCGGCCCCTTATCCCAGAGAAATTCAACCTCTGCCATATCTCCAAAGGGTGTAATGGTATACCCGCCTGTGAATAGCATATCCGGCACATCATGCCTTTTAAAGATATAATATATGGCAGGATCTGCAAGATTGACAAGGGATAGAAGGGCGACTCTCTTTATGAAATCCTCTTCATCAGAAGTAAAGTCATCATATTCCGTGTATCTGTAGAAATCCATGTCCGACCTGTGGAGATGGCGTGCCATGCCCCATACATCGTGGCCTACAATGTCCCTTTTCAGCTCATCTTCCTCCTCTTCCAGCTCCGGCAAGAGGGAGGGAAAAACCGACAGACCGAGATATGTCAGATGGCTGAATCTGCGAACAAGATATTCCATTGCAATGCGCTTGTCGCCATCAAAGATGAGTGCCTGTCTCGAAAATCCCATTATCGCATAGTCCGACTCAAGGCCTGCGGTGTGCAGCCTTATATATGTCGGCAGGTCGCTGTCCCTCAGATTTTTGAGCGTACTGTCTGTCACACCGATTACATACGCAGCACCATATCTGTTGAAATATGGCTTTGAGATTGAGCCTATGTCATTTGCAGTGAGTATAGAACGATGCCCCTCTTCATGGGTCAATGGCATATAGAGAACACTTGTCAAAAGCACATCGAGGGACAAGGCCCACCTCTCGTCGAGATTATCATATATAAAACCAGTTGAGAGACGATATGCCGAAAGATAGGTGACATCTGTCTGTCTCATTGTTGCGATAACAGGAGGCGAGTCGAGGAGGACAAAGGGATATTCCTTTGCCATAAGCATAATAGATATAACAATAAATAATTTTCTTGTCACTGTTCTCATTTTTCACTTTGCCTTTCTTTGGGAATAATATACTATATGAATGCTATGAAAAGGTCAATCACAATTATGATGCTTGTTCTATCTCTTTTTGCCTATGACAGCAAGAGAGGAAATTTTTCCCTTGAAGCCAAAAGCGAGACTCTTTCAGGCATCAAGATCGAAAGTGGCTATGCCTTTGTTGTGCAGGTGGAGCAGGAGCTTTATACACAGCCTGTTGTCCTATTGACAGGACAAGACACCACCGTGATTCAGCTCGAGCCTTTCATGGAGGCATCGGGGATATTTGCCGATAGGAATGGTGATTTGATAGTGACAGGCATTGTGTCAAAACCCACAGGCAATAGGATGGCTGCTATCCTTCTTTCCGATGCTGGGATCAAAAGGAGGGCTTTCTGGGATATTTCCGAGGCCGGAGGGCTATCAAATATCGGAACCTATGAACTTTTGGGAAAGCATATACATCTTGCCCATCTTTCGACAAAAGATCGAGATTTTCTTGTTATTGCCAATATCGACAGAAAGGACGGGACATATACCCTCATACCCAATCCCATTTTCGACAGGTTTTCAGCAGGACTTTTTGCCGTTGTTGACAGCAATGTATTCATGTTCTCCGAGCAGGAGGGCCTGAGAACACTCTGGCGCATTGATGAAGCCGAGATGATAAGGGCAAAACTGCCTGATATGCCAAGATATATGAACATCGTTGATTTTGCAGATGGTGGTGTTTTCCTACTTGCCAATGAAGAGACAAGTATGTTCATGGATATTTCAGGCAATTCCAGGGAATCACTCAGAAACTATCCCATTCGCTCGATACTTTCTGCAACTGAACTGGGCATAGCAGTTGGGTACTCAAAAAAACGCCCGGACGGCATGCATATTGCTTTGGATATTCTTGACAATGATTTTGCACTAATCTTCTCCGAGACAGGTGAAAAGGGATTGCCCATCTCGATAACAGGGGATTTTCTACTGATTGGGCAGAGATTTTCCGACATGGGAAATAGCCTTCTTTTCATGGATGCCCATAGCCTCTTATCGGATTGACAGACGAGACCATCCCCCAACACAATACTACTTGGCGTATATCAGTTTGAGCGGCTGAGTCTTTGAGCCTTTTGCCCTTGCAAGATAGACACCTGTTGGGGTTTTATCAGAAGGTCGCCATGTTTTATTTTCTTCGAGAACATCTACAAGATTGCCCCTTACGTCAAATATTTCGATCGTCTCAGCGTCAATATTTATATTGCAGGTACTGTTGAAGGGATTGGGATATGCGCTGGCGATTTCTCTGACTGCTGGAAGCTCCGGTACATCTTCGCATGTCATGTCGCCGATGAAGACAGCATCATTCGAGCCATAGCCAGCATCGAATACCTCCCTGACCTCACCTGCCGACACATCATAGTACTCCACCCAGGACGAGTCCATCGAAGGAATAATAACGGTGTTATTGAAGGCTGCAAGACCTGTAAGGCCTGTGCCTGCTATCTCCACTGGATCAATTTCTGTTGAGTGTATGATGGAGAAATCCGAAGGGTCATAGGAAAGCAATCTGCCGCTGCCCGATGTTCCCCAGACAGATGTAGCGGAATAGACAAGACCTGTCATAATGTCCATTGTCAACCTCGCTGGATTGCCGCCTATGGATAATGTCTCAAGAGGTGCAAGGGTTGCCGGATCAATTATGTGGACTTCACCCAAGACTGAGAAATAGTCGCCTGTGCAGACTATGTGCAAATTACCGCCTCTATCCGCTATTATCTCCTGTGGATTCATGCCGATTTCAACAGAATCGAGAATTACACCTTCGAGGCTGAGCTTATATAGCATACCTGTTCCATAGATAAAGGTCTCCGAGTCGAAATGTGCATCCGTTGCATAGATAAAGTCGCCATCGGTATAGACACCCTGCACTGTCTCGAAAAGTGGTTCTGTAACGGCAATATCCCCTGTTTCGTCGTCGATTATGGCTATTTGGCCTGTCACCCAGAGAGAGACAACAAGCATATCAGATGGCAGATCGAAGTATGCCAGATATGGATTGGAGCCTTCGGGCAGAAGATATGTATCCTCAAGGACTATGCCCCCTCCTTCGACAAAGCACTTCTGAACTGTGCTGTTGCCGGAATTAACGACAAAGAAGTCCCAGTCCTCTCCCGACCATATCACCTGATTGGGCATGGAGCCTGTTGTCATGACATCGTTGTGGAGTGCTGTTCCCCACCCTCCAAGGGATAAGGTCTCGCCCAAGCCATTGAGCACTATCAGATCAGGCTCTGCAAAGATAATCATCGCCAGCGATAACAAGATTGCTGCTTTTTTCATTTTTATCTCCTTTTTATTTGTATTATAAGTTCATAGTTTCTGCCCGTGCCCGGATAGCCGGGCATGGTTTCATATTGTACATCCATGATATTGCTCAGATTAAGACCGGTTGTCATGTCCAAAGCCCTGAAGCTGTGGGTATATGAAAGACCTGCACTGTGCAGCGTATATGCTTCATTCCACTTTGTATTTGCAGGTAGTGTATATTCTTTGCCCTTTGATATGCCTCTGAAATATGCGGATATGCCCCATTTCGTGAATCCTGCCTCCCACTTTTCGAGATGCGAGGGCACAAAGGGCAAAGCCTTGCCGTTCAGGTATCTATCACCAGACATATGCTCTGTCTCAATGAGGGTATTGCTCCAGGTGAAATGCAGTGTTTCCCAGAGGGACAGCCTCAGAAGATGATCCTGCCCTTGTCTCATTTCGGTACCAAGATTGACAGGGCGATAGAGTCCGTCGAAACCCCTGTTCCAGCTTATCACCGAGTCTGTGACTGTTTGCCATATATCGAAGGAGATATTGAGATTCACAAAGGATCTCTCAATGCCGCCAAATATGCGCAGATGTGCAGACTCCGACCTTTCTGCAGCAAGGTCTTGATTGCCCTCTGAGAAGGCATCCCTCTGCCAGTAGAGATCGGTGAAGGATGGCGACCTGTATGCACTGCGCCAGCCTGAGGACAGGCCCAGCCTTATGCCCTTTAAACCTGCCGATATGCCCCCTTCTATTTGGGGAGAGAATACCTTACCCTCTTCGGGTATGTCGAGGGAAAGTCCGGGGGTCAGTGTTGCTATGATTGTCTGCCAGAATACCTTCTCTGTGCTGATTTGCCCATAGAGTCTGGGGAGATTTCTGGACACCCTATGGAGGTCATTGTCGTGATTTATATTGTTGGACATCCTGTATCCCTCGTGGGAGAACTCAAATCCTGCCGATGGCACGAGGAAGTCTGTTATATCTCTGTGCCAGTTGAGGGTTAGCTTTATCATGTCTGTGTGATGGTCGGCATCTATGGGTACATAGACATAGGGTGTTGGGGAACAAATATTGCTCCATCCCCTTTGCATATTCAGCGACAGATCAAGTCCACTGCCAATGAGGTGTGTGTTGGTGTGAAGTGCGAGATTAACAAGCTGCCTCTCAGCCTCCGGTGTTGGGTGGTCGAGATCGCCGGGCATGCCCTCTTTCAGCCAGCCTATGGAAAGATCCGCTGTGTTCCTGACCCTGGACATGAGAAGCCCCTGCTCAATTCTGGAGGAGAGGTAGATTTTTTTTCGGTCATTGTTCTGCCTTGTTCTTGTCTCCGGTTGGCTCTCGGGTATGCGCCTGTATTGATACGGAAAATCACCCTCGGTCATGCCGCCTTTCAGCGATAGGTCTATATGATGTGTGCCTGTATTTGCAGCTATTCCGAAACTGCCGAATGAGCCTGCTGTTGCCCTCAGCTTAGTATCGATGGACTTCGTTGCGATCAGAAGAACAGCCTGTGGTGCCTTGGCTGAATATCTTGCAGGGATATTTTCTGTGATAAGCTCCGCAGATTCTATATTACCTGCTATATTGGACAGGTCTATATCGCCAAGATGGTCTGGGGGGATTTCTCTGCCATCTACTATTATGAGGATATCCTCTGAGCCGCGAACCTTGATATTGGCTGTCCTGCCTTCACCTATTTCCACAGAGGCAAGCTGACCTAAAAAGGCTGCATTGTCCTCGCCCTTTTTGTTTACTATTCGGATTCTATTGGTGGATGTCCTGCCCTTAACTTTTACGGGTTCAAGGTCTTCTACCTTTGGGGGCAGCTCAAAGTTGATATGGCTGGCTATAGGTTTTGTCCGGGATTGATATGCTATGTGGCTGGCTTCTATTAGTTCTGTCTCGGGTGTTACACCCCTCAGAGTGAATTTACCTGAAAGATCTGTGGATGTTGAGTTACCCCCTGCCTTAATCGTTGCCGATGGAATGGGCAGTCCTGTTTCCCTGTCTGTTACAGTTCCCTCTATCTCCAGTCCGAAGAGTGCGGAAAGGAGAAGGACATAGATGTACTTACCCCGAGCACACATGAGCCTTGCCTTTTAAGTATGTCCGGATGATATGAGGATAGCAAAATGCTGCGACCTCCCGTCTCGACCCGGACGAGTTAATGTCATGGGTTTGGGCTTCCCTTTGTGCCCTTTTTGGACTCGCGCTATGCTGCTCAGACAGAAAACATCTTCCCTAAGCAGTTCCACGCATGCGCTTCGCCAGCATTCAGGGATTCTCTTCCCTTTGGTAGCACCTCACGCGCTCGCTTCGCCGTTCAGTCAGAAATCATCTTCCCTTACCAGCACCACACGCGCCCCCCATTGAATCGGCAGGTCTCCTGGCTCGCCTTCTTCCTCCGACCGCCTTCCCACCCTCATTTAACCGCTTTGTGTATTGACGCTTTGATTGTAATTCTTAATCAAATCGAAAATAGAGCAAATACTCGCTATCTGCCTTGGTCTTTGCCTATGGTCGCTTCGCGGGTTTCAAGGTCTTCTATTGTACTCACCTGATCTGCGAATCGCTCTGCGTAACCTTCGCCTTCGTATTCTCGCTTCGCTCGAATTACCTGCGCCACCCCACTTGCGGCAGGGGTAGTGGCTGTTGGTCTTTGTCGGGCTTACAGTGACGGGGATCGCTCAGGTTTTTCACCTGATTCCCTGTTAGGCTGAAAAGCACCGATTCGGTAAAAAGGTATTGGGAAATCGGTGCTTTTGCAAGGTGTAAATTTGTGATTAGAGGGAATTCTGGAGGAGTTTGGAGAGGGTTTTTGCGAAGGCTGCCGGGTTGTCGGGCAGTGTTCCTTCGGCGATCAGTGATTGGGCATAGAGGGCGTGGATGAGGTCTGGGAGTGTTTCCTTTTGGTCGGGGAATTTGGTCTGCATTTTTTGGATTACCGGGTGGTCGGGGTTGATTTCGAGAATTCGCTTTGCGTGGGGTATTTCCTGGCCTGTTGAGCGGAGCATCTCTTCGAGCTGGGGTGTAAGGTCGTGGGCTTCACCGACGAGGCAGGCCGGGGAGTCTGTGAGGCGGTCTGTTATGCGGACTTCCTTGATGTGCTCTTCGAGCTGTTTTTGCATGAACTCGGTGAGGTCTTTGTATGACTCCTGCTTCTCCTTGCGCTGTTCCTCGGATTCGGGTTCGAGATTCAGCTCGCCCTTTTGTACTGAAGAGAGCTTCTTTTCCTTGAACTCTGGTATGTATTGTGACCAGACTTCATCGACTGGATCGATGAGGAGCAGGACTTCCCAACCCTTTTTGCGGAAGGCTTCGAGGTGAGGGGAGGCTTCCAGGGCCTTTCTGTCCTTACCAGTGATAAAGTATATGGTGTCCTGATCTTCTGGCATGCGCTCAATGTATTCGTCAATTGTGGTGAGCTTTTCGGGGTCATTGGTGGACTGGAAGAGGCAGGCGGAGAAAAGATCTTCCTTGTGCTTCTGCTCGTGGACAAGACCTTCCTTGAGAATGGCACCGAAATTATTCCAGAACTTCAGGTATTCATCGCGGTCTTCTGCAAGCATATTCGAGAGTTCGCGTAGGATTTTGCGGACAAGACCTTTTTTGATAAGCTCCACTGTCTTGTTCTGCTGTAGGGATTCGCGTGAGATGTTCAGGGAGAGGTCTTCGGAATCGACAACTCCTCTGATGAATCGGAGGTATTGGGGGATGAGGTCTTTGTAGTCGTTCATGATAAAGACATTGCGAATATAGAGGGACAGGCCGTGATCCATCTCTGTGTTCCACATGCCCCATGGACGCTGGGAGGGTATGAAAAGCAGGGCGCGGAACTCTGTTATGCCTTCGCCCTTCATGTAGAAATGCCTCTGTGGTGGCTGCCAGTCGTGGGCTACGTGCTTGTAGAACTCATTGTATTCTTCCTCTGTTACGTCCTCTTCGGGTCTTGTCCAGATGGCTTTCATGGAGTTGATTGTCTCGTCTGTGCGCTTTATCTCCGGCTCTGCCTTGTAGTCTGTCTTGCCCTCTTCGTCCTTGGGGTATTCTTCCCTGTCGGTGAACATCTTGATGGGGTATTCGACAAAGTCTGAGTATTTCTTTACAATGGTGCGTATTTTCCACTCTGTGGCGTATTCCTTCATGTCCTCGTCGTCCTTCATATGTAGGAGGACTGTTGTGCCGGGTTGGCCGCGATAGAGGGGATCGTCCATTGCAATTTCCTCTATCTCGAAGCTGCCGTCGCCGTCGGATTCCCAGCGCCATGTCTTGTCTGTGCCTGCTTTGCGGGTGATGACGCGTACCTTGTCTGCGACCATGAATGATGAATAGAAGCCAACGCCAAATTGACCGATAAGCTCCGGCGGGATTTCGTCCTTGCCTGCCTCTTTGAGCCTTTCGATGATTTCCTGGGAGCCTGATTTGGCTATTGTGCCGAGGTATTCGACAAGGTCTTCCCTGTCCATGCCTATGCCTGTGTCATAGACGGATATGGTTGTCTTTTCCTTTGAGGGTGTGATTCTAATATAGGGGTCTTGGACATATTCTTCATAGGATTTCTCTGTCAGGGATGCGAAGCGGAGCTTGTCAATTGCGTCGGAGGCATTGGAGATAAGCTCCCTCAGAAAAATATCGGGATTGGTATAGACAGAGTGAATCATTAGATGGAGCATCTTCTTTGTCAGTGTCTGAAACTCATAGACCTTTTTATCCATGATCTCTCCTTGGGTTTGAGGATTAGATATCAAGGTTGTTAAGATAATCAAAGATTGGTCTGTGTCAAATGGAAGTGAGGGGGCTTTGCCCCCTTCATTCAATCCATGGGAACGATATGATTCGCCATATCTTGGGCCTGTACACCTGTTACGTAAGCTGGTGTGAAGCCATAGTCTGTCAGACGTTCGTCATATTTCCAGTATGGAAGATTGGCGTGTAGATATTGCTCTATCTTTGTGACGACCTTTTTATAGAGTGTAAGTGCTGCCTGTGTGTCGAAGTCCAGAAGTGTCTGCCCTTCAGCAGATGAGATGAACATATTGGGGTTTTCTACTGCAAAACCGCCTGTGGACTTTATGCTACTGCCATTTTGCTTTGAGCGTTTTACCTCGAAAATATATGCGAGATAAGCATTTATATCATTCTTCAGGCTTTCTGGCAGGGGCAAAGTTCTGAGATTGGCTATCTGGGAGTATATGAATTCCTTTTCTATGTCGGAATTGACCATTTCCTCCCCTGTCATGTTGTCCTTGAGATCCCTTGCATTTTTGAGAGCCATATGTGTGACATCGTGGACAGCCCTGAGCCATGTAGGAAGCTGCCAATCCTCGCCGATATAACTGTTATCGGCCTCCTTGATCTTTGTGCCCGTCCGGAGATAGTGATTGAGTGTCTTTCTCACGGCAACTCCTTTCTTTTAATGTTTCGATGCGCAATGTCAAGCATTAATCGCCTTATCAATTTATAAAAAGCATTTTTTGTGCCAATATAAGTAACTGGTTTATATATCGTTAAAATACGCACTGGATTTAGTGATTACAGTCTGTTTTTGAATTTCTGTGTGTGCCTTTTTGACAGAAAAAAGCGCAAAAAAATGACAGTTCTGACAAAAACACTTTCGGATTATGACATATATGACTTCTTTGTCTGAAAAGGGAGGGATTATGACCAGAGTTCTCATTCTCTGTACACAGAACTCGGCAAGGAGCCAGATGGCCGAGGGGCTTATGAGAGAGTTGGGCGGAGATAAAGTAGAGGTCAGGAGCGCAGGATTCGAGCCGGCAGGTGTGAATCCCAATTCCATAGAGGCAATGGCCGAGATCGGCATTGATATCTCAGGGCATAGATCGGAATCCATCGACGAGTATATGGACATGGACTTTGATTATGTCATCACTGTTTGTGGCAATGCTGAGGAAAGATGCCCAGTTTTCCCCGGGCAGACAAAGAGGCTGCACTGGCCAACCGATGACCCTGCACCTGCTGAAGATAAGAAAACAGCCTTTCGAAACGCAAGGGATAGCCTGAAAAAGAGAATACGAAAATTTGTGGAGGAAATAATTTAATTCAAAAATTGACGTCCTCGTAAATACCCATTATTTTATGTAGATAAACATAATCTGGAGGGTATATGCTCAGAAAATCTATTCTACTTTTCGCGCTAATCAATTTTGTATTTGCTATCACGCCAACCACTTCTCAACAAGCCCGGCTTGTTGCAGAGAATTTCATCGCCAATGAAGGGCAGGAATATTCGGTCGTTGAAGTCCGGGTTCTCGACGGAGAAGGGCTTGTGCTGGGCTATGTATGCGATATTGAACCACAGGGCTTTATCTTTGTATCGCCTGCCAGAGAGATTGAGCCTGTTATCGCCTTCAGCCTTGCCGGAGATTTCTCCTTCGACAATTCAAAGGACAATATACTTCTCGACATGGTTACACTGGACATGAAGTACAGACTGGCTGCCGAGGATATTACCGATCAGACTGTTATAGAGAACAATAGACAGATGTGGGAAACATATCTCGACAACCAAAGACTGGCGAGGCTGATGGAGACCATGACGACATTTGGCCCACTGACAGATACGGAATGGAGCCAGTCATCGCCATATTTCAATTCCTGTCCAGTTGATCCGCAGGTTGGTACGAATTGCGTCACAGGCTGTGTTGCAACGGCACTTGCCCAGCTTATAAATTACTGGGAATATCCTCCCTCGGTTACATTTGACTCTTGGGATTCCTATACATCCCGCTGTGACCCTGAAGACGGCCACGGCGAAAGGGTGATAGAGATAGATGCACCGGCTGCTTCCATGCCGAGTATAGATTATAATGGCTCAGGCTCCCACCCTACAACGGACATTATGGCGGATCTTCTTTATGCTGCGGGCGTCTCTGTGGAGATGAAATATTCCAGCGAGGGCTCAAGCACATATACATCCAAATGTGCTAGTGCTTTAAGGAATGATTGGGACTATGACGATGCCGATGTCTTCTCCGATATCAATGCGACTTTCTACTCAACACTTCAGGAGAATCTCAGACACGGCAAGCCTGCCCTACTCTCTATTTTCAGGGCGGAATATTCCGTTGGTCACGCTATTGTCTGCGACGGCTACAGGGACACAGACGATCTCTATCATGTCAACTATGGTTGGGGGGGATATTACTGTGGGCCGTCATACTGGTATTCACTGCCCGATGGACTGCCTTCAGATTTTATCATTTTGCATCAGGGCATACTCAATGTCACACCTCCCCCATCGGAATGCGAATCCGATGCACCGGACAATTGCTCCGAAGCAATGGAGCTTGTCCCCACATCAACTGAGCAGACAAAGGCGGACAAGATAGACTCCGACGACGACGAGGACTGGTTCGTGATGCAGCTTCAGGAGGATGTGGAATATACGTTCTACACAACAGGCCCGACTGATACCTATGCAGAGCTTTATTCCTACTGTGGCGGTTCCTCTGTGACATCCAGCGATGCCGGAGGTGAAGGCGAGAATTTCCATCTTGTTTTCACTCCATCGAGTACAGGCGATTATTTTCTGCGTATTCCCGGCTACTACTATTCCCCTGCAGACAGCTATACCCTGCACTACAGCGCATCTTCATTCATACCCCCCTCCCTCACCGTTGACTATCCCGACGGCGGAGAGACGCTTGACGAAGGAGAGGAGATCGAGATTTACTGGCTTTCAGAAGGTGTGCCTGCCATATCACAGGTCAAGATTGAATTCAGCACAACAGGCCCATTCGGCTCTTTCACAACCATAACAGAGAGGACCGAGAACGACGGCAGCCATACGTGGCTTGTGCCTACGGTCGATGCAGACGAGACAGACTGCATTATAAAGATCACAGATGCCGACGATTCCGGTGTTTTTGACAAGTCAGACTTTGAGTTCACCATTGCCGATGTCACATTGCCAGACCCTTCTTCGAACTGCTATTTGGCAATGTCTCTGCCAATGTCCGAGTCAGAATCCACAAGGGAGGATGCCATTGACCCCATCGGAGATACCGACTGGTACAGCTTCAATCTGACGGCTGGGAGATCATATTCCTTCTCTGCAACAGGCGAGACAGACACATACGGCGAGTTCTATTCCTCTTGCAGCGGAAGCTCCATTGCAGTGAGTGACGATGACGGCGAGGGGCTCAATTTCAGCCTGGACATAACCCCTGAGACTTCCGGGACATATATGTTGAAAGTAAGGGGCTACAGCGAGACAGAGACCACCGGACCCTATGTACTCCACTGGCAGGACAATGGCATTACAGATGCGCCGGACAACTGTTCCTCAGCTCTGGCCTTGACAATATCCTCAGACGAGGCTGCAAGACCCGATGCCCTTTCCGGCGAATATGAGCAGGACTGGTTCGAGTTTGAGCTGGAGGCAGGGATTGACTATCATTTCTACACAACAGGCTCAACAGATACCTATGCCGAGATATACGACTATTGCGGCGGAGATGCGCTCCTGTCCGACGATGACGGTGGCTCAGGCACAAATTGCCATCTGACATTCAGGCCGGACATAACAACTACATATTACCTCATGATTTGGGGCTACTGGGAAGGCCCGGGGGACGAAAACTATGAACTGCGCTACTATGAGAATGTACCGGAGATTCTGGTCATCTCGCCGGAAGGTGGAGAGGATGTATTCGAGGGTTCTGAGCTGACAATAGAATGGCTTACTGAGTCTGTTCCCGGATATGAGAACCTGACAATAGACTATTCCACATCTGGCCCCACAGGGCCCTGGACAGAGACTGTTTCGTCCACAGAGAACGATGGCGTTCATATCTGGGAAGCAGCGGACGTGACAGGCATAGAAAATAACTGCTATATTCGCATATATGACCCGGACAGACCCGCCACAAGCGATGTTTCCGACGCCGCCTTCACAATCAAGGACATACCGCCGGAAGAGGGAGGAGATGCCTGCGGAACTGCCACTGTTATTGTCCCCACAGAGACAGAGCAGACCTTCCCAGAATGCCTTGCACCCACAGGCGATGTTGACTACTATCAGGTTTTCATGACAGAGGGCGCGCTTTATACATTCTATACTTCGGGAAATACGGACACCTATGCCGAGATATATGACGACTGCATAATGCCAAGGCTGGCCTACAATGACGACGGCGGCTTCGAGTTCAACTGTCGAATTGACTTTGCCCCAACTGTGACAGGCACATATTATCTGGCGATAAAGGGCTATTCCGAAGAGGTAACAGGCGACTATACACTCCACTATATCTATGACCCGACAGGTGGAATGGATATAGAGGAAAATGCCCTGCCTACAAGAACTACTCTCTCAGTCTCGCCCAATCCCTTTAACGGTGCGTGCCATATAGATGCACCCACAGGCGAGAATGTCATAATCTTCGATGGCAAAGGTCGCGAGATAGAGAGACTTGGTGCTTCGAGAACATGGAGACCGGGCAAGGATATCCCTTCGGGCAAGTATCTGATCAGAACAGGCAAAGGCGAAGAGGCAACAGCGATTTATATGAAGTAAAAAGACAGATGGAAATCACTTCTTCGGGGTAATTTAGCAGATTTAGATTGAGAGTAACGAAAAAGACCGCCCATTTTGGGCGGTCTTAATATGTAAAGCGATTGCTTTCAAAGTAGCGGCACAGGGACTCGAACCCCGGACACGAGGATTATGATTCCCCTGCTCTGACCAACTGAGCTATGCCGCCACATACAAAAAAATATCAATTCCCTCAAAACAGGCTACTCACTATAAAACACAATCCTGGGCAGCCCTCAGTGGCGGTTGTATAGCGTTAAGGGAATTTACCCATATCGACAAGTATCAATTTGTTTACATCGCTACCAAATCGAACCGCTATGCCGCCTCACGTTCGGGAGAATTTATCTTTTTGGGGGGTGGGTGTCAAGGGAAAAATTGCTGATTTGGGAAATCTTGGTTTTGGGGATTTTTGCCTTGACATGAAAAAATGGGCTTAATATCTTGGCGAAAGATAATCGAAATGGAAAATTGGAGGTTTAATGGCGCACAAGATTACGGAAGATTGCATTGCTTGCGGATCATGTCTGGACGAATGCCCTGTTGATGCGATCACTGAGGGCGAGATATTTGTGGTTGACCCTGATGTATGCATTGATTGTGGTGCATGTGCTGAGGTTTGTCCGGTCGAGGCTATCATAGTTGAGGGCTGAGCCGTTGGATATAGATTTGCTTGATTATTACGAAAATGAGCTCCGAGACAGGTCGGAGCTTTTTTTATTGGAGTGTTAGGAGAAAAGTTCTTTCCGTTTTTTGAGCCTTAGCTTTATATTCAGAGTGCATGGGCATGAATAAGGAGAAATGATGGCTGAGAAAGAGCTCAATCTTTCTGAAAATACTGAAGACTACCTTGAAGCTATCTATCGAATTTGCAGGGACAAGGGCAGTGTGAGGATTAAGGATATTGCCGAAAGCCTTGGTATCAAGAATCCGAGTGTAACACAGCAGGTACAGAAGTTGTCATCTATGGGTCTTGTGGAGCACGAGAGCTATGGCAAGGTCAACTTAACTGAAAAGGGACGCGAGATTGGCAGCCGCATCGACAGGCGGCACAGGCTTTTCCATATATTTTTGGAGGATATTCTCTTTTTACCCGCTGAAATGGCTCAGGAAGAGGCATGCAGAATGGAACATGCTGTGTCGAAAAAGACTGTTGAGAATCTGAGAATACTCTCTGATTTTCTCTCTCAGGATGATGTATACGCAAGCTATTTCAATTTTGTTCGTGAAAGGGGGCATGATGTTGACAGGTAGAAGGATTGTACTTGGCATAACCGGCTCAATCTCTGCTTATAAGGCCCCGTTGATAGCCCGGGAGATGGTCAAAAGGGGTGCCGATGTTCGCTGTGTTCTCACGGAGAGCGGATTACGCTTTGTGACAAAGGAGACTCTCGAGACTATTACGGGGAACCCTGTTCTGTCGAATATGTGGGATACGCCAACAGGGCACGAAATTGCCCATATTTCTTGGGCACGTTGGGCAGATACCATCCTGATTGCACCTGCAACATTGAATATCGTTGGGAAGATGGCATCGGGCATTGCGGATGATCTTCTGTCCACAATGGTTACGGCCGCCAATGTTCCTGTAATGATAGCACCTGCTATGAATACTCAGATGTACAATAATGTGATATTCAGGGAAAATCTCGGCAGGCTTATGGCCAGCGGCATAAATATCATATCTCCGGCCTGCGGCGAGTTGGCCTGTGGGGAGACTGGTGATGGTAGACTTGCCGATATACCAGACATTTTGGATGCTGTACTTTATGTAAAGTACTCGAAGAGAAGCCTTTCCGGTAAGACTGCTATTGTTACTGCGGGTCCAACACGGGAGATGATCGACCCTGTCCGTTTTCTCTCCAATCCCTCGACCGGGAAGATGGGTTTTGAGATGGCACGTGCACTGAGGGCAAGGGGTGCGAATGTTATCCTTGTTTCAGGGCATTCTACTTTGAGACCTCCATTTGATGTGGAGCTTGTCAAGGTTGAATCCGCCAGCGATATGGAGGGTAAGGTAAAGGGGTTGATCAATGAAGCAGATATTCTTGTTATGACTGCCGCTGTTGCAGACTGGCGACCTGAAAAGAAATGCGGGCACAAGCTGAAGAAGAATGAGTTCGACGGAGGCTTGAAACTTGTGAGGACGGATGATATACTCAAAGAGCTTACTGAGATCGACCATCATGCCCTGATTGTTGGTTTTGCCCTCGAGACAGATGATGCCGAGAATAATGCTTTGAAAAAGCTTGAGGAAAAATCGCTGGATATGGTTCTTGTAAACATGGAGTCCCCTGATTCCGGCTTTGCTGTTTCTGAAAACTCCGGCGTGCTCATAGATAGATTTGGAAAGAAAACACAGATACCCAGAATGGACAAATATCACATGTCCGAGTTGATTGTAGAGAAGATTGCCCAACAGCTCGGACTTGATTAGAGGAAAGGTAGAATGATGGATCTCGTAGTTGTTGGCTCAGTAGCACTTGATACAATTGAAACACCCAAAGGTAAGATCGAACGTGGACTTGGCGGATCGGCCACACATTTCAGCCTTGCTGCAACACCCTTTGCCAAACCACATATTGTCGGTGTGACAGGGGATGATTTCCCGAGGAATTTCATCGATATGCTCGATTCCCACAATATCGACACCGAGGGCATACGAACAGAGCAAGGCAAGACATTCTTCTGGAGCGGCAGATATGGCGAGAACTTCGGCGATCCTGAATCTCTTATAACGGAGCTTGGTGTATTTGCCAATTTCAAGCCTGATATGCCGGAAAGATACAGAAATATACCTGTCCTCTTTCTAGCCAACATTCATCCCGCCCTTCAGATTGAGGTTGTTGAGCAGATGGAGAATGTCCGGTTTGTCGGTGCTGACACAATGAATTTCTGGATAGAGGGCGAGCGTGAGACATTGCTGAAGCTCCTGAAAATGGTAAATCTGCTCATTATCAATGAGCTTGAGGTCAGGCTGCTTTCCGGAAAGGACAGGCTTATGGACGGAGCAAGGGATGTTCTTGGTATGGGTCCGGATATTCTCATAGTCAAGCAGGGCAAGCATGGGGCAAGCATGATCACAAAGGACGATCTGTTCATGGTTCACGCCTATCCAACCAAGATAATCACAGATCCGACAGGCGCAGGGGATTCCTTTGCCGGCGGTCTTATGGGACATATCGCAAGAAAGGGCGAATGGGACATGGAGACTATCAAAGAAGGCATGATCTATGGCTCAATTACCGCCAGCTTCGAGGTAGAGCACTTCTCTACAACGGGTCTTGAGGCCATGAGAAAACCTGAGATGAACCGCAGGCTGGAGATATATCGCAAAGCCACGCAGTGGCCTGAAATCGTAGGGATATAAACCCAAATGCACAGATTTCGACCCGCTTTTGCGGGTCTTTTTTATGGGGCGGAACATCACCTTTTACTTGTCCTTATCTCTCTTTCTTCTTTAGACATAGCAAAGAACTGTTGACTTACCAACAGAAAAAAAAGAATGGGAGAAGGCAAGAAAGGACAGTCTCAATACTCTTTATTGCTTTCGGGAGATTACCTAAAAATTGTTGTCCAAGAGCTTGTAGTTGCCCTGACGATCACGTTTACCTGTTGCCCTGAACCCCTATTTATCTTAGTTTGATAGTATGGACAGACGTTGGCAAGACAGATTTACACAATACATCAAATTCGAGCTGGGACTCTCAGGGAATACTGTGGATGCCTATAAAAGGGATATTGGCAGATATTTCGATCATCTTGAGGAGAGGGGCGGTGAGCCTTCCAGGTCCGGGGCAAGGGGCTATATCGGCTTTCTGGTTGACATGGGACTTTCACCGAGGAGCATAGCCCGGAATATCTCCGCACTGCGGACATTCTATAAATTCCTCTTCACCGAACATGTTGTGGAGGAAGACCCGACGGACTGGATGGATCTGCCGAAGATGCCGAAAAGGCTTCTTGAATCCCTCACAGTTGAACAGGTGCAAAGGGTTCTTGATGCCGTTGATCCGAATTTCAGATACTATCTGAGGGACAGAGCTTTTCTGGAGACTCTCTATGCAACAGGTGCAAGGGTTTCGGAAGCGATTGGTCTGAGAAGGGAGGATCTGTATCTGGACATTGGCTTCTTGAGAATCTTCGGCAAGGGCAAAAAGGAAAGACTGGTGCCTATAGGTGAAGAAGCCATATATTGGCTGGAGAGATATATCAGGGATCAAAGGCCCGAACAGATTGGGAAAAAGATTGTCGACAATATCTTTCTCACCCGGTCGGGAAATCCCCTGTCAAGAACTGCAGCATGGATGATTGTAAAAAAATGGGGGGAAAGGGCCGGGCTGGGTGCCATTGTTCATCCCCATATCTTCAGACACAGCTTCGCAACCCATCTTATAGAAGGTGGTGCGGATCTGAGGGCTGTTCAGGAGATGCTCGGTCATGCAAGTCTTTCAACTACTCAGATATATGTGGATCTAAATCAGGATTACATAAGGGAGCAATATGCGAAATTTCATCCGAGAAAATAGTCTCCGGCTGCTGCTGGGCTTCATATCCCTGACGAGCGTGCTTTACGGTCAGATCTATCCCTCCTATAACTATGAACCGGAGAGATTCAGGGCAATATACAACTTTCTTCCTGCTGACGGGGAGCAGACAACAGTTATAATCTATCTGTATGTTCCCAGTTCAAGCATCACCTTTGTCCGCGATGGTGATAGATATGATGCCCGTTATACCTTTAATGCCGGTCTTTATGAGCGCAACCGCCAGATATCGGGGAAAAGTGACCAGAGAAGAGTAAGTGTAGGGGATTATAGAAAGACAAAGAGCCCGGGCAATGAATATCTTGATTCGCTTGTTTTCAAGGTTGTGCCGGGTGAATATGACATCAGGCTATCCCTTTCAGATGGCAATGGCGGCGGAGATATGTCCCTGCTCCTTTCTGATGTGGAAGTACCAGACATGCAGAAGGGCTGGTCATTGTCCAATCCCGTTTTCCTTGATTCCCTCGGCAGACCGATGTCCGTAGTTCCCACAGGCGATTCTGTGACTCTGCACACCGCCTATATTGCCGGTGAGAGCGACACATTCATAATCGAACACTATTTTGACGAGGAAGACTTCAGCAGAAGCGATACCCTTTTCCCGGATGGTTCGGGCAGGATGGTAAAGCGAATCAATCTCAGAGGAATATCGGGGGGGAACAGGGATTTCAGAGCAAGGATAATCTACAGGGGCAAAGAGGTTGCAAGCTCTGTAACTTCGATAAGGTTCAGAGCAAGCTATGGCGATATGAGCGAGGATGACCTCGAAAGTGAGCTTTATCTCCTTGGGCTTGTGGGTACCCGCAAAGAGATCAAGCGCATCGAAAAGGCCGACTCAGGCGACAGGGATTCTCTTGTTGCTCTGCTATGGAAAGAAAGGGATCCGACACCCAATACACCACGAAATGAGTTCAAGGAAGAATTCCTCAGAAGGGTGGAACACGCCAATGAACATTTCTCCGGTATAAGACCGGGCTATAGGACGGACATGGGCAAAATATATATCGAATACGGCCCGCCGGACGAGATAGAGAGGCATCCCTTTGACCCGGATACCTATGCCTATGTAAAATGGTATTACTATTCCCACCACACCATCTATACCTTTGTAGACAGACTCGGCGACGGCGACTATATACTCTGGAGCGTTGAATAGTGGAGCTTATGTGGGAGGGCAAGGAAGGCAGTATTTCTAACAACTGCACCATACCCGCGCCAATACTCTTCGGCAATGGTGAACCCGGTGCCGAGATCGCACTCTGCGACAATGTCTGCTTCCTCCAATATCTGCTGGAGCAAGGACGTGAGGTTGATCTGATATATATCGATCCCCCATTCCTCTCAGGCAAGGGCTATACCCAAAGAATACGCTCAGGTGATGGTCTCATTGTAAAGAGTGCATATGAAGACAGAGGTAGCCTTGATGACTATATGTCGATGATATATCCCAGACTCAGGCTCATGCACAGTTTACTCTCAAGCAAAGGTACGATTTTCTTCCACGGAGACAGGCGCATCATCCATCATGTCCGGGTTCTGATGGACGAGATTTTCGGCTTCGACAATCTGGTCAACGAGATAATCTGGACATATACAGGCGGCACAGATCGCACAAAGGGCTTTGGCCACAAGCACGACACCATACTCATGTACAAAAAGGGGAATAAATTTACATTCAACCCTGTCTATGTACCCTTTTCAGAAGGTGCAAATAGAAGATTTAACAAAACTGCGAAAGACGGAAGGCGATACAAGGAAAACACCCTCAAAGACGGCAGGAAGACACGAACATATATGAAAAAAGAGGGCAAGATCTGCCCTGACTACTGGCATTTCAATATCATTGTCCCGTCACACAGCGAGCACACCGGCTACAGAACTCAAAAGCCAAAGGAATTGTTGAGAAGGATTATTCTCTCTGCGTCAAATCCAGGGGATACTGTGGCGGACTTCTTCATGGGCAGCGGCTCCACGGGTGTTGTTGCCCTCGAAGAGGGACGCAAATTCATCGGTGTCGACAAAGGCTATCCTGCCTTTGATACAGCTCTGGCGGGTCTTTCGGGCAATATAATGACATACAGAGACTGGAAACCCAGGGGAAGCGCTGAATACAGTCTCATAAGGGATAATGACCACATTCAGCTCAATGAATATCAAAGTCTCAAAAGCCCACTGGACACCGTGATTCAAGATTCCGCCGAGATAAAACCTGTCCTTTTCGCAGCAGGTAGTCATGGGAGATTTAGATTTGTGAGAAAAGTCCCCTTTTTGCTCGAGATGAAAGTGGGAAATTTCGATGTCATAACCCTCGACAATTCGGGTACAGTCACCAAAAGGTCTTTTAGTCTTTGACCCGAAGGGGGTATAGACCATATATTACTATGTGATCAAGTATCCCAAACAAAGGAGCGACATGAAAAGAATGTTCTTTATAATCCTGATCATTTTTACGAATATTCATGCCATTGACATGGCCATATCTACAGTTGTCTACAAAGGCAATAACGAAGATATGGCATATATGGAGACATATCTTTCATACGAGGTCTTCGGATTGGGCATAGAAGAGAATGAAAGCTCACGCTTCACAACCTTTACAATGAACTATCAGCTTCTCACGCCCCAAGGCGGGATTGTCGATTCCTTCACTGCGGACAGAACAATCATGATTCCGGATAATCTCAAGCCACCATTCGACAATATGGAGCTTATACCTGCTAATATCAAACCGGGAAAATATCGAGTACTGCTTATTCTCACCGATAAGGAGGGCAATCAGCAAAAGGCTGAGGAGGAGATTACAGTTCCAAACTACTGGAAGGATGATGGAGGTCTGATGTCGGATATCTTTCTAGTTGGCGACATTCAGGAGGCAGACTCGTCACAGTTTGACAGATATGGTCAAAAATTCCTGCCATATCCACGCTCACTATACAGCCCGGTTTACTCCATGCTCCAGTGGATAGTCGAGCTTTACAAAACAGAAGAGAGCGACATGCTCAATATCTACATTTCAAAGCCGGATGGGGCAAAGGTGAAACAGTTTGAGCAGAAGGAAATCCCCAAATCAGGGATAGAGCTCTCAGGCTTCAATATCACAGGTTTTTCTCAGGGAGAGTATGTTCTCCATATTGAGATTTTAGACAAGGGTGGAAAAATCAAGGATACGAGAACCAGGTATTTCAGTTTTACACGCGATCGAGGTGAGCCTGATGTCGATGAGGCTCAGGTGGAGCTCCTTGAGACAATGCTCTCCTATCTTGTATCCCCAAATGAACTCTCAAAGTTCAAAACTCTCTCTTCCGAAGGCAAGCTCCGCTTCTGGAACCGGATATGGGAAGACAAAGAAGAAGGCGCACAGGACGAATTTCTACAGACGTGGAACTATGTTGCCCAGACATATGAGACAGAGCCCGGCGCAAGGAATGGCTATAAATCTGATATGGGCGAAATATACCTGCGCTTCGGACCACCTAATTTTGTAGACAGACATGCACTTTCCGGCTCTTCCAATCCATGGGTGGAGTGGACATATACAGAGGGCAGAAATGTCGGATATGCCATATTCGGAGATGTCATGAATATCGGCGAAATGCAGCTGCTCTCCTCCGATCTACCCGGATATGTCGAGGACGAGAACTGGCGCAGAAAGATAGCGAGAGATCATCAGGAAGACCCAAACTCCGCATGGTAAAAAAACAAGGGTTCGATGAATAAGAGACGAATACTCCTCGGTCTTTCAGGCGGGGTTGATTCAACGGCTGCTGCCATTCTTTTGTTTGAGAAGGGCTGGGAGGTCATTGCCCTTAACTATATCCTGACAGAGCCTTCGGATGCATCACAGAATATGGCAGAGAAGCTGGGCATTGAACACCACACTATGGATATCACAGATGCATTTCAGAGTAATGTCATAGGCAGTATGATCGCAGAATATGAGAGGGGCAGAACCCCCAATCCCTGTGCTGTGTGCAATCCAACAATCAAATGGCCATTTCTATATGAATACGCAAAGAAACTCGACATAGAACATATCGCCACTGGCCACTATGCCAATATTGCATTGAGAGATGGTCTGCCCTATCTGGCAAGGGCCAATGACAGGGGGAAAGATCAATCCTACTTCATGTATAGAATAGACAAACAATATTTAGAGGCTGCAATTTTCCCCTTAGGAGACAAAACTCGTAAGGAGGCAGAGGATATTGTACACTCAAGAGGACTTCTTCCCGAAAAGCAGCATAAGAGTCGGGACCTCTGTTTTCTTGAGGGAAATAAGTTACAGGACTATCTGAGACATCAAACAGAGCCTCTACCCGGAGATGTCGTTATACCCGGCAATGGCAAAGTCGGCAGACATCCAAATATCAAGTCCCTGACTGTAGGACAAAGGCGAGGTTTGAAGACGGCTTGGAAATACCCCCTCTATGTCCTCGGAGTTGATCTTGATAAGAGAATTGCCTATGCAAGTGATAAGGCCCATCTCCTCACCGACAGATTCACTATATCCGATAGCCACTGGACACATGAACCTCCATCTGAGGGAAAGACATACACAGTCCAGATAAGAAATACTCATCGAGGAACAGACTGCACTGTAAAGCAGATGAATGAATGCTTTGAGATCGCCATGACCGAGGAGCAATACGCCATCACCCCCGGACAGGTTGCTGTCATCTACGACGGAGATATTGTACTCGGCGGCGGAATAATTGCACCCCTTGACTACAGCGCAATATAGATTTATTTTACATCACTTGGGAGATAAGACTCTCCCCTGGCTTTTACAAAGGAGTGCTATGAAGGTACGCATAGGAAAGGCTGTCCTTTCGGTAGTGAAGGGCGATATAACTGAGCAGGACGTCACAGCAATCACCAATGCAGCCAATGACAGGCTCTGGATGGGCAGCGGTGTTGCAGGTGTCATCAAGAAAAAGGGCGGCGAAGACGTTGAGATGGACGCAATGAAGCAGGGTCCAATCGAGATAGGTGATGCGGTTGTCACAAAGGCTGGAAATCTGCCACAGGAGTATGTCATACACGCGGCTGTTATGGGTCAGGATCTGCAGACAAGCAAAGACTATATCGCTAAGGCTACAAGAAGCACTGTTAGAAAGGCAGATGAGCTGAAGATGAAATCCGTTGCCATCCCGGCCTTCGGAACGGGTGTCGGGCATTTCCCTGCACACGAGGCAGCAGAGGCCATCATAGACAACGCAGTGGATGCCCTAATAGAATCAAAGAATCTCGAAGAGGTGAGGATGGTTCTCATCTCAGATGGAATATGTCAGATTTTCGAAGAACAGCTAAAACACAAGTTCTCGCGCAGATAATGGAGTTCTACACAGCAAAGGTCAGGAAGTCATTTTCGGCAGCCCATCACATCCCCGGCTACAAGGGCGACTGCCGGAATCTCCACGGCCACAACTGGACTGTCGAGGCTGCAATAACAAGAAATGTCATAGATGAACTTGGACTTTCCACCGACCTCCGCGAGGCCAAGAAAGGGCTCATGGAGATTGTTGAAAGCCTCGATCACACATGTCTCAACGACAATCCCCTTCTCGAGGGTATCCCTCCGACAGCTGAGAATATAGCAAAATATATATTCAACAGACTGACCGAGAGATTTCCACAGGCAGAGATTGACTATGTAGAGGTATATGAAGGCCCGAATACCTGTATTCGATACTCAAGAAGGCCAAGTTGAGGGTTGAGAGAATAGTCGATACCATGATCGGCGAAGGGTTATACACAGGCTATCCCTGCACACTCATCAGATTGTCACACTGCAACCTCCGTTGCAGCTATTGCGATACGGAATTCCAGAGGGCTGGGGACAATGGAGAATACAAGTGCGATGAATCTTTAGATGCCAACCTCGGTTTCGATTGGAGACCACAAGTTGAAATGAGTCCATCCGAGATTGTGCTGAACCTTGAAACAAGAATGAAGCAGCCATGGATACTCCTTACAGGCGGGGAACCTTTGCTGTGGAAGGATACACCGGAACTAGTGAGATTGCTCCTTGAAGGCGGATGGAAGGTACTTGTCGAGACAAATGGCACTCAGGACATTTCCGTTCTCCCGGCAGGAACAAGGATAGCTATGGACATAAAGACCCCATCTTCGAATGAGTTCGGAAAACATCTTGAAGAAAATATTGCTCTTTTGGGACACGGCGATGAAATACGCTTTGTATGTGCAGATTCCGGAGACATTGACTTCGCCCTGGATTTTCTTAAGGGTAGAGAGCTCTCATGTGCAGTCAGCATATCACCAGTATATGACAGTCTGGAGCCAAAGGAGATTTTGACGAGAATTATGGGCAAAAAAATCAGATTGAACATACAGGTTCACAGAATTTTGGAGATTGCATGAAAAGGGCACTTTGTCTTTTGTCTGGTGGCATGGACTCTGCTGTTACTGTTTATATCGCAGCACAGCAATACGAGATTTCCACCATATTCTTCCGCTATGGCCAGCCAACAGAGAAAAGAGAGCTGGAATGCTTCGATGCACTTTCAGACAGGCTTGCTGCAAAGCACAGAATAATCGCAGAGCTTCCATTCTATCGCGAGATCGGCGGCTCTGCTCTCACAGACGACAATATCGAAATACCCACATATGAAGAGGATGGCATTCCGCCGACATATGTACCATTTCGCAATGGCATTATGTTATCCATAGCAGCGGCACACGGAGAGATACTCGGCATAGAGCATCTTTTCATAGGTGCTGTTTGGGAGGATTCCTCCGGATATCCAGACACAAGACGGGAATTTCTCGAGGCCATGGAAAGGGCTGTCGATCTTGGGACTGCCCCGACATTTAGGCCAAGAATACATTACCCAGTGATAGACATGAGAAAATCAGAGATCGTGAAAAAGGGCAAAGAACTCGGTGTACCCTTTGAGCATACCTGGAGCTGCTATTCCACAGAGGACAAGCCCTGCGGCGAATGTCCTTCTTGCAGACTCAGGCTCAGGGCCTTTTCCGAGATGGGCTGGGACGACCCACTTATGATATGATAAGAAAAGCGATATACATACTGCTCATCGCCCTGCCCCTCTTTGCAAAGACTGGCATGAAGGCGACAAATACCTTTGAGGTTGAGCAAACCCCTGAGACAGTAGACACACTCAATCCGTCTGATACTATACCTGCGATCACAGACACCTCAGACACTTTGGACCTTACACCTGTTGACTCAATGAAGCTGGATATTCCCGCTTCTTTGGACACCTTTGAAGTCGAAGGTGAAGACAGTGTATCTTCTACCTACAGAAACCCGACAAAAGCAGCCATTTTCTCAGGTATTGTCCCGGGTATGGGGCAGGTGTACAACGACAGATATGTGAAGGGAACGCTCTTCCTCGTCGCTGAGGCTGCTGTGATCTATTATGCAGTCGAAAACCACAGGGATGCCGAAACCCTATGGGACAGCAGGGATGATATGGAAGAGGGCAGTGAACCATGGCTTAACGCAGGCATAGAATACGAGGACAAAAGGGATAATAGAAATCTCCTTCTGTGGATACTCACTGGACTGCATCTTGTCAATATACTCGATGCCTATGTAGATGCCCATCTCTCTGAATTTCCAGAGGAAATGAAAAAAATACCGGGTTCAACACCTGAAGGAAAGGGCGAGAGATGTTCACTCAATCCCACATTCGCACCTGTTTTGAAACCTGTCGGTGAAGGCGCATATCTCGGCCTCGAAATTAGATTCTGATGAAAAAAAGGCTGCTATTCCTTCCGATACTGATTTTCATGGCACTTTCCTTTTTCATGCTTTTATCTAAAAGTCCGGTGGAGATCATGTCCGGCTGGGCAAGCGATATAGGTCTGCTGAAGGTCGCGGAGGACAGGGCTAATCCCGAATTCATAGATATTGGCGGCATTGTAGCCAGATTCACAGACAGCATTCCCGAGCATTTACGGGCATTTGAGCTTGTGAGTGTAATACTCATTTCCTTTGGGCTGCTATTCCTCCTGATGGCTCTTCCGCTTGAAGAGCCGAATATCACAGACTATGCCATTATGATGATAATCGTTTTCCTCAATCCAATTGTATTGGGAGTATTGCTCAATTTCGAAGGCCACGCACTTCCCTTTTTCTTTATTGCACTTTCTGTCATGCTCTTTCGCAGAAAGGGAGTACATCCCTTTTTTATCGGTCTTGCAGCAGGATTAACTGCCTATTCCGGCTGGGGATATGTACTCTTTGTTCTCGGTTTCATACCCTTTCTTGGCGATAAAAAGAGGTTGCTTTGGAAGGCTGCTGGTGTTCTTGCAGGAGTCGGCACAGCCCTTTTGCCAATGCTTTTCTGGAGGCTATCCCCCACTAAGATAGACATTTATGCCGCTGGACATAGTCACGGTCTGAGCATAGACGGCAATATGATATACAGGCAGACAGGACTTGCACCCCATTTCGGGAAATTTCTCTTCATTCTGCTTACTTTCATTCTGGCGGTATTTCTCTTGTCGCTTATGATCAGAAAGAAGGATATACGCCCCTTTGCAGTCTCCGGGCTTATCATGCTTGCTTCAGATTTTTTCTTCGGCACAGGATTATGGCCCTTCTATATGCTCTGTGGCTTCTCCTTCGCTTTAATAATCAGGGAGGACAGGGCTGGATACTATATCCCTGCAACTGCCCTCGGACTCTTGCTTTTCATACTGCTTCTCATCCCGCCTAAAAGGGACATATCAGCCCATCTTGAGATGGGACGATATATCGGCAGAACAGGAGTTACCGGCATAGTTGCCATCAGACCGGGGCTTTTGTCCATAGTAACGGGACAGCCCATAGAATATCCGCCGGAATCAGACTTGTCTCCAAAGGAAGCACTTTTGAATATCGCTTTTGAGAAGCAATGCCAATGGGCTATTGTTGCATTACCAAATTCTTTGGTAAAGGATACATTCTCAACATTTGAGACCAAGACCTTCAACATACCAGCCCTCGGAGAGTATCGACTGTGTCTACTGCCGATTGATAATATCCCCGATGATATTGATCCCATAGCAAACATCAGTCATTTCTAATTCTGCTCAGAGCATTTTTTTCCATAAACGGTTTGTCTTATCGGGCTATATACAATATCTTAGTCAAAATAAGAAATTCAGGAGGTAGAATGAAGAGGACGATTTTTCTACTGCTTTTGATCGGTGCAGCCTTTGGCGGCAGCGTCACAGGCAATGTTACAAGGTTGATGGACCTGTTTCCATTCCCAATGCCTGCAGAGGGTGTAACAGTCAGGCTTGAGAATATGGAAGACGAAGACGACTTTGTCGAGGCTGTGACAAATCCCGAGGGCAACTACACAATCACAACATCATCTACGGGATTTTTCACACTCACCTGTCCAGACGAATCAACAACGCCTTCAGCCCACAGCGTGACCTTTGAGACTGGCTCTGAAAGCTATACAGGCTATGATTTCGAGATAAGAAGCGGGTCTTCAACCGGCGGTGCATTGATAGGGGGCAAAGTCTCATATCACGACGGCGCACCTGCTGAGGGAACGACTGTCATTATAACCCGGCCCGATGCACCAATTCCACTGCCGGTTATGGCAACAACAAATGCAGCCGGAGAATATGAGGCATCAATAGACGGCGATGAGAATGTCGAGATAACCTGCATGGCAATGCCTCCCTATATGGCAAGCCCTGAGATGTATTCAGAGTTCATAGCAGCGGGCGACACGAATATGACCTTCGACTTTGTCCTTACAGACGACTCGCCAATAGGCTATCAGATAAGCTTTCAGGGTACCATTGAAGGGGGAATGACAACTGATTTCCAGGCATTCTGGAGACATGAGGATGACTCTGTTGAGACATCAATGCCTGTAACAATGGACACACCACCAATATCCGTGCCGGATTCGGGCAACTACTATTGCAGAGCAGAGAAACCCGGTTACAGGGCAGACCCGCCGACGCAGACCGTGCATCTCGGCAGAATGATGCCCATGGGCATGGCAGTTTTTACTTTCACAGATACAAGCGATGCGCCGGACTATCTAATTACATGCAGAGCTAATGATGGCATAATGCCCGTAATGGAATACAATGTCCGCTGGAGGGCAGAGGGTGCAACATCTTGGATCACTGAATCCCCAACGCCTTTCGGCTCTGTGGAGATTCGTCCGGGCGGTCCTGGTATCTATGAGCTGACTGCCGTTGCAGCAGGAATGACATTTTATCCAGAGATAGCAACAGTCGAGCTGACAGAGGCAGACCCGACAGATTCCGTGACCTTCACAACCGACGACGACTCAACCACAACCGAGAACTGGTTCACAGTTCATGTAGTCGATGAAGAGGGCGAACCTGTGGAAGGTCTGGAGATTGACTATGAGAACCCCATAGAGCCTGATGCCAGCGGGACACTGATCACAGATGCAGATGGCTATGCAACCTACTATGTCTCACTTTTTGGCAATTTCAATATCACACCTCGTCCAGAACCAGGATACTGGACAGTTCCCGAGGAGGCAAGTGTCCTTATAGCGCCCTTCCTAACACCTGTGGATACTGTGGAATTTGAACTTCGAGAGGGTGAGGTCTTCTATTACACGGTTACTGTATCAGCTATAAATGACGACGATGAGATCGTCACATCTTCCTATCTGATACAGCACAATACACCGGACGACACAACATGGCGGAACAGGCTTTCAGACGGCAGCGGATACACGACATTTGAGTTCGAGGACCCGGGCAGCTATGACTTTAAGATCACATCCCTTGGAGGCACAGTAGAGCCTGAGATATTGACAGCCATGCTGACAGAGGGAGATCCAGAGGATTCACTCCAATTCCGCATCACAGACTCCACTGGCACTGAGGACCCATTTATACTCGTACTTCGCTCAGTCACTCCAGAGGGCGACCCATTCCCTGAACTGACAGTTGACTGGAATCGATCATTCTCCGATGATTCCGGCAGTGTTTCAACCGGTACAGAGGGCGAGATTACCCTTGAGTTTGATGCCATGGGCTACTACAACTTCATAGCTATGCCAGAGGTCGGATATTTCACAATACCCGAAGAGGCATCGCGTCTTCTCTCTTCTGCCACTGCCCTCGATACAGTTGTCTTTGAGGTGCATGAAGGCTCTGCAGGGAGTTATATAATCACCGTTGTGGCATTGGACGAGGAAGGTGAGATTGCAACAGGCTATCGCATCAACTGGAGACAGCCGGCAGAGGACTCATCCTGGACAATGGCCTGGGCAGATGGCTCTGGCTACACGGATTTCGAATTCGACTTCCCGGGTGATTTCGAGATAAGACCCGATATGTATGGTCTGATGTTCGAGCCTGAAATGGGCTATGTAAGCCTTACGGAGGCATCGCCTGTAGACACTGTCTGGTTCGAGATGATAGACACATCCGGCATTACAGATGACTTCAGCATCACGGTCATATCAGAGGATGAGGACGACTTCCCATTCCCTGATCTTGAGTTCACAATAGAGAGCGCTCTCGACACTATTGTAGATACACTTTCCACGGGCTTTGAAGGCGAGATTACAGAATATTTCACTCGCTCGGATTACTACACGATAACAGCCATTGCCCCGGATGGCTACTATGTAGAGCCTGAGGAAGAGAGCGTGCTTCTCTCAATGCTCAACCGGGCGGACACAGTGCGTTTCACAGTCATTGAGGGCGAGCCCCCTGTGCCCTACTGGGTAACAATATTTGCCACCGACTCCTCGGAAACCCCTCAGTTCGGCACATCGATGGCCATAGACGAGGAAACAGCCATGACAGGTTTCGGAGGCTATGCCTCGATATATGTCGACGGCCCCGGCGACTATGATGTCTCTGCCTATGTCGAGGATATACCGGGCTTTGACTTTGTTGTTGTTCCCGATGAATTCACAGTAACGCTTACAGAGAGCCACACAGCCGACACAACACATGTATATGTCACAAATGTCGAGTCTGTCAGAGAAACACCGGCACTGCCCAATGACTTCACAATATCGGCATATCCCAACCCCTTCAATGCCAGTTGTTTCATCGACGTTCCACAGGGCACGGATGTCGCAATATTCGACACAAAGGGTAATTTGGTCAAATGCGCTGAGGGCAGCTTCATCTGGTATCCCGAAGGCCTGCCATCCGGCGTTTACTCTGTCATTGCAAGACAGAGGGACAACAGCATATCCCGCAATCTGCTCTTCATCAAATAGCAGAGAGCTTGCATGGAATCGAAAAGGCGACTCCTTTGGGTCGCCTTTTTCTGTTGACGGGCGAGTCATATTTGTGCAAATTGAAGATACATTCACAAGGAAGGGTGAGATGTCACAGATAACGATTGAGTATGAAGAGCTTCTGAGCATAATCAGAGAAGAGACACAGAAAGCTGTAAGAATAGCTTTGGATGAAGAGATTAATCTTAGACGAATCTCTCAACTACTCTCCCAAACCACTGTTATATCGGACGCGGAACAGAGAGAAATTGAAAATCAGGCTGGAGAACCGAACGGACAGATAGATCGAATATTGACTGTTGAAAGATGAAATACAAGATATCACTCGACAGATCAGTCTCAAAAGCAATTGATAAGAACCTCTTCTCCGAGGAAAAACTAATCCGTATCATACACACTCTATTAGACTGGATCGAAGGTAACGATGTTAACCTTGACATCAAGAAGCTGAAAGGTAAATGGCAAGGCTTCTACAGAATACGTTCTGGCAACAATCGCCTCATTATAAAAGTCGATTTCGATCATCATACAATTCATATAGAGAGAGTGGGCAGCAGGAAAAGAATCTATTGACAAATTTGCTCAACTTTTTATAAAAAAAGCGACCCCATAGGGGTCGCTTTTCGAATTTATCGAATGTTTTTATCCTATCAGGGAAGCTGACCGATCTGTGGTGCACCGCTATAGAGTGTGCCTGCACTGTTCTGGTTGAGGCAGCCTGGGATTGCTGCACCCATCCCAAAATTCATGTAGCTGTCAAGAGTATTATAGCTTACAACAACACTGACACCTGCAGATAGGTCATTAACAGAGTTTGATATGAGTGTATTGTGGGTTATCAGAACACTCCCTGGCATTGGCATGGGCAATGTCATTATGCCAGTCTGGCAGCTGGTTATCACATTACCTTTGATGATAAGACCACCGAAGACATTGTTCACGTTAATGCCGAATATTCCGCTTTCCTGTCCATCAATTCTGTTGTCCATGATTGTAACTGAATCTATCATGTCGAGATTGATAGCATTCTCGGTGAAGCCGATGAAGTCATTGGCTATCAGGGTGAGATCGGACGGACCCATTGCAGTCAGAGCAGTAGCACAATGGACAAAGTGATTGGCCTTGAACTCTCCCGCTGCCATTCCATCCAGCTGAACTCCCATAATGGAGAATATATTACCCTCTGCATAAATCAGTGCTTCTTCGCCGGATAGCACAACAGCTCCATAGACCTCACAGCCTGTCAGGTGGATATTGCATGGCGATGTTCCGTTCAGCCCTAATTCCGGTGAGAAAATGGCACAGTCGGATATGGTTACATTACCTGTTATCTCAATGTCAGAGAGCCGAGAACCCTCAATGACAACGGCAGATTCTGTGTTCACTGTAGTCATTGTTGAGATGACGCAGTCGCTTATCTTGCCAGCATCCATCGTAAAGGAAGCACCCGTGATAGATGACTGGAAAATGCTGCCACTGTTGAATACCTCCAGAGCAAGGTCAATGTTGTGAACTTCCGCGTCAATGGTGATCGAAAGACCGGCCATTTCAGCACCAAGAACCTGCGTATTGCTCATGCCTGAGCCAACGAGAGCAACATTAGGCTCAAGAGTGCTTGTCGATATTGTGTATGTCCCCGGAGCCACCTCAATTGTCATCGGTGCATTGGCATTCGCATATGTTATTGCAGCATCAAGGTCTGTGAAGTCAGCATTTGCTGGTGCCACTGTTATGACATTTTCCGGTTCCCAGTCAGTACGAGCATTGTTGCCATGAATCGCCTTTGGAAGATCGACAACACCGTCTTCGTCAACTGTGAATACATAGTCGTCTGCATCATCGCGAATCTGGAATTCATTTGTACTGGATGAGCTGCCTCCCTTGTCGAGCTGGAATTTCAGGTCTGTTGTGGAGTAGAACTTCTTTGCTCCGTTTATGCGCAGATGTCCTGAAGAGAATATGGCAGGGCCGTCGCCGGCATTGTATGCTCGGAAGACTCCGTCGTCTGTGTTGTCATTTCCTGTGACATCCAGGGCGCGTCCGCCGTCGCCTGCATCCGGGACAGATTCCGGTGCATCTATGGCGATCTCGCCTGCAGGACCAATTGTTACTGTGTTGCCTCCATCATATGCGTCCTGAAGGCTGCCTCCACCGCCTGATCCAGACGGCCATTCTGTTATTGTTGCACCGTCGAGTGTGAAGCTGCCTGCCTCTATGTCGCCAGTCGCAGCGATGTCACCACCACAAAGGTCTATGGAAGCAATAGAGCCTGCATTGAGAACCATATTGTCTATATGCACATCGTTGCCATATCCAGAGGTGAAAAGGAAGGCAATGTAAAGATCAGCAATGTCTGCGCAGGCCGGAGGCAATGTCAACTCTATTGTTTCCCAGCCAACTGTACCGTTATATCTGTTATATGTCTCTATATCAGTCCATGCAAGACCGTCTGTGGAATAGCGCACGGTTACCCGGTCTGCACTTGAGGTGTAACCAGTATCGTGATAGAGATCGAAGTTGAGAATCACGTCCGAATAGCCTAGTGTTGATACAGAAGTTGTCTGCTCAAGCTGAATGGAGCCTGAGGATACATTGTATGAATTATAACGAACAAGATGTGTCCCATCGCTTGGAGGAATACCGGAGGGATAGGTTGTGCTGGTTACAAATGTAATGGCTGATCCACCAGTAGCATCCTCTATTGACCACCCTGTAGGTGTTGAACCGCCGTCGAAACTCTCGTTGTATATCGATGTCATGGCTACTGAAGATGAGCTTATGCAACCTGCTACATCGAGATCGTCATCTATTGTGACAACGGAGCCAACGGCCTGTATCGAATCTGCGATAAGCTCGCCGTGTACTTTGAAGTCATTCATGACAACAATGGTATCAACAGCTTCGCCGCGTAATGTATCTACTGATTGGACAAAGTCATCCCAGCTTGTGATGCTCTCGCCGGAAAGGGTCAAACTCCCTGCGGAAAGGTCACCCGCGGCAACCTCGACCTGATTGAGACCTTCATAGACCATAATGTCGTCGATATTCCAGCCAAAATACTCCGTTACAACATCGGTTGTTCCCATTATGAAACGAACCTGAAAATCGGAATTGCCCGCTGCATATTCAGTTACATCATAGGTCTGATATGACCAATCTGTCTCGATGAGCGAACCACCTGTGTGATCCCATATAGTCTGCCATGATGCTCCGTCCCAGACATCTATGGAAGCGTGATCCCAACTGCTGCTTTCAACACCAAGCATTCTCCAGAAGGCAAGATTGACATTGCCGGTGGCTGTTCCGCAGTCGATTATAGGTGAAGTTGCCGAATACTCAGGCTGACTTGTCTCGTAATCACCGGGATTGGAGCCAAGACCTGTGAGGTCATAGCCGAGAACCATATTGTCGGCATTGTCGGGCGTTACATCCTCTGTGGGATCTGGATAGAGTCCTCCAAGTCCGGCGCAAGCAGCCCTTTCCCATTCGCTGCCTGCTTCCAGTGTCCAACCGAGATCTGTGGAGAAATTGTCCTCAAAATATATTGCCCCCATTGTTCCGCCGAATGTTGCAGTTCCGGCTATCCACATGTCGGCATCCTGCGCTGCGCTGTCCTGGTTTTGGACAAAGAAGGAGTCTGGCGAGCCGCCTGTGCCCGTTGGCGCATCGATCCAGTCTGTGCCTGTAGCAGTAGAAGATAAAATCTGGCCTGCTGTTCCCAACTCCTCGTCGGAGTCTGCAATGCCACCTGTGACAAAGACATCGCCCTCGAAACGTCCTGCATAGGTTGCACCTGTTGCAAGAATACCTATGCCACTGACGCCAAGTGCGCCGTAGTTGAATTCATCGAATTCTCCGTATGCGCCATATATGGACGTTCCAAGCCAGCCTTCGGGACCTGTGGTTGCCATACCGACAATGGCCTTCTCGGCTGTTTCGCCTGTTCCATAGACCTCCAGCCTGTTGGCAACTGCCGGTGCTGTGGACTGACCTATGGATACATTGGTGAGATCTGTATTGTAAAGATCAGTTCCCACCAAAGACCAGTCGCCGTCCTCACCACCTGATGGCATAGCTGCCTTCAGGACATTGCCGGAACCATCAATCGTGAGTACATTGGCAGGGGCGGGATCGTCCTGAACATCGTTCAGAAGCAGCCTTGCTGTCTCGACATAGCCCAACTCGTCAACCTCAAAGACAGTCACGTCTGCATCGTCCCTGATCTGGAAGGAATTTGTCGTGGATGGGCTTCCACCGTTATCGAGCTGTAACTTTAGATCAGTTGTGGAGTAGAATTTCTTTGCACCGTTTATGCGAAGATGGCCGGACGAGAAGATTGCCGGACCATCGCCTGCATTGTATGCACGGAATACTTCGTCAACATCGTCATTACCTGTTACGTCCAGTGCCCTTCCGCCATCGCCGGCATCCGGTGCTGACTCAGGTGCATCGATATCGACTTCATCGCCGTCGATTGTGATTGCCGTTCCTGCATTGTATGCATCCTGAAGAGTGACAAGTGGTGTTCCTGTGATGTCCTCCCAGGCCACGGCACTGGCTGAATCTGCAACATGTGCCCTGAACGAAAGCAGTTCGGCAGTAATGAGCTGCCGGGGTGTCATCTCATCGCCGTCTACCCATATCGCAAGATACATATCCCCCGAGAGATCCCCCATGGAAATATCGAATGGGATGTTAACAGAGAAAAGTCCCCTTTCGATGGTTACGCTGCTGACAGTGGCGCTGTCTATCAATGAACCGCCAGATGCAGCGTCATAAATTCTGAAATGAATATCATAGGTACCATTTATTCCGATACCCGAAGAATTTGTGAGTTTTCCCTGATAGCTGACCATATGCTCAATTGACTGAGCCGATCCGATCAGAATAAGAAAAAACGCTAGACATAATACTCTTATGCCCTTCATTTGCACCTCCTCTATTGTTTTTCAAATCAAATATAGACAAAATGGAGTCTTACATCAACCCAATACTGTCCAGCCTTAGAAAGAATTCGAGAATTTAGATATACCTATCTACTCAACAAGTGTTTTTAACGTGCCCTCTTTGATATGATTCACCCGATTTGTTTGAAACTGACCATGTCTATTGTTTGTGCCAAGGCTCTATCTCTCTGCGCATCAGATAAGCACCTGTGTGGGCATCTATTAGATACAGCCAGTTCTCCTGATCCAGCCCCTCAATTCTGACAGCCCAGGCAAGATATGGTCTGCCATGTCTGCCGTGCCAGATGGCCAGGGACATATCTGACTTGAGTGTGTCCATATTCTCATCCGACTCGTACATATAGGCGGCCATCTCCCTTGCTTCAAGGGTATCGACAATCGGTTGAGTAGATATCGATGGTGTTGGGAAATAGTGCCCTTCAAAGGATGTGATAAGACTGTCCCCGACTGTATGAAACCTGACATATCCGTCAATAACAGGTACAGTGTCCAGAACCTGTTGAAAGAGAAGCTCATCAGGATACCGTTTGTCCCTAATGAATTCAAGATATGGATTGCGTATACGGAAAAGTGCCCTGTTTCTGTCTATAAAAGCAAGGCAGCCGTCCTCAACCGATCTTGCACCAATGGGAAAGCCGATGCCTGTTATGCGTTCGGGATTGCATGTAAGGGTGTCCATCACAACTCTTGCATATGGATGCTGCGCCCTGAGATTATCCAGCCCGGCAGGCGGGGCACAAGCCATCTTATGGGATCTATTGGTGGCTGTGCAGGAGAGGAAAACCAATGAAACAACAATAATACCAAGCAAAAATCTATTCATGTGTCCACCTGTTCACATACTCATCAACATCGAATTTGCGTTTGAGGCCATTGTAGTTCATGTAGCGGAGCTTGCCGAAAACGGGACGTTCCGTCCATGCCCTGTCATGTTTGCCGAAAAGCCAGGCAATGCCCGTATAGCCGTTGGGGTCTCTGCCATCAAGCTCATAGCGATCATTGAGATAGACAAGTATATTGAAGGCTTCCTCAGGGGTCTGTGTCCATTCTATGACCTTTTTGCCCCAATACATGCGCATATAGTTGTGCATCTTTCCTGTTTTGACCATCTCCATCTGTGCTGCATTCCATGCAGAGTCGTGGGTACAGGCTTTTTCGAAGTCATCGATGGAATAGATATATTCTCTTTTATCATTCCTGTGCTCATCAATGCTCTTGCGTGACCATTCATGAAGGGCACCGTCAAGAGTATCGTAGCTATCATTGTACCAGCAATAGTTGATCGCAAGCTCTCTGCGCACTATGAGCTGCTCGAGAAAGTCATCTTTATTCTTGCTATCAACCGTGGAAGCCATAACCCTCAGAGCTATCTCGATGGGCGATATCTGCCCGAAATGGAGATATGGCGATAGATTGGACATACAGCCGGAATTGGGGTCATTGGACCTTCCTGAGTAGCAATTAAGCCCATTTTTCAAGAAATCTTTGAGATGCCGTAGTGCTTCTTTTCTTCCGCCCTTGTATACAGAGGATGGGGAAATTGTTCTGTCTATATCCAGTTTAGAGATAAGATCAAGGTGATCTTTCCCACTTTTTATCTCTGACCTTCTTCTCAGCTCTATCTCTTCAACGGGCTTGAGAAATCGTGACAGGGAGCGTTTGATTTTGGGGCGCAATGTACGGGCTGCATACTCTTCCTTTGGTGAAGCCGTCTCAACAGGCACAACTATATCGCTCTCTACTGTCTGAACTGGTATGCTGACCTGCTTTGAAATATCTTCACGCCACCTGCGCTGTGTCCTTGTATAGCCCCTGTCCATGACAAGAATCGAGGCATCTCGGGATGCTCTGACGACCTCGGCAACCATATCCCCGGTGACAATGTCAAAGGCAATGCCCCTTTCAAAAAGTCCCAGCGCTGTCTCGGAAAGTCCCTCGAGCATAAAAGTATAGTGCCTTAGATTCGCATTGGGATAGCCGGAAACAACGCAGAAAATCACCCGCAATGGCTGGTCGAGTTGATTTGCTTTTGAAACTGCATATTCCAGAGCATGATTGAAATGTAACCGCTGACTCTGCTGCATCCAGTAGAGAACATACTTCCCCTTTGCCCTGCCTGTGATGCGACTATCTGTAACCCTTGCCTCCATGGATGATTATACCTCGTTTACTCTCAAGAATTATACAACAAAGAAGATCAAAGCAGCTTCTCCATCATTATGTGGTCAATACCCGCTTCCTGAAAGATCCTGCCCTTTTCGACAAAGCCAGCTTTTGTGTAGAAATCCCTGGCGTGATACTGTGAGTGGAGATAGACGCTGGATAAACCGACCTGCCTGGCCCTGTCGATGAGTGTCATGAGAACCTTCATTCCATGACCTTTACCCCTGTGGGATTTGATAACTGCCAGCCTGCCGATGTGACCGTCCGGAAGCATTCTGCCGGTTGCAATGGGCTCTCCGTCTATCTCTATAAGACAGTGGATACACTCGCCGTCCATGCCGTCAACCTCGAGATCCGGGTCAATGGCCTGCTCTACGATGAAGACCCTGCGCCGAACATCCTTGATAGCTTCCATATGGCTTTCATAGTCGGTTATGATAATCCTAAAATGGGACATCGTCGCTGTCCCCATCGGAATTATTTGTAATCATCGGGCGTTTTTTTACAAGCTCATCGATATAGGTGAGAATCTCTGGTACTGGGCCCATCTGAAAATACAGCTCATACTCTGAATCACTTAATCTGCCCTGAAGTCTCAAAAGCTCAATCCACATATCTGTGATGTAGATCACATCACCACGCTCCTCTTCACTATAGAGCATGGCATGGACATATTCTGTGAAGTCTTTATACGTCTCGAAGTAAATACCATTGAAATCACCGGCTGAATAGTCATATAGCGAGGCAAAGACCTCACCAATATTATCATTCTCGGAGAAAAGCTCATCATTTGACAGCTCCGGGCTCTGTTCACCCTCGGACAATCTTCTCAGATAGCCGAGAAAATCACGCTCTTGCTTTGTCAGATTTACATCCTGATGAAATGTATCGTCAAAGGGTTTTTCAAACGTCTCATGCCCTTCAGGGTATATATTGTCCATCATGTCGAAAAAGGGATGCTCATCAAGAAGCTCGCTTTGAGAATGGCTCTGAATGATCCTCGACAGCTGTGGATTGTCCAGCAGACCCTCCCAGTTTCGGTCCTTGAATACATGGTCGTAGCTCTTCTCACCTATCAATAGGGCGTGGTCAAGATGCTGCATTGCTATAGATATCTCACCAAGGCGAGCCTCTGCACAGGCCAGTGCATAGAAGCCAAAATCGCCTTCTGAAACCTCTATGGCCTTCAGTGCATCCTCACGGGCTTTCAGGTGGAGATCATTTGCCCCGGTTCCTATACCATAATATGCAGCCATACGCAACCTGATTGTTGCCCTTGCAATATATGCCTCTGCATGATATGGATTCAAATCGACAGCCCTGGAAAAGTCATCAAGAGCGCGGTCATAATAGAAGGGATAGTCACGGAAAAGTCCATTATTCTTGTCTTCGTGCCAGAAAGCATAGGAAAGAAATTCTGCACCATATGTCATATCTGAGTTGCCATATTCAATGTCACCGAAATAGAGAAATACATTGCCCCTTTTCATATATCCGTTCGCAAATGTTGGATCCAGCTCAACGGCTCTGTCGAAATCACGCAGGGCATTCTTGAAGTTGAAGTGAAGTGCTTCTATATTGCCTCTGAAATAGTATGCTCGCGAGTACTGTGAATCTATCTTAATGGCTTTGGTGAAGTCTTCAAAGGCATTGACATACATGCCAAGGTTCAACCAGTTAAGACCCCTGTTGCAGTAGATAAGGGCATTGTCGCCACCGGAATATTCCACTGCGAAATTATAGTCATCCCTTGCTCCCTCATAGTCGCCAAGGGCAACACGGGCATTAGCCATATTGTTGAAAGCACCCGAGTTCTGTGGGTCGATCTTCAGAAGCAGCTTGAAATCATGTATTGCACCGACAAAATCACCAAGCTCATATCTCGTCCTGCCCCTTAGAAAATAGGCATCTGTGAGCCTGTACTCAAAATCGATAACTCTATCGAAATGAGCAAGTGCAGCGATCCTGTTTCCGCTTTGCAGATAGTCCTTTGCAGCTCTGAAAAGCGACTGCTTTCTGTCTTCTGATACCTTCATCATAATCAATATAGGATAAGTGGAGCGAAAATCAAAGGGCTATTTCGAGATTGTCAAATCCTCTATTTCCTTTAATTACAGTCACATAGAATATGGCCTGTCCGAAGATCAGGACAAGAGACCCTCCATAGGTGAATAACACTTTTCCTTTAAATCATTAGGGGATTCGAGAACAAATATCAAGAGCTTTCGTGTTTTGAATAATGTTTTTTTGCAGCTATGCAGGGCATCAAATCAGGCTATAATATAAAGCCGACCCCAGAGGGATCGGCTTGTTTTATATGCCGGGTGGAGGGCCCGACATGTGCCTTTCGGCACTGAGGGAGGAGGAAATCTATTCTTTCTTGAGAGAGACTACCCACTTTGAGTGGAGCTGACTTCTCAGAGGGAGCTCAGCATAGGATATCACCGACAGATCCGGGAATAGAGGTTCGAGCAGCTCTGATAACTTGGCCCTGTTTGCAGGTGATACAATGAGCAGCTCCTCATGTCCATCGGCTTTCATCCTGTCGAGATGCTTTCTGAGGGACTGAAGTATGTTCTGCAGTACATTCGGTGGTATGGACATAGATGCATCGTTACCCTTGCTGAATATCTTCTGAAAATAGTCGTCGAGTCCGGGATCAAATGATACGGCATATACATTGCCGTCCTCAGAGATGAATTTCTGATGTATCTCCTCGGACAGAGCATGACGCGTCAGCTCGGTCAGAACCATTATGTCCTTTGTCTTGACACCGTTATCTGCAAGTGTTTCAAGGATGATATTCATATTCGATATTGGTACGCCTTCCTTTATGAGATTCTGGAGAACCCGCTGCACAATACCGATGGATAATGTCTCAGGCACAAGATGCTCAACAAGCGATGGATATTCCAGACGTATCTCATCGAGTATATCCTGTACAGCCTGCCTTTCAAGGAGTTTCCATCCATTTCTGCCGATTATCTCCCCAAGGTGTGTGATCAATACAGCCTCGGGCTCTGCAAGAGTGTATCCCTCTGCTTCGGCTTCCATCTGATCTTCCTGATTGACCCAGACAGCAGGGATCTTGAAGGCTGGGTCGAGAACCTGTTCGCCGGGAACGCTTATGCGTCTTGTGCCTTCGGGGGGCAGTGCCAGTAGCTGGTTGAGCTTGAGACTGCCCTCACCAGCCACAACACCGAAGACCTTGATCTGATAGCTGTTGTTGTTGAGGCTGAGATTGTCCCTGATCCTTATGGGCGGTACGCGGAAACCCATATTAAGGAGAACCTTCTTCCTTAGCTCAGGCACTCTCTCAAGGAGATTACCCGGTCTTTCATCGTCAACAAGTGGGAGAAGACTGAAACCAAGCTCTATCTCCAGTGGTTCAACAGGCACCCAAAGTGGTATTTCCTCGCTGGATACAGGTTCATCCAATTCTTCATCCTCCTCCGGCTCTCTTTCAGCAGCTTTTTTCACAGAATATCCAAGAACCCCCATGCTGCCTGCAATGACCATGAAAGGTATCTTTGGCATTCCGGGCAGCAGCATCACAACGAGGAGAATTCCAGATGTAATGTATACAGGTCTTGCATTGGAAAAGAACTGCGTGGCAAGCTCCTTGCCAAGATTGGATTCCGATGCACTGCGTGTTACCATCAGACCCGCCGCTGTAGATATCAAAAGAGCGGGAATCTGGCTGACAAGACCATCGCCCACTGTAAGCAGTGTATATGTCGAAACAGCCTGCCCCACATCCATCTTCATCTGGAAGACTCCGATGACAAGACCGCCTATGATATTGATCATAGTGATAACAAGACCGGCAATGGCATCGCCCCTTACAAATTTCGAAGCACCGTCCATTGCACCGTAGAAATCAGCCTCCTTGGCAATGGATTCCCTTTTGGCCCTTGCCTCTTTCTCATCAAGAATTCCGGCTGAAAGATCTGCATCGATGGACATCTGCTTGCCGGGCAGGGCATCGAGAATGAACCTTGCTGCAACCTCTGCAATTCTACCCGCACCCTTTGTAATAACAATGAACTGGATGATAACGATGATAAGGAAGATTACAAGACCGACAACATAGTTGCCCTTTACGACAAAATTACCGAAGGTCTCAATGACCTTTCCTGCATATGCCTGTCCCAGAATCAGCCTTGTGGATGCGACATTCAGAGACAGCCTGAGCAATGTCATGATCAATAGCAGTGCGGGAAAAATGCTGAACTCGAGCTGGTCTTTGATATAGGACGCCAGAAGTAGAATAAGGAAGGAAAGGCTGACATTCAGGGCAAGCATTACATCCATTAGAACCGTCGGTATCGGGACTATCATCATACCGAGAATCAGGACAAGACCCAACGGGAATATATAATCTGCATGGGATATGAGACCTATACTACGCGGCATTGTTACCCGCCTTTCTGTTCATGACAAAGGCCAGAATCTCTGCTACAACCTCATAGAATCTCGGAGGTATTTCCTGCCCAACCTTGACAAATCTGAATAGAAGCTGAGCCACCGGTGGATTCTCGACAATTGGTATCTTGTTTTCCCTTGCAATTTTCTTGATCTTCTGTGCCATTTTCCGCGCTCCCTTGGCAGTTACAAGGGGTGCAGTATTTTCTGCCGGATCATATTTTATGGCTATGGCAAGATGAATCGGGTTTACAACCACAACATCAGCTTGCTTAACATTGTCCTCAACAGTCCCCCTGAGCAGTGCATTTCTGAAGGCGCGCTGCTTGGACTTCACAAGGGGGTCTCCCTCTGTTTGCTTCATCTCTTCCTTCATCTCCTGAACGCTCATCTTCAGCTTGTGTTTATGCCTCTGATGGGCGAATACAGTGTCTATGATCCCCATGCCCAAAAACCAGATAACAATTGGCAGCACTGCGAGAAAGACTGTACGAACAAAGGGTCTGATATCGACTGCATTGCCGACACCAAGGAGACCAACCCGCCGGACGCCGATATAGATGACAGCTGCAAGAATTGTCATTGTAATCACTGCCTTTATTGCCGTTACGAGGGATTCGAGGGAGAAAATCTGTTTGAAATTCGAGGCTGGATTTATTCTATCGCCTTTTGGCTGTATCGACTCGGCTGAGAAGACAACGGCATTCTGCACAATATGTCCAAGAACACCGACAATACCAACTGGGATTGTGACAATCAATATCCACTTCAGAAGCTGCCCGCCCAGCATTGCCAGGGCATGTGTGTATTCGGCTGTTGCCAGTATTTCGGACATAAGTGTCTCAAGATCCCTGACAAACTGTGGCCATGAGAGAAATAGAACGAGAAGTGAGGTTATCAGGGTCAGAAACCCTATCAAATCCTGGCTTTTTGCTACCTGCCCCCTCTTGCGCGCCTGTTCCAGATGATGGGGGGTAGGGTCATACCTTTTATCGGCATCCTCAGCCACTGGAACCACCTCCTCTCATCAGAAAACCTCCCTGACAAGCATGAGGCTCTCCTCCCACAGCAATCCAGCCTGATTGAGCATGGAAGGCGAAAGCAGGGCAAGAACCCAAAGCCCGACTAGAAGCGCTCCGGGGAAAATCATTGCAAACAGATCCCAGTTCGGAAAAAAATGCTCGAAAATCCCAGCAAGGAGATAAAAGAGAATCATCACAGAGGCAATAGGCAGAGTTAGCTTTATAACGGCAGAGAAAAAAGATACACCCAACTGTAGTGCTGGTTCTCGTGTTATGAACCCCTCCCGAAGTGCCCCTACAGGTACTGTCTCATAAAGATCGAGGAAGGTCTGAACCATGTATCTGTCCCCACCTCCAAAGACCACCAGGAATGCTCCAAAGACAAAAAGAATCTCACCAAGCCCCACCCTCTCGGAGTCTGCACCACCCTGAAAGCGCATTCCGACCAGATGCCCGAGCTGACTGCCGGCACTTCTGAGGGCTTCAAAGATCAGATTCATGCCCATGCCGACAACAGCACCAACAAAGAACTCCAGCGGCCAGTTCCAGTAGAAACCTGCATTCGAGAGAACGGAATCCGGTACTTCAAGATTGCCTGCAACCACAATGCTCACCAGAAGCGATCCCAGTATGCGAAACCTTCCCGGAACATAGCTCTCGCTGATGAAAGGTGCTGTCAGGGCAAAGCCGGATATTCGAGCCAGAACAAGCCCAAAAATATACATGTCATTGCCCATGAGCTCTACAATATTCATTGTGATCAGAATCCTGTCTCTTCTATCATGTTAAAGATTATCGTTGTGTAGTCTACAAGCTGGCGAAGTATGTATGGCGATGTTATCCACAAAAGAAGTCCGATTGCCAGAATTTTAGGGACAAATGTCAATGTCATCTCCCTTATCTGTGTCAGAGATTGAACCATTCCGACAAAGAAACCAACAACAAGCGCACCCAGCACAAGGGGAGCAGCCATTGTAAACAATGTCCAAAGTGTGTTCCTGCCAATCTCGACGGCAAACTCAGGTGTCATATAAAATTCTCACTCTTTTCGCTACAGTTTCCACTGAAACTAAATATCTCTTTATCCTTTGCCGAGGCAAATTCAGGTGTCATATCGCCCTTCCTTGGAGATCGCCACGTTCGCACAAAGTGACTTTGTTTGCCGACGATATGCACAAGTCAGGCGCAGAGGAGCTTTGTCCATCAGAGATGTAGAGTGTAAAACGGATAAAGACACTGTATCTTTGCTGAATGCAAAGCATTGTTTCCTCCTGTTACCTGTTCTTTTTTTCTCAGACCGATTAATCGGTCAAGCTCCCTCGGAGCTATGTCATAAAACCCTGTACCAAACTCGTGACAAGTAATCTCCAGCCGTCTATCAGTACAAAAAGGAGCAGCTTGAACGGAAGACTGACCATTGTAGGGGGCAGCATCATCATACCCATAGACATAAGGACGCTTGCAGCCAAAAGGTCAATCAAAAGGAAGGGCACATACAGCAGAAATCCCATTGTAAATCCCCTTCTGAGCTCGCCCAGCATAAAGGCCGGAGCAACAACGAAGAAGGAAAGGTCTTCGGCCTTTTCCGGCGGATCAAATTTCGACATGCCCTGAAACATGACAATGTCATCCTCTTCGGCATATCTGAGCATGAAGTTGTTCATCACAACCTTGCCGTTCAACAGGGCTTCCTTGTAGTCCATATTTCCTTCAAGATATGGCTCAAGGGCATTCTCTTTGATCTGGGTTGCTGTGGGCATCATGATGAAGGCCGTCAGAACCAGAGCGAGAATGATCAGTACAGAGTTGGGGGGAATTCTGCCGGTTCCAAGCGCATTGCGAAGTATACCGAAAACAACCAGAATCCTCACAAAGGATGTGCACATAAGAAGCACAGCCGGAAGAAGTGTCAAGGCAGTCAGCCCGAGGACGATCTCGACAAAGGGTGCAAGCCTCAGCCCTGAATCAGGGAACTGAAAGACCACGCTCTCAGATGCTGCCAGTGCCAGAGGAAGTGACAGCAGTATGTAGAATCTCAGCCTATGCACGAAGCTGTGTCTCCTGCATTGGAAATGGAATAATCTTCTCAGAGACGATCTCGAATCTTGGCTTTCTGACCTCTTTTTTCATGATTCTGCTGATGCCAGCACCTGAAACGCCGAGCAGCAACTCTGTATCGTCCATCTTGACCAGAAGGAGTCCATTCTTCTTGTCGATAGGCACACGATCAATGACCTCAAGTTTTTTCTCCCAGCCGCCAAGTCCCATCCTCTTTCTGTAGTAAAGAAACATGGCTGTTATCGCCCCTATGGCAGTCATAGTCAAAGCTAATGGCATCATGTTCATTTCCATATCATTCCTCCCTTTATGCAGCCTTCTTGAAGGACTGCGAATATATGGATTCCTTAATCTGCGTCAGTCTTACTCCGAAATTGTCGCCGATTACAACAACCTCCCCCTCTGCGAATGGCTTTCCATTTGCCAGAACATCAACACTCTCGCCGGAGAGCTTATTCAGTTCCACAACAGAGCCGAGGGTTAGGTTGAGTACTTCCTGTATGGTCAGCCTTGTCTTGCCAAGCTCGACAATGATCTCAACAGGTATATCCATAACAAGATCCCATTGCCCCGGTTGTTTGGGCATGGCTATCTCCTGCTTCTGCTCAGCTGAGCCAAAGTCGATGTCCTCAACAACATTGTCCAGCTCCTCCATGGCATCATCGCCGGTATGTGACTGGACATATGCAGTGGGTTCAGAGATGAAGAAATTACACGACGGGCCTGTGCTGGTGATTGTCAGCATATAATACTTTCTCTCACCAACAGGCGGTTCTTCTGCAATGTATGGTTCTCCGAAGGTGTACTCGCTGAAGTAGGAGAGGACGTCACCCATCTTCTTCAGGATTACAGAGAGTGTCATTGTTATCTTTTCGTCCACCTCTTTGATCTTTTCTGTTGTAATAATCTCGCCAAGTGTTAATGCCTCTTCGCGGGACATTACAAGCTCGAGATCCTTACCCTCCCCTTCAATGGGCAGCATCACACGAACAAGATTATCCGAAGGGGGATCTTCCAGAAGTGACTCGGATATTACAAAATCGGTATTCTCGATCAGGTCACCGAACATATCCTTGAGCAATACATTGTCGATATTCTCAATCATCTCGCATCTCCATCTATTTATAGTGGTTCACTATTCTTACTGCTTTTCGTTCACCCTGAAAACCCGGCTCTACATAGAATTTTTTCTTTTCGCCGATTTTCATTAGGAGTGGGGATTCGTGTTTCGTAAACAACCTCAGTTCATCGCCCTCTTTCATCTGTGCCAGATCTCCAAGGGTCGTGCGTGCCTTCCCAAGTATGACCGTTGCATCGAGGGTGGTTCTCATCATCCTTTGTTTCAACTTATGCCTTGTCTCCATGAATTTCTTGTCGTCCTTCAGGTCGATATTCCAGGTCCTGGATGTGAGATTTCTGAGCGGTTCCTGAAGAACAATGAAGGGTATACACAGGTTGAAGAGGGAGTTCTCCCCGTCAATATTCATATTTATGGAAATCAGAACAACTGACTCACCAGGAGGAGCTATCTGTACAAGTCTGGGATTGGACTCAAATGTCTCGAAGATGGATGTGAATGAGAATACCTCCTTCCATACGGAGGAAAAATTAGTGAAGAACTTTTCAATTACATTGAGAGATACCCTCTCCTCTATGGCAGTGAGATCTCTGTCCTCGTCTGGCATCTGGCCTGAGCCACCGAGCATTCTGTCGACAAGAAAGAGCACGAAGCGAGGTGAAAACTCGAAGATTGACCTTCCACCGAGTTCCTTAAAGCGAACAATATAGAGGGCAATCGGCTCTGACATTGAGAAGAGATATTCATTGTATGTAAGCTGATCTACTGAGGATACATTCATCTCAACAAGACTTCTTGTGGAAGCAGAGATAAATGTAGCTGTAAACCTGCAGAAATTCTCCATTATGGAGTGAAGAAGTCTGTTCTGCTCCTTGGAGAGTCTGTCAGGATGACGGAAGTCATATATCTTTACATCCGTCTTTTCCTGCGGTTCTTCTACAATTTCGCCACTAAACAGGCTGTCAATATCGTCTTGTTCGAGTATCTTGCCCATATTCTCCCTATTGAATCAAATACTTGGTAAAAAGGATTCTATCTATCTCAAGCTGCGTCACATTCTCGAAAACCCTTTGGATATCTACACGAAGGCTTTCCCTTCCGGCGGTTGTGCCGAGTTCACGGACACTGCAACCCATCAAGACCGTAGTGAGGGTATCATTGAGAAGCAGCCTGTTTTTTTCTATTTCATCCGGCATGATTTCGATCTCCGGGTCATAGGATACGCTTATGTTTCCCATGAAATATCTCCTGCCATCAGTCCCAATGTTCACAAGCAGCTCACCGAAGTCGTATGTGACCATCTCCGGCCTCTCGTCTCGATATTCAATCTGGGGTGGTTTTGCGAGTATGGAGTTCATGATAAAGTATGCTGCTCCCAGCTCCACAGCGATCATTACAACCATAATTGGTATCTTTTTCATCATGATATAGCCTTCTTTGGTGTATTTTTTATTAGTATTTCAACCCTTCTGTTGATTGCCCTTCCCTCGGGTGTCCCGTTGGTCTCAATTGGTTCGGTCTCTGCAAAGCCCTTCAGCTGAAATCTTTCCGGAGATTCTCCACTTGTTTCTATAAGATAGCGGATGATGCTGCCTGCCCTCGCGCCGGAAAGCTCCCAGTTAGAAGGAAAATTTTTAGTAGAGATCGGTAGATCATCGGTATGCCCCTCAACAACGATGTCATCGTTGAAAAGCCTGGTCAGATAGGCTATCTGATCGAGAAGTGGGTAAAACTCTGTGTCAAGAACTGCGCTGCCGGATTTGAATATCGTCTCTGAGTTTATCCTGATGATAACACCCTCTTTATCCGGAATGAGTTTTACCTGATCGTTGAGCTGTAGACTGTCGATAACCTCTATGAGTGCTTCCATTTTTTCGAAGGTCTCGGACATGTCCTCCTGCTTCTCATCCTCAAGATCCGTTGGTTGACCGCCCTGAGTTACAGACGGGCTATTCGGTTGCTGGAGTATGGAGTTATCTACCTTGTCACCGACACCGAGTATGCCCTGTAGGGATACCATTGCAGCCTTGAACTTTGCCGTCTCAGTAGTGGAAAAAGAAAGAAGAAGAACAAAGAAAGTAAGAAGGAGTGTCATCATATCGCCGTATGTAACCATCCATGCCGGTGCTCCGCCGGCGGATTCTTCTTTTTTACATTTCTTCCCCATCAGGCCGCCTTCTCTTTTTCGTCCTCAGGTCTCATTCCCTTGGGTATGAACGAAAGCAACTTTTCCTTTACCAGTCTTGGATTCTCTCCAGCCTGTATGGATGCCACCCCTTCAAGCACAATCGCTTTCTCCAATTCCTCGAGATCACCTCTTACCTTGAGCTTATCGGCAATGGGCAGGAAGATGACATTGGCCATAAAAGAACCATAGAATGTTGTGATCAGTGCTGTTGCCATACCCGGCCCAAGAGCCGAGGGATCGTTCATGTTTCGTAGCATCTGGATCAGACCGATGAGGGTCCCGATCATGCCAAAGGCAGGACCATATTCGCCAAACTTTTGAAACAATTTCTGCCCCTGTGAATGTCTGAAGCTGATATATTCCAGCTCTGTTTCGAGTATAGCCCTGGTAAGCTCTTCCTCTGTTCCGTCAACAGCCAGTTGCACACCCTTGACTATGAAGTCATTGTCTACCTTCTTAAGTTCTTTTTCAAGGGCAAGAACGCCCTCACGTCTTGATATCATGGCAAAATTTACCATGGTATCAACGATCTCGTTCAGAGGTAGCTCTTTTTCGAAGAATGCATTTTTTAGCACACCTGCTACACCTATCATATCCTTAAGTCTTGTTGTTACGAGTGTTGCGAAGACTGCTCCGCCAATGGTAATCATCATTGAAGGTATATGAATGAATGCACCAGCCCCACCACCTATAATTATTGAGCCGGAAACAAGTCCAATGGCAGCAAGAAGACCGATCAGTGTTGCAAGATCCATGACATCCTTTCTTAAGTCGTTTGCGCTATGCAAAGAGCAATTTGAATGCCAATGGCAAAAGAATACGATATAACTGGACTTAGGGAAGAAGAGCAAAATATATGTGAAGAATATAGGAAAAAAAATCCGCTTTTAGGCTATTGGGTGAGGAAAAAAAATCGAGACAGCGTATTTTGATTGACAACTACATGATCTTTTGACAAGACCCTAGTCCTTATTCATCATGGGGTTCCACATGCACAATGGAAAAGGTGTCTACCCCGAACTCCGCCTCAAGAACATTCTGAACATCTGTTGCTATGTCATGTGAGTCTTTGACAGTCATATCAGGACTGACCTCTATGTGTACTTCGATTGAATATGCATGCCCCACACGCCTTGTTCTGAGTTTGTGTGGGTTACACACACCAGGGACTTCACAGATAATCCTGATGATTCTTTCCTCAACATCCCGCGGAAGAGCAGTCTCAAGAAGTTCTTTCATCGCATCGAGGAGTATTCCGCCTCCTGTTATGATGACAATTATACTCACTATTACGGCGGTAACCGGATCGAGGACGCGCCATCCTTCACCGAGGAAACGTGCACAGCCTACACCAATCAATGCACCAACAGAAGAGAGGGCATCGGATCTGTGATGCCAGGCATTGGCAAGAAGGGCCTTGGAGTCCAGCTCCTGAGCTCTGCGTGCTGTAACACGATACATAAACTCCTTTATCAGAACAGATATTATGGCAGCGAAGATGGCTATTAGACCGGGTCTTTCAATCGACTGCCCCTCGAAAAAAGCAATGATTGACTCAACAGCACTGTAGCCAATACCAATACCCGCGGCAATCAAAAAGACTCCGACAATCTGGGATGCAACTGTCTCGAATTTTCCGTGTCCCCATCTATGACGCTCATCAGGTGGCTGAGATGAGAAGTAGAACCCAAGCATCACTGTGATATCTGTGACTATATCCGAGGCTGAGTGCAGGGCGTCGGCAATAAGTGCTCTGGACCTGCCGAAGTACCCGGCGGCAAACTTGGCTGAGGTGAGAAGAATATTGGCATAAAGCCCGAGCCTTGCTACTCTGGACCCCTTTTTCCCTCTCAATTGTAGGGCTTGTTCTTCCATACACCTCCTTTGAGCATACCCATTAAATTAAAACTCTTCCTTGCTGCAAGAAAAACAGCTATTGTCGTGGAGATGCACATTGATGTGAAGATCGCCAGCATTATTGCTATCTGATACTTTATCGCAACCAGGGGTGTTGATCCGCCGAGTATCTGACCTGTCATCATTCCCGGAAGGGAGACAATGCCCATTGTCGCTGTTGTAGCGAGCATCGGTCCCAGAGCCTCTTCCATGGCATGTCTGTAAAAGGGAATAAGTGCTTCATAGGTGGTTGCACCGAGCGAAAGCCTGTATAGATATCGATTCTCATTTCGCTTCAGCCCTTCGAAGAAACGGTTAAGACCAATAATATTACCCCTCATCGAGTTGCCGAGGAGCATACCACCGAGGGCAATTGCATATCTCGGCTCCAGTATATTCTCGAGATTTACAATAACTCCCGTGAAAAAGGGGAGCACAAGAAGATTAGCAAGAAGAATACCCGCAGCCACAGGCCAGAAGAAAAATGACATGGACAGCCTCGTATTATCGAGTACAGAATAGCTGGAGAAAAGCAGCATCACCACAAGCCATGCAATTGTTACAAAGGGACTGCGAAGATTGAAGATGAACTCAAGAAAGAAACCGACAAGCAGAAGCTGCAAACTCATCCGAGCCACAGATACAAAGAGCTTTTTGAGCAAACCTACTTTTGCATATAGCATTATGCCAATCGGAATAATCAGTAGCAGATACCCGAGCAAAAACTGAACAGTGCCTATATCCTGCGCACCCATCAAATACCCCCGATCTCGACAATTCGAACATCGGCAATATTGCGCCATATAGCATCATGGGAGACTATGATGCAGGTTGAACCATTCTCTGCTATTCTCCTGGCCAGTAAGTCCTTCATCTGCTCGTCAAGGCTTGCAGTCGGTTCATCCAGGAGCATTATGGGTCTTTGCAGCATTTCAGCGATTATCACAGCTGACCTTTGCCTTTCACCACCTGAAACATCTTCAATTTCCTTCTCAAGGATATTGCTGTCGAGATCCAGTTCCGGAGCAATCCTGTTGAAATCTCCCCGCGGATCTTCGCTGATATCTTTATTTGCCTTCAGCGAGAATACCTCATCCACAAAGCCCCCGAGAGTACCACCACCTATATCGAGATTTTGGGGAACATAGGCTATCGAGCGTCTTACCTTTTTCAGATTGTCCTTAACAGGTTCTCCTCGAAAGAAGACCTCTCCTGAATCTGGCTGCAGAAAGCCGAGAACCATTCTCAGAATACTAGTCTTACCAGTTCCCGATCTTCCGAAGAGCAGAAGATTCTCGTCCCCTGAGACCGAAAGATTGAAGTCTTTGAAGACCTGTTTCCCGTCAAATGAAAGGTCTATATTGCGCAGATCAACCATCATTCTCCTGTTTTCGTGCAAAGATATAAGATATCTGAACTCGTCAAAGGTAAAAGACAAAGCATCGCAGATTATGTCTGCTTATTGCACCCCTTATGTGTTATGCACCGACAGAACCCGTGATAGATGGCGCAGACACCACCACCTATCGAGATAACAGACCAGAAAAGTGGCATGCCGAAGAGAATGCCCAAAGTGATCTGACCCCCGTTCTGCCTTATTGCTTCGGTGGCAAAGGGTGCAAGATATATCCCTCCGGCAAAGAGCATACCCCCTGCTACAATGGCGGCATGGCCAAAAACCAACATTGAGGTTCTGCCGGGTCTGAAATAGATATATACAAGAGCACACCCTATGATATCTTTGACAACCGCCCATATGTGAAGCCCTGTGTAATGATGATAGACAGCAAAGAGCAGAAGCCCCACACCGATGATCAGATTTAATATTCCAGCCTTTTTCAATTCTCCTCCTTAACTGTAAACCAGTACTGTATTCTTTCACCGAAATCGGGATGGAAAGCCTTGAGTGTGTCGTTTTCTTCATTTAGAAGATATAGTCCGCCGGATGCCCCTACCATCTCAGGATTTTGTCCTGTGTTCCACCAATGAACATACATCCCATCCTCTGCTGAGTCATCAAGAATCAAGCGATAGTGTCCCGGCTCAAGGTCCAGCATGTCCCTGTACAATGTGCTGTCTGCCATCCCACTGCGGTTGAATATCCATTTCCCGTTGCTGTCAAAAATGAAGAGCTCAAGTTCGCCGGCTCTTCCAAGATTGTTTGTGAAAAGGTCGATAACCAGTTTAGCCGGCAGGGTATCTGGAAAGTTAACTGGAACATAATACTGGTTGTCGTCTTTGTATCCATCGAGATAGATATTTCCCTGAGAGTTGATAATCTGTACAAAGAAGATTTGCTCAATAGAATCGCAATCATCGAAAAGCAACGGCGGTAGTATAACTGTATCCAACTCTCCGAAAGAAAGCTCGCCCATCCATCTATAGTGCTGTCTCTTGCAGCCCTCAACTCCATATTCTATATCGATGGATGTTGCTGGAATGGTTCCATTGTTTCTTATCGATATAATGGGAATTACAGAGGGATTATACCTCTGAGCAGCCGGATCGGATGAAGGCACTATCACCTCATATACCTGCAGATCTGTTTTCATCAGTGGTGGCTGGTAGCCTATCAGAACATGACTCATCCTGAAATCCCCGGCTCTCTCTTCATCATTGTCCGGCATCTCAATGTCATAATCGATCTCAAGGGTATCGGAAGCAACAAAATCGAAGAAATGCTCCTCCACCTTGGTTCCCGGACACCATCCAGCCCTATCAAAGGGCCATGTACCTCCCTGTGGATAAAGGGGATTGTCCCCACAGTTCTTCCAGACACTCCAGCGATCGACCTCATATCCGTTGAACATGAGAGAATGAGTCTTATTTCTCCATTCGCAGCAATTCCCCGGTCCATGATGGCCGTGTCCTGAAATACGCGATACAATTCTGTATTGAGTCCCTTCGGCAAGCACTACCTTTCTTGAACTGAGTACAGAGTCTTCGGCAAGGGCTCCGTATCGATATTGCCCCTTTGGCCAGATATTGATTACTGAAAGGGGGAGCCTCGGCGGCATCCCTTCTTCGAAGATAAACTCCAGCTTGAGAAGCTCCTGGTTATTTCCGGCCTCAATTGCCATTTCACCTTTGAGGAGAGGTTGCATATCAGTTATATCCCAGGTCCATTTTCTACCTTCACCGAGATCTAACCCCAATCCATATGGGGTTACAAAGCTGCCGAGTTCATAGGGCTCCACAGTATCACCAGCAGGAACAAATATTACGACAGATGTAAGGTAGTCCCATTCACCACAGGGATAATCATCTGCCTTTGTTCGATCATCACATTTGAGTGTCATTTCCATCTTCACACTTCGCCAAATACCTTCTTCGGGAAAAGTAACCCTTCCGCTGTAGGGCTTACCCCAGCCCTCAGGAGAGGGGTCGTCAAAGTCGAAGACCGTTATTGTTTCACAAAAACAACTGCCTCCCAAAAGGAGTATCAGGATAAACCACATAAAGATAACCTCCAAAAATTTCCAGAAAATTCATATCCCGTAAATATCAGAAATATTAGTTTCATAGCAAGTTTAAAAGAGTCTTAAGCCCTCTTGTATGGCACTAAAAGTGAGACAAAAGCTATCTTTTGTGTGGACATTTCATTTATTCGTATATATTATTCAACACTGTCTGTCTATGTTTTCAATCGAACGGAGGTAAAATGGGCGAACCCAAAAGAGAGCATTCTGTTGAATATGTTGTCGGTATAGGTTCTTCTGCCGGCGGACTCGACGCGCTTGAAAAGTTTTTCCGAAAAATGCCTGCTGATTCCGGCATGGCCTTTGTACTTTTGCAACATCTCTCACCCGACTACAAATCAATGATGGTCGAGCTTCTTTCAAAACATACAAGAATGCAGGTTGTCCATGCCCAGGATGGTCTTGTGGTTAAGCCAAATACCGTATATACAATACCTCCCAAAACCTTTCTCCAGATGTCAGATGGAAAACTTGTGCTTTCGGAAAGGGTGAATGTTCATACACTAAATCTGCCGATTGACGTCTTCTTCCGTTCTCTTGCTGAGGAAAAGAAGAGAAAAGCCATAGGCATTGTTCTATCGGGTACAGGATCGGATGGCACGATGGGTTCCCGTGCAATCAAAGAGGCCGGTGGAATGATAATGGTCCAAAAACCATCGACGGCACAGTTCGATGGAATGCCCAAAAGTGCAATCGCCACTGGTGTTGCCGACTATGTCATACCGCCCGGTGACATGGCAACGGAACTTCTCAACTACATCAAACACGCCTCCAATACCTCCAGTATCTACAAACCTGCGACTTCAGATGAAAGTAAACTTGGCAATATTCTATCCCTGATATATCAGGAAACAGGCCTTGATTTCTCTTTCTACAAACAGAATACCGTCCTCCGAAGGATAGAGAGAAGAATGGGCGTAAACCAGATAGACAGACTGGATGAATACATAGACTTCATGAGAAAGAATCCCTCAGAAATAGATATTCTCTACAATGAGTTGCTCATCGGAGTTACCCGCTTTTTCCGCGATCAGGAGGCCTTTGACATTATAAAACACAAGGTTCTGCCTGAGCTTGAGAAGATGAAGAAGGACAGCCTAGATAAGACTCTCAGAATCTGGGTTACGGGGTGCTCTACAGGTGAAGAGGTGTATTCATTGGCAATACTCCTCTCTGAATACTTCGAAAAGCGTGACCCGATGGTTCAGATCAAGATATTCGCCACAGATATAGACAAAAAGGCGATAGAGATTGCCAGTCAGGGCAAATACCCATCTTCAATTGTAGCCGATCTGCCAATGGAATACCTGAGTAAATACTTCTTCAAGGATGACGACTACTATCAGGTTGTCGAGAGGCTCAGGAAAATGGTCATCTTTGCCAAACACAATCTGATAAAGGATCCTCCTTTCAATAAAATCGATCTCATAACCTGTAGAAATCTGCTGATTTACCTCAAACCATCCATACAAAACAAAATCCTTTCCATGTTTGGCTTCACGCTAAGACTCAATGGTTTCATGTTCCTTGGCTCAAGTGAGTCAATAGGGGATGCACAGGATATCTTCAGTATATTTGATTCCAAATGGAAAATCTATAGATATAGAGGTGGTGCAACCTTCAAAGGTATCGGCAATAATGCAGACAGACCGGATTATTCAGGACATGCCCTGCATACCTACAAGTCTGCCATCCCCAAGAATCTACACACCAAGGATTCAGTCTCCACCACAATCCGACAGCACATATTCAACAGACATATGGACCCCACAGTCATCGTGGACGCAAATCTGAATGTCATTGATATTGTCGTCGATGTGTCTGATTTCCTGCATTACCCCGTTGGTCAGGTGACGTACAATATAACAAAAATGGCATCATCAAAACTTGCCATGGTCATATCCACGGCGGTAAGACAGGCAAAGAAGAAAAGCGAGCCTGTTTTATATAAGGATGTCAATGTACAAAAGGGCGATCAGATGATTGTCATCGACCTTCAGGCTGAGCCTTTCATAGAGAACATTACAGAGCGGATCTACTATATCATTACCTTTATCGAAAAGGAAAAAGTAGATTCATCACATATATCTGAGATCGAATTCTCCGATGACTCTCAGGAACGACTCAAGGCCATGGAGCTTGAACTTCAGCTGACCAGAGAAAACCTGCAGGCCACTATCGAGGAGCTGGAGACATCCAACGAGGAACTCCAGGCAACCAATGAAGAGCTGATGAGTGCCAATGAGGAATTGCAGTCAACAAATGAAGAGCTTCAGTCTGTCAATGAAGAGCTATACACCGTAAATGCCGAATATCAGAACAAGATAGAAGAACTGACTTCCCTGAACAATGATATCAATAATTTCCTTGCCAGTACAAATATTGGGACAATTTTCCTCACAAAGGAACTGAAGATCAGGCTCTTCACACCTCCAATAAAAGAATACTTCAACATTGTTGAAAACGACATAGGGAGACCGATACACCACTTCTCCAATAATCTTGAGGACGAAGGACTGATCGAAGACATGAAGAAGGTCCTCAAAACTGAGGATGCCTTTGAGAAGACAATACTGACGCATGGCAAAAGATCATTCCTCATGAGGATTATGCCCTATTGGACGCTGGACAACACAGTGGAGGGCATTGTTTTGACCTTTGTTGACATTACTGACCAAAGAAGACTAGACAGAATGGTCAAGACAAAGGACATACTCCTTAGAAAGATCGTTGATCTGATCCCCTACGGAGTATATGTCAAGGATCAGGATGGCAAGTATCTGCTCGCCAATCAGGCACATGCCGAGTATTATGGCAAAAGACCTGAACAGATAATAGGACAAAGTTCCGATGACTATTTTGAGAATGAAAACGACAAGGAAAAGTTCAAAAAGCTCGACAGAGAAATAATCGAGAAAAATGAAAGGGTTGATCTGGACCATGTTCAGTTCTCACAGTTTCTTGGAAGGTCCGTAAGTTTGAGCATAACAAAGGTGCCATTCACATTCCCTGAAAGCAATGAGAAGGTAATACTTGGAATCACAAGAGATCTAATAGACTGCAACCCGGAGCTTAGAATATCTGAGAAAATCTGTTTTTCCAATCTTCTCGTAAGGGCTCTTCTGTCAGAAGACACTGTTCTTTTCCTGGTTATTGACCCGGATAGGAAACTGATCTATCAGAACTCAACTTTCCAAACCTATACGAAAAAATTCCTTTCAATGCAGTTCGAGAAGAACCACTCAATAGAGGAATTATTGGAACACAGCGAAATGAAATCACTCAAAAAAGCCATTGAAGAGGCTCACGAAGGGGTTTCGACAACAATAATAACCCCTGTAACAGGTGACAATTGCAGAGCTGTTGTTGTTGCAGTAAAGGACAGGGATAAGACAGTGGCAATTTGTCTTCTTGGGATCACTGAGTAACAGGTTCATATATGGCGAATGAAAACAGGCTAAAGATTCGGACAGGAAACAAAGATTTTCATATAGAGACAAATTCACAGGACGATGTAAAGGCCCTGCTCGACGAGCTGCATCTCCACCAGATTGAGCTGGAGCTGCAGAACCGCGAACTCATGGAATCACAGGCCAAGGTTGAATCCCTCGCATCACAGTACGCTGATCTTTACGAACTCTCTCCAGTAGGCTACATGACACTTGACTCTAGGGGATTGGTCACAAGGATTAACCTTACTGCTGTCAATATGCTGGAGATCGACAGAGCCTATCTGCAGGGTATGCCCTTTGTAACAAGGATACACCCGGACTATCACACTATATTCTACAGTCATCTGAGACAGGTTCTCTCACAGGGAGAAAAGGCTCAGACAGAGCTTCAACTGTTCACCCGTAGCAAAAAGGCCTTCTGGGTCAGGCTGGAATCAATACCAGAAAAGGATGAAAAGCAAAACAAGTACTGTAGAACCGCCATTATAAACATAACCGATCGCAAGAAGGCCGAGCTCTTAGTCTATAAGAATGAACAGAGACTCAAGCTCGCCCTTGAAGGTGCAAATGAAGGACTGTGGGACTGGGACATTGAATCTGGATCGGTTTTCTTCAATGAAATTTGGTGTTCCATAATTGGTGAAGACCCTGAACAGGTCAAACCGGTGATATTGTCATGGAAGGAAAGAATACATCCCGATGACCTTCTTGAGGTCAATACAGCCCTTGAAAAACACATTGAAGGTGAGACCCCATTCTTCGAAGCAGAGCACAGATTGCGTCACAAAGATGGCTCATGGCGATGGATACTCGGACATGGAAGAGTAGTCGACAGGAATGCCTTTGGGAAGGCTTTCCGAATGATAGGAACTATTATCGATATTACTGATCGAAAACAGATGCAGGAGAAGCTGACTCGTTCTGAGAAGATGGAGTCACTTGGCAGGTTGGCTGGAAGCGTTGCCCATGATCTTAACAATATACTGGTCGGACTGGTAACATATCCTGACTGGGTGCTACGTAAACTTCCCGAAGATTCTCCCCTTAAAAAACATATAATCAAGATACGAGATGCCGGAGAGATGGCACGCGATACTGTTGAAGATCTTCTAACCCTTACCCGCAGAGGAAGGGTGGACATGCAACCCCTGGAGCTGAATGAACTCATAGAAAGTTATATGAGTTCACCACATATTCGTGATGTCAATCGTCAATACCCGAATATCAGAATCATCTCCGATCTTGACAGACATCTGCTTCCAATCTCAGGCTCAAGGCACCACATATACAAGAGTCTTGTGAATCTTGTTATAAACGCAGCAGAAGCAATAGGCAGAAAGGGCATGATTACCATCAGGACCAAAAATGTCTATATAGAAAAACTCACTCACAAAGGTCCAATCCCCGGTGAATATTCCATTCTGCAGGTCGAGGATAACGGTCCCGGCATACCTGATGATCACCGGGATAAAATCTATGAACCCTTTTTCACCAGCAAGAAGATAGGAAAAAGTGGTACTGGTCTGGGTCTTTCAATCGTATCCGGAACTGTGGAAGACCACAAAGGCTATCTGGATCTCGAAACTGAGCTCGGTCAGGGGACATCCTTCTCTATGTACTTCCCGGCAACCAGAAAATTTGAGCTTTTCAAGGTTGAAAAGGGCGAGTTCGAAACCTATATGGGCAATGGGGAGCAGATACTAATCGTGGATGACATTGAAGAGCAACGTAACATAGCCACACTGATACTGCAAGATCTTGGCTACAATGTCAAATCTGTAGACTCCGGAGAGAAAGCCATAGAATATCTTCAGTCGAATGATGTCGATTTGATACTTCTGGATATGATAATGCATCCGGGAATAGACGGTCTGGAAACTTACAGAATGCTCAAAAAGCTCAACAAGGACCAGAAAGCGGTCATAGTCACAGGTCATGCCGAGACAAAAAGGTTGCGCAAAGTACAGAAACTGGGCGCAAAATTTGTCGTAAAAAAGCCCTATAATATATATCAGCTTGCAAGCGTCACAAAAGAGGGCCTGGCACAATAGGTCTCAAGAGCTTATTCCTTAGCCGTTCTGAATGGATGGTGCGAACTCTGACCTGGACTCATGGCAATCTATCCATCAAGTGTTATTGAATTGAAAACTATAAGGTTATGTGTAGATTTATTCAGGAAAATACGCTTGGAATGCTTCCATCGATGTGATATAGAACTTAAG